>Ga0136620_10000090_pt1 | contig 34532 bp, 31 predicted proteins | sample AntDrymUQ4162106_2_FD_104806 | JGI IMG/M metagenome (GOLD analysis project Ga0136620, IMG submission 104806) | Polar desert sand microbial communities from Dry Valleys, Antarctica - metaG UQ416 (21.06) | ecosystem: Environmental > Terrestrial > Soil > Desert | place: Antarctica: Dry Valley... | reverse complement strand
GGGGTCAGGGAGCGCGGTGGCACGCTCGACCCCTCCGGTCTATCCATCATGCGTAAGCTCGATGCCCGGAACCGCGTCGAGCTCGCCATGTGGGCCTACGAGACCGGTCGCATCAAGAGCTGACGCCGAGAGCGCGGCGGCGGCCGCGGCTGCCCGCTTCTCGCCCGGAGGTCCCGACAGTGCGCTGCGCGGGAATGCTCCGGACAGTGCGCAGGAGTGCCACCACAAGTGGATGCCCTATTGCCGCTCCGCGTTCGGGTGCGCGCGCCACTCCCGGTCGAGCATCGCGTAAAGGCGCAGCGTCGACCACTCGCCCTTGAACCAGTCGGCCTCGACCAGGCGGGCCTCGCAGCGAAAGCCAAGGCGTTCGAAGAGAGCCCGAACCGGCATGTTGCGATCGTCGGCCTGAGCAAAGACTCGATGCATGCCACGTTGCTCGAACAGTTCTGTCACGAGGCTCGTTAGCGCCTCGGTCGCGAGGCCCTTGCCCTGTTTGGCCGGCGCCAGCGTGACTCCGACCTCGGCGGTAGCCGACTGATCGGTAACGACTAGTACAGCGCAATCCCCACACACCGTGCCCGTATCGCGCTCGACGATCGCCAGTTGCAGCCACTCTCCAGGTTGACCGAACTCCACCGCGCGTTGTGAGCTCAGGAAAGACTCGGCATCGGCCATCGAATACGTGCGGTCCCACGACTGATACCGCGCGACTTCGGGATCGCTCCGGTAGGCGACGAACGCCTCGAGGTCATCAACCCGAAACGGCCGCAGGCTCAGACGCTCGGTGACGATCTCGACCATGCTCGTGCTCGCTCGGGGAGCCCAATTCGTCGCAAGGCGTAGACACGGTAGCCGCCGGGCCGAACGGACCGCGCGGCCGAACATCGTAAAGCCTGATTCCGTGCTCGTCTGGGCGAGCGTGCTGTCGCCTGAACCAGGCGCGACGATCTTGATTGGTGGTTGCGTCCCCAACTTCTCACTCGGTGTCAATCAGTCCCCGAGAACCGTCGAAGCATGATCTCCGACGTCTCGCGCGGCCGGCTCGAAGCGCAGGGTCTTGGGCAGCAGAAGGGCAGCAAACGCTCGAAGTCGACTCTGCGCAATCGTGCACAAATCAGCGCGGAAGGCCCGCTGAACCGCATGAATAGAGCGATAGCGCGTCAATCGTCGCCAATCGTCGTATCCGTGGAACAAGCCTGTCACGCCGGAGGTCGCGGCGAGGAGGGCTGCGGCTGCGGCGGCACGACGCACGCCCTGCAGCACCGGCGCGTCTCTCACTGTCTCCTCTGCCAGTCCGGCCACAGCGTCCGCGCGAGCTCCTCGTCCGCGAAGCGTGCCATGCCGGGGTGGAGGAGCACGTTGCCGTCGTGGCTCGGCTTGGCGACGGTGAGGTTGAGCGGGTCGTCGCGTGCTGCAGCCGGTGGGCGGACGAGCACGCGGCCGACCCGATCCCAGCGGGCGCCGAGCGAGGGGCAGACGAACTCGAGCCGCTGCTCGTCGTACCCGAGGTCGCAGCGGGACTTGTAGCCGCCGGTGAGCGACTGCCAGCGCCAGCCGACTGCGTAGAGGCCGCCCGGTGCGTGGATGAGATAGAACGGCTGTTCCTGCACCTGCACGCGGGTGACCGAGCCGCGCGGGTAGTCGCTCACGCTTCCGAGGACGGAGAAGCCGTCGCCGACGATGGTGCCGGCGCGCGTGTGCGGGAACGAGAGCGAGGCGACGACGTCGTCGAGGGCGTCCCGGAGCTGCGGCTTCGCGTCGGCGCCGATCCAGGCGAGCGCGAGGTAGCTGCGCCCGTTCGCGACGACTGCCCGCTCGAGCGGGCGCGGCCCGCCGCCGAAATACGAGCCGCCCGGCCGGAAGTCGCCGAGGCGGAGCGGGAAGCGCGTCTCCGCCAGGTCGAGAGCGGGTGCCGGGCCGCCCGCGCGCTGGAGCAACCGGAACGCCACCGCCTCGCGCGGGTAGCGGCCGTCCGCGTCGTGGGGCGGGTCGACGCGGAGCCAGCCCGATGTGGGCGTGCTGCCGCTGCGGATCGCCGGCTGCGGCCGGAAGCTCGCGACCGTCGTCTCCCACACCGAGATCCGCAGGTGCCCCTGCGAGCGCTCGAGGTAGAGGTCGCTCGGGTACTCGAGCGACCAGCCGGCCTCGTCCGTGTAGCGCTGGAGCGTCGCCGGTGCGGTGCGGCCGCCCGCGTCGCGCTCGGCGCGCGCGCCGCACCCGGCGACCGCGAGGAGGAGCAGCACGCAGAGCGCGGCACGGAACAGGTGCTGGCGCGCGTTCACGGGCACGGAGGCGCTCCCACCGGCTGCGAGTGCGCGTACGGGTAGACGCAGCGGTTCCAGGACCATTGGCTGCCCATCACCTGGCCGCGGCGGACGCTGGACGTACGTACGAACGGCCCGCGCGCGTCACCTGCTTCGAAGAAGAACCCCTCGAAGGTGACGGCGGTCTCGTCGCCGGCGCTCCTCGTCGGGTTCAGCAGCGCGATGATCTCCGGTACATCGGCGACGAACTGCCTGCGGTCGCGGCTCGTCTCCACCCGGAGCAGAGGTGCGAGCTGGCGCGGCCGCAGCAGCCGCAGCTCCAGCACCCGGAAGCCGTAGCGGCGACCGGCCGCCGCGACGGCTGCCCGGAAGGCCTGCGGCCGCGGGTTCGGGAACCGCTGCCCGAGCGCGAACATCCGGTCCGAGACGTGGGTGCCGCCGCGGCCGATCGTCCAGCCGACGAGCGGCCGCCCGCGCGCGTCGCAGAAGTCGTCGCGGAGCGCACCTGCGACGAGCGCCGTCTCCCACTGCGCGAGCATCTGCGCACGCACCTGTGCGGCGGTCGGCTTCCTGGGCATCGCCGTCGCGGCCGGAGCGGCGATGTAGGCCCACAGCGCATCCGCGGGCGGCCGCGCGCCGGCGAAGTAGCCGCGCAGGTGGCGGAGTGTCACCGGCGGCGGCGGCCCGAGCTCGATCCGCCGCACGAAGCGGCGGTCGCCGAGCCGCGCCAGCACCGCCCGCACGCGCTCCGCCGGCGGAACCTTCGCGGCGGAGCGGACGGAGAAGCTCTGGGCGGAGCGGAGCACGCCGTCGCCGAACGGCCGCGTCCAGCAGGAGCGCGCTGGGAAGCGCGGATACGACGGCCAGGTCGCCGGCGACGGCGGCCGCTCCGCCGCCGCCCGCAGCGCCGGCTCCTGGGGGTCGTCCCCGCGACGAGCCGCGGTGGCGGCTGCCGCGACCGTGACGACGATGACGACGGCAGCTGCTGCGAGCCGCGTCAGTCGCATGCTGCTCGCTCGTAGGCGTCCGGTGCGGGGACGAGGCCGAGCTTGAAGCCGCCGCCCTTGAACTCTGCTTCGTCTTCGCTCAGCAGTGTGATCAGGCCGCGCGTCCAGGGGTCGCTGATCGCTCCCGGCCGCAGCTCGTCCTTCTCGAGCGGCCCGCCTTGCAGCACCCACGAGCGCCCGTCGAAGTAGGCGTCGCGGACGCCGCAGTGGACGTAGAGGTCGAACGGGTACCAGACGCCGACTTCAGCGCCCTGCTCGCATGGCGCCGCGTCTGCCCCGCCCGGGCAGTGGAGACGCCCCAGGCCCTTCGGCGGATCCTCCCTCTCGACACGCGCGACGCGCTCGGCGAGATACGTCTCCGTCGGCCGCTCGCCCTCGACGCACGACACGGCCGCGCGCAGCCGCCACTCCTCGCCGACGCCGGGCCGAAGCTCCTCGCGCTCGCTCAACCCGGCGGTCGAGTCGTCGACGCGCAGGACGATCGGCAGGCCGAGGTACCGCCGCCCGTCGCCCTCGGCCGCGTCGACGTCGATCGAGACGGAGAAGCGCTCGTCGACGTTCGAGCTCCCGACCAGGGCGCCCTCGAGCGTGAACGGCCGCTCCGTGTCGCAGCGCGGTCCGTACAGCGCCCGTTCGAGCACCGGCGGGAGCGGGCCGCTCGCGACGGGGTGGCCGTCGCGGACGTAGATCGCGCGCGCGTCTCCCTGGGCGGCGAGCGCGACGGACGGCTCGACGCCGGGAAGGCGCGCGACGCCGACCTCGGCGTCCGGTGAGGCGCCGTTGCCGTCGTCGCACCCGAGCCGCCTCGCTGGCTCAAGCGCCTCGCCGGGCTGCACCGGCACGCGGCTCCCGTGGCCCAGATACCGGTTCCCCTGCCACTCGAGCACGTCGGCGCACGACGCCTCGACCGACGACGGCGGCCGTGACGCTCCACCGCAGCCGCTCCCGGCCAGCAGCACCGCGACGGTTGCCCAACCGGCGAGCGGAAGGCGTCTCAGCGGGAGCGGGCCCGTCATCTTCAGCCGCACCCTACGCCGCTCCTGTGAGGCAACCGTGTGCTGTCGGTGAACATTCCGCTGCCGCTCCTCCGGCGTCGGACGCGGCCGCGGGTCGGGCAGTGAGTGTCCGTCTCGCCGCACTCCTTCACCCGCACGTGGGAGTGAAGCGAGAGCGGGACTCGCCGGGGCGCCAGACCGCGTTGGCGTACCACGCGCGCGCGTCGGCGCCGATCTCGGTCGGGCAGCCGCCGTCTGCCTCGACCACGAAGACGCTTGTCGCCTCGGCGTTCTCGAACTGCTCACCGCGCGTGAACGCGATGCGGGTGCCGTCGGGCGACCACGCCGGGCTCCGCTCGTTCAGGTCGCGCGTCCTCGTCAGCCGTTGCGGCTCGCTGCCGTCCGCCTCCGCTACATAGAGCTCGTTCGCGAACGACGTCTGGTCGCCGTAGCTGAGCTCGCCGTTCCGGTCCACGTCGCTCGCGTAGGCGAGCGAGCGGCCGTCGGGCGCCCACGCGGGATCGCTACCGCCGGCGATGAGCTCACGGACGCCGGAGCCGTCCGCGGCGACCACGTGGATCGCGGTGCTGCTGCGGAGGCTTCGTTCCGGGTCGAGGTACGTCCGGCGCGTGAACGCGAGTGACCGGCCGTCCGGCGACCACGCTCCAGGCGTGTCCGCCGTCACACCGGCCGACGGAACCAGCTCGCGTTCCGCGCTGCCGTCGCTGCGGATCGTCCAGATCGTCGTCGCGAGCACGTCGCGTGGCGAAGCGGCCTGCGACGAAGCACGCTTGGCGAAGGCGATCGTCTGCCCGTCGGGCGACCAGACCGGATGCAGGGCCCGCCCCGCCTTCGTCAAACGCCGCACGCGCGCTCCGTCGGCGTCGATCACGTAGACGTCGGTGCGGAAGGGCGCGGCCGGGTCACCGTCCAGCTCCACCGTGAACGCGATTCGCTCACCGTCGGGCGACCAGGAGGGGCGGTCGAAGAGGAGCGGCTGCGCCTCCCCCTCGAGCTGCGGCGTGAGCAGGCGCGGGCGGCGTGCCGTCGCGTCGAGCGCGACGACGTCGTAGCGCGCCGACGGGCTTGCGCGCGTCCCGGTGATGGCGCGCCACATCACGATCGTTTCCTGCGCACGCGCGGGCGCCGCCACCGTCACGCCTGGGGGTGACGGCGAGCCCGTGGTTCCAGAGTCGCCCCCGCCGCCGACGACGGCGTAGCCGACCGCGCCGGCGAGAGCAGCGGCCGCAACGGCCGTGGCGACGACGGCCCGCCGTCGCCGGCGTCGCCGCTCCTCGGCGGCCGGCGCCGCCGGATCGCCCGCTGAAGGGCTGGGAAGCGGCGGAGGAGGTTGCATGCGGTCGCCGTTCTTCAGCTCGAGGCGGCCAGGACGTTCGCGAGCCGCACGACCTCCCGCCGCCCGAGCGCCCGCGAACCGAGCACCTGGAAGTCGAGCCCGCCGCGGCGGAAGTTCACCACCACCCGGTCCGGCGCCACGATCACGAGCGCGAGCGAGCCGCCCGCGAGCCGCGCCAGCCGCGCGTCGAATCCGCACGGATCCCGCTGGGCGACGTCGCGGGCGAATGCCTCCTGGACAGCGCGCGCAGTGGTCGACCGCGACTGGCTGACCTGGAACCATTCCCGCTCGCTGCGCCGGTAGACGAGCCCGAGCGACCGGAAGCGCGGCTCTCCCGCGCGCACCCAGATCCGGAAAGGGCGGCCGAACGAGCGTGGCACGACCGGCCGGAACGGCAGCCCAGCGAGCGCGACGTCGAGCGACGGCTGCTGCCGCGCCAGCCCGGAGGGCGCCGTCCGGGGACCGATCCCGCTCGGCGTCCGGCCGCACGTGTCCGCGGCCGCAGGTGGGACGGCGACGCCGAGCGTGGTCACAGCGAGCGCGGCCACCACCGCAACCCAGCCACGCATCCGCTGCGCTCGCCGCTGCACCACTCCGAGTCTGTACGCCGCCGCGTGCAGGAACGTCACTCGCAGGGCGGTCACTCAGCCGCCCGGCAGCTGCGGCGGCCGGAAGCGCTGGCGCGCGATCGCGTCGCCGGCCGCGTCGAAGCCGACCACCTCGGTCAGCCGCCGGTCGCCGTCCCAGTCCACCGGCGCCAGGATGAACCGCTCCGTCGGCCGGAGCCGGCGCGTGGCGCCGTCGGCGAAGTGCAGCTCGACCTCGGCGACCTCCGCCACGACGTCCCCGGCGAGCCAGGCGCTGCCCGCGGCTTGTGAGATGCCGAGACCGAGCTTGGGACGGTTCGACGTCTTGACGTCACAGCCGGAGCCGCCGGCGCCTCCAGGCAAGAGGTACTCGTAGCAGCGGCCGCCGCCGCTCGACCGCGCCACGCGCAGGCGCCCGGCGTTCCCCTGCTCGTCCTCGACCGTGAGGACGGTGCGCCAGGCACCGACGGGGCGCGGACCGCGGTAGGTGGCGGCGTCGCCCTCGCGCGTCTCGATCCCGATGATCTGCCCGGCGGCGTCGTAGGCGACGAGCCGGATCGGGTACTTCGCTCGCGCTGCCTGGACGATGAAGGCGTTGTCCGCGAGCGGGATCGGCCGCCGCTCGCCGGTCGCGAAGAAGATCTCCAGCCGCGCCACCTCGTCGCTCGCGAGGCCGCTGATCGTCTCGAACTGGTGACCACCGCCGATCAGCGACTGGCCGAAGCTGAACGGCGCACGCGGGAAGAGTCGGTCGAGCGGGCTGCAGCCGCCGCCGCTGCTCCCGCCGGCGACGAGGAAGTAGCAGACCGCCTGCTCGCCCGCCGGGACGCCGTAGCGCTTCAGCGTGCCGATGCCGACGAGCAGGCGCAGGTGGCTCTGCGGGTCAGGTGCCAGGAGCCGTGCGAACTCCAGGCCGCCGCCCATCGGGCCGCGCATGTACGGCGCGTCGGCCGGCGGCTCGACCCCGCGCGGCTCGCGCCGCTCGAGCCAGCCGACGCGGCCGCCGGCCACCGTCCGCTCGACCTTCGCCGGCCCCGTCGGCTTCGCGTCGCGCGGTGCGGGCTGATCCCAGCTCCCGAACGGCGCGCTCACGAACGGCACCTCCACCCGCCGTCCGTCGCGGGCCGAGGCGAACACCGCGCGCACGCGCTCGCCGAGCTCCGGCGAGGCGTCGATCGAGAGGAAGGCGTTCGCCTCGACCACCGCTCGGCGCGTGCCCTCGTCCGTGACCAGCTCGACGCCGGTGACGCCGTCGGCGACGATCCCGAAGGTCGCCGACGCCTCCGGCGCGACGTACTGCTGCCCCACCGGGACCACGTTCCTGAGCCCGAGCGAGTGGTCGGCGAGGACGACGAGCGCCGGCGCCGTCGCGCCCTGCAGCTCCTGCAGCGGCGCGCAGCTGACGGCGGGGCTGCCGTTCAGCCCGCGCGCGAGCAGGCGCAGGCAGAGCGAACCGCCGCTACGGAAGCCCTGCAGCTCGAAGCGGCGCCCCTCGACCTCGCGCTCGATCAGCGTGCTCAGCTGCGGCCCGTCCGGGAACGCGCTCCAGACGCGCCGGTTCGCACGCTCGAAGGCCTCCTGCTCGGCGGGCCCCACCGGTTCGCCCGGCACACCGCGCAGCCACGCCGAGAAGTCGCCGATCCCACGGACGACCGCGCTGCCCGCCGGGGTTGCGACAGCCACCACCGCCGCGGCGAGCGCCGCCGCGGCCAGCGGCAGCGCGCCGCGTCGCAGCCAAACGGGACGCCGCTGCACGGGCCGATCCCCGGCCGGCCGGACGTGGCCGTGCGTCCCCTGCTGGACTCCGGCGCGAGCGAGCGCGTCCGGCCAGTCGGGGAGCGCCTCCCGCCGGTAGGGCACCGCGTCCTCGAGCGCGTCCATCACGAGCAGGTCGAGGTCGCTCATCGGCGGGTCGCCTCCAGTGCGTGCCGGACGGCCTTGTGCGCGTGGTTCAGCGTCGCACCGACCGTGCCCGGCTGGATCTCCAGGGCCTCGGCGATCTGGCAGTAGTCGAGGTCGGCGTAGTAGCGGAGGAACAGCACAAGCCGTTGCCGCTCCGGCAGCGCCGCCAGAACCGCGCTCAGCTCCGCGTCGGGCACGGCTCCGTTCGTGTGCGGCTCGTCTGCGAGATCGTGCAGCGGCAGCGTGGTCGCGGCGCGGTCGCGGACCGCGTTCTTGGCCGTGTTCACGACGATCCGCCAGACCCATCCCTCGAGGCTGCCGTCGCTGCGATGGTCGAAGCGCGCCCGGATCGCCCGGGCGAACGCGTCCTGCACGACGTCGCGCGCGAGCTCGGCGTCGTGGACGAGCGCCTCGGCGACGCGCAGGAAGCGGCGGTAGCCGCGCTCGTAGACGATCCCGAGGCTCGCGATGGAGGCGTCCTCCGGCTCCGTCTTTCGCCTCACTCCCTCTTCGACCCGGTCGCGCATCGGTTTCTTTAGTCGCCCGCCGCGCCGCTCAGAAGACGAACGCCAGCCCCTGCCGGTTGTGGCGGCCGATCAGGCCCGCTCGGAGCTCGACGAACAGCCGCTTCCCTCCTGCGTGCGCACAGACACCACGAGCACGCTCACACCGTCGCTCCAGACGCCGATCGGGAGCGCACGAAGAGCGCGAGGTCGCGCGCGGCGCCGCCACCGTCTCCGGCCGCCGCGCGGTGAGCCGACCACGGTCGGCCAGCCGCCGCTGGGCCACCGTGTACAGCCAAGCCAGCACCGGCGTCGAGCCCGCCTCGAACTCCCGCAGCCGCTCGGCAGCGTCCGCGAACACGGCCTGCGCGAGGTCCTCTGCCTCCTCGCCCGTTCGCGTGCGCCGCGGCAGGTAACGCAGAACCTGCGCGTAGTGACCGCCTCCGACGAAGCGTAAGATCACGCTGACGCAAGCGCGCGATCTTCGACGTAGCTCTGGAAGTCCGCTTGGACGATCGTGGAACCATCCTGCGCACGCGTTAGCTCGACGGTGATCAGGCCTTCGTGGCGCGTCGCCGGGCTCAACTCGAGCGTGAGGTACTCGAACAACGCGCGGTCGTGGACCGCAATGAGAACGCGTCGTCCGTGTTCGCGGGCAAGCGTGCGGAGGAGCGCGGCGAACTGCGCGACGTGTACTTCATCCATTGACTGCACCGGGTCGTCGAGCAGGATCCACGGGAGTTGGGGTTCGACCGAGAGATTGAGCGCAAGGAAGAGCGTCAATGCGGCGGTGTTGAGGTTGCCGGCGCTCAGCATGGCCGCCGGCGCGCCGCCCGGTCGGCCGTCTCGGTGCATGGTTTCAAGCGTCGCTACGACCCGCGGGCTCGCCTCCGGTACGCGGAAGGCGGGAACGAAGGGCTCTTCGGGAGCGAGGCGGACGAACAGGTCGCGCCATACCCGGTTCAACGACTCAGTGAAGACGCGCCGCACGATACGCATGCGCGCCGCCTCGGCTTCCGCGCGGAGCGTGCGCATGATCGAGCGCCGCCGCTCGAGCTCGGCGATCGCCAGTTCGGCTCGCTCGACCGTGGCGTGCTCGCCGTCGACCTCGCTCTTAAGCCGGCGCTCGGCCTCGAGCCGGCTCCCAACCTGGTCAATTTCCGCGGTCGTAGCGGCGTGTCTCGCCTGGCGCTCTTCGAGCGCGTTGATGTCCGCGCGCACCTCTTCTGCCAGCGCTGCGACCGTATCCGCTAGCGGAGTAGGCGAAAGCGGTGCACGCCGTCCCACTGACGCGGCAATCGCGTCAACCGCGGCACGGAGCTCTGCCGACGCCCGGTCGCGATCGCGCGCGACTGCGACGTCTCGCGTCGTCTCGGTCTCTCGACGCATGAGCGCAGCGCTTTGCGCCACCCCTGGCGCGAGCTCAAGGAGCCGTCGCTGGCCATCCTCGAGCAGACCGATGGTCGCCTGCGTGTCGACCTTCGCGTCGGGCTCCAAGCGCGAGTGGCCCGTGGCGCGTCGCTCGTCCTCAAGGCGGCGGAGGTCCGAGACGGCCTGCAGCCGCGCCTGCGCGAGTTCTTGGAGTCGCTGTGCCTGCGCGCTCAGCTCTGACACGCGTGCTGCGATGTGCGCCGAAAGCGGCTCGTTCGAAATGTCGGAGTAGTCCCGTCCACACACTGGGCAGGCATCCGTGTGAACGTGCGGCAGGAGCGAAGCCAGCACCTTGCCGAGCTCCTCCGACGTGGTCACGGTGTCCGGCGTCGCCAGCTGCTCGTCGAGAGCCGCGAGACGGCGTTGCGCGGCCGCCACCGCTTTGTCAAGGCGCTCAGTCTCACTCTGCGCGAGTTCGTCGGCCGCAAGCGCAGCGGTAAGCCGATCGAGCTCGTACTGCACCAGCTCAAGCGCGGTGGCTTGGACAGCAGCTGGATCCGTTGCGCCGGTGGCCGCCGGCATCCCAGGCAGGACCTTCCGCAAGTCGTCGAGCACAGCCTCGAGTGCAGCGCCGTGCGACGTCCGCCAGGCATCTGCGGCGGCAAGCGCGGCGCTGGCCGCAGCCTCGAGCTGGCCGATCTCGTCAGTCGTTGGCCGCGCGGAGAGATCACCGACACGCTTCGTCAGCGCCGTTAGCTCGCGCCGCGCCCCGACGAGGCCCACGAGCGTCCGCTCCTCGTCTGCTCCGGTCTGCTCGAGCCATTGTTTCGCGCCGTCGAGGTCGTTCTCAAGCGCGGGCGGTGCCTTCAGCGCTGCGAGCAGCTCCCTGAGCCGCGCCCGTGCCTCGATGGCCTCCGTCGCGTGGCCCTGCAGGTCGCGCTGAAGCGTCCGGATCCTCCGGCGGCGTCGCTCGAGGTCGTCCTCGAGTTCCGCGTACTCCGGGAGGAGCCGCTTCACGCGCCGCTTGTCGGTAACCGGGTAGAGGCCGTCGATCAGCGCATGCAACTCATCGAGGCCGAGCAGTTCGTTGACGAACGCCGTCAGCGCGGATTCGCTGCCGTCCGTTGGCTTCTCGTAGAGCTCGAGCAGCCGACCGAGCGTGCGTTGCTGCAGGTAGCAGCGCTCGTTGAAGAACCGCCGGTGCTCAAGGTCGAGAAGCGGATCGCCGCTTATGCGCGTGCCCTCGATCGCGAACTGGACGCTTGCATCGCGGGTGGATAGCTGGACTATCGCCTTGCGTGCTCCTCGATGGATCAGGTGCTCGTTCCCCCACGCTTCAACGCCCGACACACTCCCAGTGAGCGCGAGCTCAAGCGCCGACATCACGGTCGACTTACCGGCTCCGTTCGTCCCGTGCAGCAGAACGACCGGCGCGTTGAGCGGAATGGCGACGGTGCCGCGAACGCTACGGAAGTCCGAGATCGCGATTGTGCGGAGATCCGATGCGGTCACCTCCCCGCCTCGCCGTCGCCTTCAGATTCGTAGAGCGTGTCGAGCGGTTCGCCAAGTATGTCGTGCAGAGCTGCTACGACGGCATCCTCGCCTGCGTCCGCGGCTGCGAGGACTCTCCCGGCCTCGGCCGGGTGGTCGGCGCGGAACCGTTGCATCGCTTCGGCCCATACGTCATCGGCCTTGCTGTCCTCCGTCTCGACCTCGAGCGGGAGGAGGACAGCGAGTGCATCGCGAAGCGGCGCGTCGTCTGCTGGTGGCGTGCCGACGGTGAGAACGCGTGCGACGCCGGCGATCGCCTGAACCAATGCGGCGTCCGGGCTGGGTCCGACGAGGACGATAGTGAGTGACCGTCGCGAGCGGACGAGGTCGAGTGCCCGTGCAAGGCCAGCTACACGCCGGCGGATGCGCTCGCGGTCGGTATCGATCGCCAGATCGACGAGCACGATCAGGTCAAGCGAGCCCCGTCCAGCGAGCATGGCAGCGAACTCAAATGGGATTCCACCGATCGCGCGCGGCTGCTCGACTACCTCGTAGCCCGCACCTGCGAGGAGGGTGACAACCCGCTCGATCGGACCGGTTCCGGTCACAGGACTGCCGCGTGTCTAAAGCCGTCCTCGAGCGTGGCGAGGTCAGGCGCAGTCCTCAGTAGTTCGCACATGTCGACTTCGCGTACGCCGACACGCCCGGTGCGACCGTAGCGGCCCCGCGGTGACCGGGCCGCGGGCTCTACCGGTCCCGTGCTGTGGACTAAGACGACGTCTTGCGCGTCGCGGTCGACGACACCTTGCGCCTCGAGCCACACGGCTGCCCGCGCGTTCGCCGTGAAGAAAACGGCAGTCTCGGAGCCGCTGCTGGTGACCTTGACCACGCCCTCGGCGCCGCTCGCGACGTCTCCGATGTCGAGCGACCAGCTCCCCGCCATCTCGCCGCGGCCGAGGAGCGCTAGCGCCGCGGCGAGCTCGCGAACGCCACTCGTCGACAAAGCAGGATCCGTTCTCACACGGTGGGCCGGAAGGTTGCCGAGCCGCCTGTACGCCGGCTCAGCGGCGGCCGGCTCTTTCCCATCCTGAAAGAGCGCGAGCGCCCTTCGCTGGCGCGCCGCCAGCCCGCGGATGAACCCCAGCCGGTCGGGTTCCGCCGCGGCTGCGACGCGGTGGCAGATTCCGGCCAGGCCGTCGGCGAGCTGCTCACGGTCGGCGGCCGGTAGCAACGGCGCGTCCGCCTCCGCGAGATACGCGCGTAGCTTCTCGGCGAGAACGAACAGGACGAGCGCGGTGAGGAGCGGTTTCGAGTAGGCGCGAATCAGCGCTCCTTGCTGGATCTCGGCGTTGTTGGCAGCGTAGTCGTCGCCGTAGACGACGCGCAGGATGTTGACGTGGTCGATACCGAGTTGTTCGTCCGCGAAGACGTGCGCCGGAGGATCCGACGGCCATGACCAGCTCATGGACTCCCTCGCCTCAGCAAAGAGCCGTTGAATGTTCTCGTCCTGGGCGGAGAGGCCGATCATGAGCGTCGGTTTCGTCGTCGCGAGCGACACCAGCCTGTCGCGAATCGGCTTCGTCTCGCCCCGGGTGTTCCAGGTCGTAATCTGCGATCGCATTCCGACTAACGCCGGCCGATACTTGTCCGGATCGCGCGCTGCGAGCACCGCGCAGCCATGAAACTTCACCAACGTCAGCTGGCGCTCTGGTTCTCGCAAGTCGGCGGGAAGCACGACGACTCGCACTACCGCGTCGGCGTCACCTGCGAGCTCCTTGATTCCGGCTTCGATGAGCCCGTCCCAATTGGGCGTCGTGGCCTCGGTCATCGCACCCTCAAGGACAAGCATCCCAACGCAGAGATGCTCGCAGTCAGGATCGATCCCGCGGCCATACGTATCGCGCACATCGACCGCGTCCCAAAGCAGGTGGTCGACCTCCTCGCCCTCGACGAGCATGTCCAGCAGCTGCGAGTAGTGCTCCCAGAGCCCGTCAACGACGCGATCGATGACAGGCCACGTCGCGGGTGCGTCCGCGAGCTCGAATTGCGCGCGCTCGTCCGGATGAAGGCTTGCCATTTCGACGGCTCGCTCGAGCGCGCTCCGATATGGGCAGTCGCAACTGCCGGTGTCGATTCGCGAGTGCAGGAACGTGAGCACTTTGAGGATCAGCTCACGCAAGCCCGGCAGGCGATCGCGAGAGATACCCGAGCCCAGCCAGAGCACGTAACGACCGTCCGCCACTCCCCGCGCGACTGCGGCAAACGGTCCCTCAAGGAGGTCGAGCGTTTCAGCGACGGTGATCGTGGCGGCGGACGGGCCTGCCGGAGCAGCGGTCACGGGTCGTTCCGTTGGGTCAGGTTCTTCATGAGTCTGGGGTTCACGTTGGCGAACCGCGAATCAGCATCGCAGAGCTAGCGTTGAGCGCGAGGCGGCCAGCGGCCGCAGCCTGCGAGCGCGGGAGCTTCTGATTGGCCTGCTCGTCGTCGGCGATCAGTACGGGCAGCTTCGGCGCCGAGCGCTCTCCGACGATCGGCGTGCCGACGAACGAAAGCCGAGCCGGGCAGCCGCGTGCCGGCGATAGAGCGGCAATCCCGGCGCGCGAGTAGACGGCTTAGGCTGGCGCTGCGACGCCGTCCAGCGCCACGACGTGCACGCCGGGAACGGCGGCCGCGCGGCCGCCACCAAAGCGAAGCCACACCGGCAGCGCGCCGCGGTCGCGCGCGAGCTCCAGCTTGGCGATCGAGCGAGGCACGTTCGCCGAGTCGAGCTCGATCACGATGTCGGGTTGGCCGGGACGGAAGACGACAAGGTCGAGGCGTCCCGTCGCCCGCTCGTCGGCGAGCGGCACGTGTAGCTCACGCCAGCTACGCCAGCCACGCTCATATGCCCATTGCTTCAGCGCGTATGTCGCGACGTCCGTCAGCTCGTCGCGCTCGCATTCGCCGGCGGCTCGTTGTGGACGGCGACTTCGACAGGCGTCGTCGGCATCGACCCCCGCACCGGCAGGCGACAGGCGCTCGTCGACGTCGGCCGCTGGCCGCGGGGGCTGGCCTTCGGCACCGGCCGGCTCTGGGTGGTCAACGCCGCCCCTTCAGCAGTATCCGTGGCGCGCTCGTCCGCGTCGATCCGCTGAGCGGTCGCGTCACCGGGCGCGTTCAACTCGGCCGAGCCCCCGTTGGCGCCGCGGTCACGTCGTCTGGGATCTGGGTCGCAGACGAGCTGGACGATGAGCTTCTTCGGATCGACCCGAACCGCCTGCGGATTCTGGACCGCATTGCCGTCGGGCGTATGCCGACCAACGTCGTCGCCGACGCAAGCGCCGTCTGGGTGGCGAATACCGGCAACGGCACCGTCTCTCGCGTCGATCAGCAAACACGACGCGTAACCACGTTCCGCGTCGGCCGAGCCCCCGCGGGCTCGCTATCAGCGCGCGGACGGTGTGGATCGCCTGCACCGGAGCCGGCTCGATCTGGCGGATCCGCCCCGGAGATCGAGTCCCCAGGGTGGCCGCTCGCGGGCTCGGAGATCCGCTCGCGGTAGCAGTCGCGCACGGGCGCCTCTGGGTGACCACGAACGAGGGACGACTCATCCGTCTGGCGCTTCGCTGACGAACCGGAAGCGAGGCCGCCTCATGGCAAGGCCGTGAAGCAGTCGCCGGGAACGGCCTCCGTCCCCGGCTTGGCGGCGCAGATGTGGAAGAAGCCGCGCAGGCGGTCGTAGTCGATCGGGTCGTCACGAATGTTCCCTTCGAGGTCCCACAGTCCCCAGGCTCGACCGTCGACGCGTAGCCGGACGCCCTCGATGTCGCTGAGCCCGATCAACGTCCGAGCTACCTGCGTCATGACGCGGACTTTGAGCAGCGCGTTGCTCTCTTCGGCTGACGGGAGGCCGGAGAGATCGGCGAATGCTTGGCTCCCTCTTGCGCGTAGCTCGATCGTCAGCGAGCGGATCTTCGTCTCGGCCGGGATGGCGGTCGTAAGGCCTCTTCGGCGCTCGGCTGCGGTTGGGCCGACGATGAGCTTCTCAAGCGCGAGGCGTGCCGTCGTCACGTGCGGCCGCCGCGTCAAGGTGCGGCGGACTCCGAGCGGCGCGGAGCGGTCCTGGGTCATGAAGTAGACCGTCGTTCGCAGCGACCCATTCTCATTCGCTGGAGAGCCCTCCCCCGGAGTTGCGCTCTCTTGATGCTCGGCGCCACTGGTTTCCGCGCCTCCGCAGCCAGTCACCAGCAACGCCGCTGCAAACAACAGCGCGCATAGGCGAGCCTTCTGGCTTGGGAGACCAATGACGTTCACGCGGATCGGCATGGGATTCACGACATTTACCCCACGATGCCTAGCTTGGTTCCGCTCGCCTGTCGCCTGTAACGCTTCCAGACTTGGCGGACATGCAGGCTTTGGTGGAACGGAGAGCGGGATCGGCCGACACGCCCGAGCGGTTCGAGGCGATGTACCGGCGGTGCGAGGAGCCAGTGCTGAGCTACGCGCTGCGCCGGGCGCCAGTCGAGATCGCGCGGGACGCGGTCGCAGACGCCTTTCTCGCGGCCTGGCGCCGGTTCGACGAGCTGCCGCAAGATCCGCTCCCCTGGCTGATCGGCGCGACCCGGAAGACACTCGCCAACCAGCGCCGCTCGACCGCGCGCCAAGCGCGTCTGTCCGAGAGGCTTGCCAGCGAAGCGGCAGGCGCTCCGCTCCAGCCCGACGCTTCGGCGGATGATGCAATCGTTCGGCGAGCCTTCCGTCAGCTGTCCGCCGCAGACCGGGAAGTGCTCGCGCTGGTCGCCTGGGACGGGTTGACTCCCACCCAGGCGGCACGTTCGCTCGAGTGTGCTCCGGTTACCTACCGCGTCCGTCTTCATCGCGCCCGCAGACGCTTGGAGCGGGCGTTGGAGCACGCGAGCGAGGTCGAGTGTCGCCGCGCCGAGCTCGACCGGGTCGATCTAGCCGCCAAGGAGGCATCATGATCTCGTCCACGCAGAGGGCGTTCGCCCGTCTCTCGGCCGCCGACCCGCTTTCGCCCGGTGCGCGGGCTGGCGCCATCTCACAGGAGTGGCGCGACGAGCTGCTCGCACGCATCGCCACCGAGACGCCTCCGTCTCCGCGCATCGAGAGACGGCCTCATCAGCGCGGCAGGCTGGTGCTCGTTGCCGCGGTTGCCCTGGCGCTGCTCGCGGTGCCCTCCTACGGCGTCGCCCGCGACGTGATCCAGTGGGTGCGGGGCGAGCCTGCGGCGCAATCGGTGGTGGAGGACTTCGAGTCATACGCGCCCCAGCTCGGATACCAGCCCGACGCGGGCGGCGCCGTCCTCGTCGCTGTCGAGAACGACGTCCGCCTCTACTCGACCAAGAACGACAAGGGCAGCTACTGCCTCGTCCTCACCGCTCCGGGGCGCCCCTCGGGGGACGGAGGAACGTGCATCCAACCAAAGTGGGCGGCCGAGCCACTGATCGCCGGAATACTCGGGTCCACGGCCGGGGACGACGACTCCTCCACGAAATTCATCGCCGGCCGCAGCGACCACCGCGATGCTTCATCGATCCGTTTCTCCGATCCGGATGGCGGCACGATCTCACGCCCGATCGGCTTCGACGGATTCTTCGTCGCCTCGGTCGACGTTCCCTGGTCGGTGTGCGGCAGCGGCGACTGGAGACCGATGTTCGTCGTCCTGGACGCCGATGGTAACGAGCTTGCCCGCGCAGCCATCACGCTGCTGTTCAGCTACCCGTCGCAAGGCGTGTGCGGGTCGTCGGCACCGCACCCGCCGTCTGTGGGGTCGCGACGCTAGCTGCGATGACCTTCCTTCCTACCCGTCGGTTACCGGTCGTAACGCACGGGCGAGCTCTACGGAGGCTGGTTCGGCGAGCCGGTTGAAGCTCCACACGGTCACGTAGAGGTCATCGGTGCGAACGAGGGTCCGTGGTAGCACGCCGGCCTGCATCGTGCCCGGCGTGGGATCGCGTGGGCCGCAGCTCCAGCCCCAGTAGGGTTTCGAACCGGTCGTGTCGAGCCACGGCCTGCCGAACCCCCGAAGCATCCTTACTCCCCCGGAACGTCATACGCGCCACTTGATCCCGACGAACCGTCTAGCCCGTGAACAGTCTCGCCGAGGTTCGCTCTGATCACCGATTCGTGCAGCACGGCTGATCACCCGCCAGGCTCGACACGACCACTAAAGGAAACCGAAGCACGCCCGGGTCATATCTGTCGATGAGAGCGGGTGGAGCGGTGGATCGCGCAGCCGAGCCCGAGCGGATCTACCGCGCCCGCTACGGCAGGTTCCTCCGCGTGGCGGTCGCGATCATGCGCGACGAGCGACTGGCGGAGGAGGCCGTCCACGATGGCTTCGTCCGCGCCCTTCGGCACCGGCGCGGCTTCGCCGAACGGGGTTCGCTCGAGGCCTGGCTGTGGAGAATCGTGGTGAACGAGGCGCGCCGGCGCATCGCGGCCGAACGGCAGACCGTGTTCCTCGAGCCGGCGGCACTGGCGGAGGCTGCGATCGCGCCTTCGAACGGGCACCGCGAAGGTGGAGCGCTCGAGGCGCTCGTTGGGGCTCTACCGGAGCGGCAACGGCTCGCGCTCTTCCTCAGGTACTACGCCGATCTCGACTACGAGGCAATCGCGGAGGCGCTCGGCGTGAAGCCCGGAACGGTGGCGGCGACGCTGCACGCCGCTCATTCGAGCCTTCGCCGTGCCCTCCTGGAGGTGGAGCGATGAACGATCGACACGTGGCGGAGTTGGTCGAAGGACTGACCCCCGATTACAACGAGCGCTCCGGAGACTGGGAGGCCGTTCTGCACGATGCGCGTCGGCGGCGCTTGCGTCGGTGGCCGCTCCGGGCGGCGGTCGCGTTCGCGGTTTCAGGGGCCGTCGCAGTGGCGGTGCTCGCGTGGCCGTTTCAGGGGCAACAGGGGGGTGTGCTCGAGCGGGCGCTCGCGGCGATCGGCGATGGGCCGGTGTTGCACGTCGTTCTGCGCGACGAGGTGGGCGGGACGCTGGTCGATCTGAGGAGCGGCGAGCGGCAGCCGGTCCACGGCGAGAACGAGGTCTGGTACGACATCGACCGCGGTCTCGTTCACTCGATCAGCCGATTCGGCGACGTCGTCCAGCACGAGGAGGTGTACGAGCCGAAGGAGCCGCCGACCGAACTGAGGGCGCTCGCCCGCGAGTACCGACAGGCGCTCGAGTCCGGCACCGCGCGGGTCGCCGGTGAGGGTGTCGTCGAAGGTGAGGCCGTGACGTGGATCACGATCCGCAGCGAGTTGCTCCCGGACGTGGCCGACGGAAGAGACCACGAGTGGGCACAGCAGGTCGCGGTTTCCGGCCGCACCTTCAGACCGGTCGCCTTGCGGGAGACACGTGACGGCTTGCCCGGCCCGGGTACCGGTCAGCGCGTGCTCGAGCTCGGGCTCCTGCCGGCGGGTGCAGGCGACTTCACGACGTCCGAAGCCGACCGGCGCGAGCGGGTCTTCAGCCAGGGTCGGGAGCCGATCGCGCTCGAGGAAGCTCACGCGATACTCGGCCGGGCGCCGCTCTGGCTCGGGCGCGAGCACGCGGGCCTGCCGCTGGGGGCGGTCTTCCGCGAGACGACACGCAGCGGTCGGCGAGAGGAGATCAGGATCACGGGCGCCGAGGCGCTCGCGGCATTGGCGTGCACCAGGCTGAGGGGCGAAGAGGCCGGGCGCTGCTTCCGCGCGCTCGGACGGCATCCCGTCACCGTGCGACCGGACGGCGTCTACAAGTCGTCCGGCCCGCTCGTGTGGGACGACGAACAGCAGGCGGTCGTCCTCTTCTACGGAACGCTTGGGGATGACCCGAGCACCTATCGGAAGGACAGCGTGCCTCTCTTCGATCGTCCGCACGTGACGATCACTGAGACGGCCGCGCCGTCTACGCTCCGCCGAGGAGTCGGCGCCTACGTACCGTCCGAGGGGTCGGTGTTGCTCGCGGCCGGCGCCCGGACCGGCTTCCTGGAGGTCGGCGGAGTCCACGTCTCGATCGAGGCGCCGGACGAAGAAGCGGTCCTCGTGGCCGCTCGCTCGCTCCATCCAATGCCCAAATAGCCCGTGCCGAGTTCGCCTCCGCGAGCGGCCGTTCGAGCTCGGCCGCTTCAAGCGTCGCCGCGCGAACTCGGCGCGCGAGCGTACGCAGGACGAGCCGCGTCGCGAGCTCGTTTGCTATCGCCCCGCCGACTGCGGAGGACAGACTCCTCACCCGAGTCTCACAAGGCCTGAGCCGGTCTTACCATCGGCGCGGCTGGCGGTGGTCGTCGACCGATCAGCGGCGGTGGGACTCCCACTGAACCCTGAAGCTCAGGTCGGGGGCGACCGGAGCCCGGCCGGCGACGACGCCGTCCCGCGTAAAGAGCGTGCCGGTGTCGAGGAGCGCGGTCTTGCCATCGGTCGCCCAGGCCAGCTTGGCGAAGTGCAAGTGATGCGCGGGCGGGAGCTGCGACTCGCAGAAGGCGCGCCGCCGCCCACCCTCTTGGCTCCAGACGTCGAGGCAGTGGTCGTGCCTCCCGCGCCGGCGGCGCTCCGGCGGGCCTACGACCTCGGCCGTTATGAACAGTTCCCGCCCGTCGGGCGACCAAGCCCAACCGGAGACGACGCCCTCGCCTCCGCCTGCCCGATAGGCGGGGCTTGCGCGCACGACGCGTCCGTCTGCCGAGACCACCAGCACGACGCTCTTCCACGAGCGGCCTGCGCTCCACAGTGTGATCGCGACTGCGCCGCGGCCGTGTCCGCGGGTGAAGCCCCGGGGGTCGTGGCTCACTGAGAGTGTCCGGCGCGCGCGAAAGCCGGCAACTCGCTCGAGCTCCTGCCGCGAGGCCAGCCGCCGCGACCGCGAACCTGTGAGCAGGTGGATGCCGTCCGTGCGCGAGACTGCGAGACGACCGTCGCGGAGGAAGGCCGCCCCGGTCGCCCGGAAGCGCCTGAGGAGTGAGCCGTCGCGGCCGAGGACGACGCCGCGCGACCCGGTCGTGAGCGCGAACGCCGTCCCACCGAGCGCCCAGCTGAGGCCGAGCACGCGCTCTCCCGCTGGCTCCCGCCAGAGCGGCCGCGTCTCTTCCCTCGTGGCGAAGACGAGGTAGACACAGCCATCCTGGCGCGCCCACAGCCCGGCGAGTGAAGGTGGGAAGAACTCCGGTGGAGGGAGACGCCCCCACGCGAGCTGCACGCGCGGGCAACCGAGCGCCTGCTGCCCCTCCGTACCGGCTGCGGCCTCAGCCGCGGTCACTCTCGTCTCTACAGCCGTGGTCCCGACTTGTGATGTCACATCCTCGCCGCCGCTGCATGCGCCCAAGAGCACCGCCGTCGCCGAGAGACCGAGGGCAAGCGTGTGGCGGGTGCGCGGCCCCACACTCCTGAATACGACCGGCAGTGGCGCGAGGGTCCCTCGCTTGCGCTCACCGACGCCGCTCCGTCCGAATGAACAAGCGGAAGGAGTGCGTTCTATACACTATGTGTATAGTCGGGCGCGATGGCCGTCTCGCACGCGCTCCTTGGGCTCCTCGAGGCTGGACCAAGACACGGCTACGAGCTCAAGCGAGAGTATGACGAGCGATTCGCCGGCGGCCGGCCGCTGGCCTTTGGCCAGGTCTACGCCACGCTGGCGCGTCTGCTTCGGAACGGGCTCGTCGAGGTCGACGCCGTCGAAGCCGGCGCCGGCCCGGAGCGCAAGCGCTACGCGATCACCGACCTCGGTGTCACCGATCTCGACAAGTGGCTCGGGCGACCCGAGCCGCCGGAGCCTCACCTGCAGACCGTGCTGTTCGCCAAGGTCGCTCTTGCACTCCTCTCTGGCCGCCCGGCAACCGCCTTCCTCGACGTCCAGCGGGCGGCACATCTAAGGCGTATGCGCGAGCTGACGGCGCTCAAGGCAAAAGGCGATCTGGCGGCCAAGCTCGTCGCCGACTACGCCCTGTTCCACCTCGAGGCCGACTTGCGCTGGCTCGAGCTCACAGCGGCGCGGCTCGAGGAGCTCGCGGCGGAGCTCAGCCGGTGAACGGGCCGCTGCTCATCGGCCGCGACGTCCGCCGCAGCTTCGGCTCCACGGTCGCCCTCGACGGCGCCTCGGTCGAGATCGACGCTGGCGAGATCGTCGCGATCATGGGACCAAGCGGGTCCGGCAAGTCGACACTCCTTCACTGTCTGGCCGGGATCCTCCGCCCCGACGGCGGTGAGGCCCACTACCGCGGGAAGCGCGTCGACCTTCTCAGCGAGAGCGAGCGCAGCCGGCTGCGCCGCGACGAGTTCGGCTTCGTCTTCCAGTTCGGACAGCTCGTGCCCGAGCTGTCGGCGCTCGAGAACGTCTCGCTACCGCTGCGCCTTGGCGGCATGCGACGACGAGACGCCGAAGGATGGGCATACGAATGGCTCGAACGACTCGAAGTCGCTGCCCTCGCGGCAAAGCAGCCGGGGGAGCTCTCGGGCGGCGAGGGCCAACGCGTTGCCGTCGCTCGTGCTCTCATCGGCGGCCCGCGCGTCGTCTTCGCCGACGAGCCGACGGGCGCCCTTGACTCGCTGAACGGGGAGCGCGTCATGACACTCCTCGTCGATGCGGCGCACTCCGGTGGGACGAGCGTCGTTCTCGTTACCCACGAACCGCGCGTCGCCGCCTACGCTGACCGCGAAGTCGTCATGCGCGATGGCCGCGTCGTGACGCCGGTGTTGGCGTCATGACGGCGTCGACACTCGCGCTCGGACTTCGGCTCGCCGTCGGCGGCGGTCGAAACGGCGTCGCGCGGCTCGCGCTCGTCGCCGCGGGGGTGGGACTGGGCGTCGCGCTCCTCCTCATCGGCCTCGGCGTCGGCCCGGCGCTCGAGGCGCGAAATGCGCGCGAGCTCGCTCGCGAGGAGTCGTTCGTGCCCCGCCGGCCAGAAGGCGCGAGTTACCTCCTGCGAACAGCCGCCCTCGATCGTTTCCACGGCCGACCGCTCTTGCGGGCGCGGCTCGTCGGCATCGGCGAGCGGCCGCCGCTTCCGCCGGGCCTCGAACGGCTCCCGCGACCGGGAGAGGTCGCCGTCTCGCCGGCGCTCGCCCGTCTGCTGCGCTCGCCGGAGGCAGCGCTGCTGCGGCCGCGTATTCCTGGGCGGGTCGCAGCGCTGGTCGACAACGGCGGTCTTGCCTGGCCGGGTGAGTTGTTGGCCTACGGCGGCGCCACACGTGCCGAGGCGACGGCCGAGGCCGGCTTCCACCGCGTCTATGGCTTTCGCCGCGACGCGGCCGGCCGGCGCGAGCTGCCAGTTGAGATCCAGCTTGTGATCTTGCTCGCAGTGCTGGGTTTGCTCGTTCCGACGCTGGCCTTCATCGCCGCGAGCAGTCGCGTCTCGGCGGCCGCGCGCGAGCGCCGCCTCGCCGCTATGCGCCTCGTCGGCGCGACGCCTGGGCAAGTGCGCCTGCTTGCCGCCGTCGAGGGCGCACTCGCGACCGTAGTCGGCTGCCTGGCCGGAGTAGCGCTCTTCTTCGCGCTGCGATCGCGCGCGGCGGCGCTCGCGCCCCCCGGGCACGAGTTCTTCCCGTCCGATCTCGCGCCGCCGCTCGCTCAGGCCGTCGGGACGCTCCTCGCGATCCCGCTGCTGGCAGTCGGCGCCTCAGTGCTCGCGCTGCGACGCGTCGAGCTGAACCCGCTCGGCATCGTCCGCCATCGTCGCGTCCGCCGCGCCGGCCCGCTGCGCGCGCTCCCGCTCGCGCTTGGCTTCGCCGCCCTCGGGGCCGCCTGGCTCAACCGCGGCGAGTTCGCCGAGCACGCCACGGGTGGGCGCGGCGACGCTTTGACGCTCCTTCTCGTCGGCTCGGGCTTCGTCCTCGTACTGCTCGGCGTCGCGGCGGTGACGCCATGGCTCTCGGTGCTCGCGGCGCGGCTGCTCGCGCGCGCGTCGTCGGACGTCGGCGCGCTGATCGCCGCGCGCCGGCTCCTCGCGGAGCCGACAGCGGCGGCGCGGCTCGTGTCCGGCGCCGTGCTCGCCGTCTTCGTGGCGACGGTAGCCCACGCCTTCCTCCCCCAGCTTCTCGCCGCGACCGGCTCGCAGGCGGACGCCGTCGCCGCGGCCCGCTCTGGCACGCTCTTCGTCGGGACGCCTGCGCAGCCGCGGGAGCTCGTCGCCGCGCTCCGCGGCGTGCCGGGTGTGCGGACCGTCGCGCCGGTAGGGGCCGCGAGCGCCCTCGCGGCGGTCCCGGGAAGCGGTGATTTTGGTACGTCAGCCGTGTTGGTCGCGGACTGCGCCGTGCTGAACCGTGTTCTCGTGCAGCCGCTTCCGCGCTGTGGCGCGGCCCGCGGTTATCGCCTCCTGCCGCCGTCGCCGTACGCACCCGCGACCGAAGCGGGCGCGACGCTTCGGCTTCTCGTCGACCCGGACCGCTCCAGGCAGACCGTCGCCTTCCGCGTACCCGGCCCGCTGACGCCTGCCGCCGTCGCACGGCCTTTGCTCGGGGATGAAGTCGAACTGCTCGTGCCGCCCGAGGCTGTGCCTCGGCGTGCTGCGTTGCACACGCGGATCGGGCTCGCCACGACCGATGGCGGCGAAGACACCGTCGAGCGCGTGAGAAACGCGCTCGCCCGCGCTGGGATCCTCGCCGACGTCGACACCGCGACCGAGTACCTCGCCGACCACACGAGCGAGATGCGGGGCGTTGTCGCGCTGATCGATCTGGCGACGCTCCTCGTGTTCGCGATCGCCGCCGCTGGCCTGCTCGTGGCGAGCATCGACTCGGTACTGGAGCGGCGGCGCCCGCTCGCCGTCCTGGCCGCGGTCGGCACGCCCGCCTCACTCCTCCGCCGGGCCGTGGTGCTTCAGAGCGCCGTCCCGCTCGCGTGCGGGCTCGCGGTCTCTGCCGCCGCGGCGCTCCTGACGTCGCTCCTCGTGCTGTCGGTTAACGGAGCGGCGCTCGCGCTGCCGCTGCGCACGCTCGCCGTAGTAATGGCTATCGCCGGAGTCGCAGTGGTCGGCGTCGTTACGCTGACACTGCCGACGCTCGCGCGCGCAGTCCGCCCGGAGACGTTGCGGACGGAGTAGGCAAGCCGGAGCCCCACGAAGCAGGTACGCAACGCGCACCGCTCACGCGCGCAACTGGGCGTACCAAGAAGGAGACGAAGCTGAGGTAGCGGCTCGGCGGTCGCCTATGAGCGTGAAGGCGACAAGGAAAAATCGTCTGGCCGGCATTCAGTCCCTCCCGGCAACGAGGAGTTGCCGCCCGGAGATGACGAGTGAGAGCACGTGCCTGGGCGAGTCGATGCGGGGGAGCCGCACGACTGCACCTGTCCGCGCGTCCAGCGCATAGAGGCCGCTCATGCCGCCGAGATAGAGCCGGGAGCCGACCAGTGCGAGGCGGAGAACGTCCCTGCTCCCGCGCGCTGGTCGCCAGCCAAGATCTACGGCGCCAGTGCGCGGATTGAGGACAGCCACGCCCTTCCGCGACACGCCTGCTATCTGTTCGAAATGGCCGCTGATGTAGAGACGCCGGTCGGAGGCTGCGAGGCCGTAGAGGACGGAGAAACCATTGCAGACGGAGCAATTCGGGACTCGTGGTGCGAAACGCCGGTCGGGCGCTCCGCTATGCGCATCGACTGCGACGAGCCCGTTACGAGGAAGGCCAGCGACGCGGAAGCTGCCGGCGACGAAAAGTCGGGAGCCACGAAGGAGGAGCGTGTTGAAGCTCCCCGCATCACCAATCAGGAGCAGGCGCGCATCCCAGGCGCGATCGACAGCGCCCGTACGAACGTCCAGAGCAGTGATTCCAGGCGTTGGATAGCCGGACTGACGAGCGACGAGCAGCCGTGGGCCGGAGACGAGGAGCGCTTGGGTGTCCGGCCAGCTCCGTGGAGTTGGCGACCAGCTTCGGGTGACAACGCCGGTGGTCGCATCGACCGCCGCTAGCCCCGGCCTATGCAAGCCTCCGACACGGCCGAAGGGGCCCGCGACGAAGAGGCGCGAACCCGCCCGGGCGAGGGCGTGGACTGCGACCGGCCGCCCGCTCGCGCTGCCGATCGACGCGCGCCAGGCTGGGTCGACAAAGCCGCTCGCCAGCACGTGGGCGAGCGCGACACGGCGGTGCGTACCCAGACGCGTGAAGCTCCCGCCAACGAACCAACCACCTAGGCCATCGGCGATTGCAGTGACGACCGGCCCGTTCGCGGCCAGATGCGCGGTCTCCTCGCCCGTTGTGGCGTCGAGCAGCGCTATCGAGCCGCGGTCGCGCCGGCCCTCGACTACTCCGCCGGCGTTCGCGGCGACGGGGAGCGCGCTCGAGCCGCCCTCGCGGCGACCTGCATCGAAAGCGGCGCCACCCACTGGCGGAACGAATAGGAGAAGCACGCCCCAGGCGAGTTTGCGCCTCATGCTGGCCATACGGGCGGCCAACGCGGGGAAGTCCTGGTGCCGTGGTCGTTTCCTGATCCACTAATGAGGACCCGACGGCCGCCGACACACGTAGTTGAGGTATGCAGAGCCGCCACGCTCGTGTCTTCACGCTGCTTCTCGTCAGTGTGCTCGCGTCGGGATGCGGCGCTAGCGAGAAACGGGGCGCGGCCGGCGATGGACCGACGAAGCGCGTCAGCGGTCACGGACTGACGATCGCGGTACCCGCGGGCTGGGGAGCCGAAGTCGTCCGCCCAGACCCGCCCGGCGCGCTGACGCTGCGCGCGGCGAACTTTGCTCTGCCTGAGGCGTTCGACGTCGGCCAGCGAGCGCAGCGGGAGATGAACGCGGACGAGATCCTGATCACGCTGTCTCACTACGGTCGCGCCCGCGACGGCTCAAATGCACAGCGCGCGAGCTTGCCGCTGGCGATCGATCGCGCTGACTTTACGTCGTTCGAGGGCTTCAGACGGCCGGTGGCGACCACCTCCTTCGTCATCGACGAAGGCGCTTTCCAGGTCTGGGTCGTGTTCGGCACGGAGACGCCGAGCGATGAGCTGCTCGCCGAGGCGAACCGCGTACTGGAGACGTTAGCGGTCGAGCCGCGGCCGCTCGCCCTCGACGGTCTCAGCATCGAGCTGCCGGTTGGCTGGGACGGCTTCGTGAAGCGCCTCGAGGTCGACGATAGCCCGACGTTGTACGCGGCGAACGTCCCGTTGCCCGACGTCGAGCAGAACCTCGAGCAGACTCCCGCGCGCAAGCGGTTCGAGCGACTGCCCCCAGACGGGGTCGTCGTCTCCGCCGTATTCGGCCCCCGCGGCGCCGATCCCGGATTGGAGGCCCTCGAGCTGCCGCTCGCGCTCGCCGACGGCTACTTCCTCGCCGACTCCTATGAGGGCCAGCCGGCGCCGCGCGTGTCGACGCAGATCATCTCCGGCCGTGCCGGCGATCGTTTCTTGTACATCCAGGTCTTCTTCGGGCGCAACGACCCGGACGAGACGATGCGCGCGGAGGCGAACGCCGTGCTCGCGACGCTCCGCGTGAGCGCTCAGCAGGCAGTCCCGGCGCCAGCCGGCTGGCGCCAGCACCATGCGCCCGAGCTTGGCGTCCGCGCGACCATCCCCGACGGCTGGCACATCCCCGACGAGCCGCTGACGAACACGATCGACCCGCGCGAGGTGCTGGCGCTCGCCACGTATCCGCTGAAAGGCGGCGGCAAGGGCGGTGGGCCCTGCTTCACGGCACAGCGCGCCCTTGAACCGATGCCCTCCGATGGGGCGCTCATCTGGCTGCTCGAGTACCGCCCAACGCGGGGCGACGTCTGGGCCGACCTGCCGCGCAGTCGCTTCCCGCAACGGCCCAACACTCACGCGCTCGCACGCGCCGACCTCCAACCCGGCGTCTGCGGCGCCGACCTCGGCCTCAGCACCACCTTCCGCGACGCCGACCGCCCGTTCCAGCTCTGGCTCTTCTTCGGCGACGACGTGAGCGACGCACGGCTCGCCGAGGTAGCGCAGATCCTGAGCGGGCTTCGCTTCGACGATCTCCCCGCTCCTCCGCCCGACCCCTACACCGGCTGGCCGCTGATCAATACCAACCCCGGCGACTCACTCCGCCCGCCGCCCGGCTGGGCCGCAGCGGCGGCGGGGTTCCCGCCCGAGAAGACGCCGCGCCCACGCGCGCTCTTCTTCGCCAGCAACCGCCCGTTGTTCGGCCTGCCACAGAAGCTCGTGCCCCGCGTCGACCAACTGCCGGGGCCGATGCCGAGCGCGGCGGTCGCGAACCAGTTCCCGCAAGACGGCGTGCTGCTCTGGATCGTCGAGGAGAGCGACCGCTGGCAGATCGGCTGGAACTTCAAGCCGATCGACCCCGGCTGGCCGCGCCCCGACGACTTCAGACTGGCCGAGGTGCTGACCAAGCCCGCGCCGGAGGTCCGCTGGCTGCACGCAGGCGGCGAGTGGCGCGGCTACCGCTTCTCGATCTGGATCGGGAGCGGCCCCGAGGCGAACGAGGAAGACCGCCAGCTTGCCCTCAAGAGCGCTGAATCGCTCGCCGTGTCTGGTTGCTGGCGAGACGTCATCGACGATTGCCCCGACGGATGAACACGCGCCTCCTCGTTCTCGCCTTCGTCGCGCTCGGCCTCGTTTCCGGCTGCGGCGGCGACGCCGCGCCCGAGGCCGCTGAACCGCAGCAGCCTGCCAGCGAGCGGACGGGCAGCGCGGGCACGTCCGTCGAGCTCGTCGACGGTTGGCACACGACGACGTGGGACGACGGCTACGTCGTCGACCCGCTGACGCGCATCGTGGTCGCCTCGGCGCCGATCGCGCGGAAGCAGACGGCCTGCCAGGTCGCCCAGTACGAGTTTGCCGCCGATGCTGTCGCTTTGGTCGTGCTCGAGTGGCAAGAACCGTTGAGCACACTGCCGGATCGACCTGACCGATTCACGAGCCGCGAGCTGCCGGTACACCCGCCACCGGCGGCCGAGTGCTTCGATGGCTCAGGCGGAGCCGCTTCATTCATCGACCGCGGCCGTGCGTTCGGCGCCTACCTCCTCGTCGGCCCGCGGGCGCCGGCGTCACTGATCGACGAGGCGCGCAGCGTCCTCGACACGCTCCAGGTCGAATGGCGGCAGCGCGATGCATCGCCGCGGCGGCTCGCACGCAACGGCATCTCCGTGACCGTTCCCGCCGGTTGGGACGGGCGCATCCTCTTCCGTGAGGCCACCGGCCGCGACGGCGTCCAGCTCCAGGTCGCAAACTTCGCCCTCCCCGACAACGAAGGGCTCGAGCCGCCACGCGAACTGCCACCCGGCCAGGAGGATCCGATCAAGGCGATGGACGACGGCGACGTGCTCGTGACGTTGATCGACGGCACGCAAGCCGCCGGAGCAGTGACGAAGCCGCCGACAGTCGACAAACTCACGCCGGTAGCCGGACCGCAAGTACCGCACCGTCACTCGCTGGCGCAGGGCTCAGTCTGCTTCGCCGCGCGGTGTGTTGGCCTCCAGGTCGACTTCGGCGCTGCCGACCCGGGTGACGATCTCGTCCGGCGCGTGAACGAGGTACTCGCATCGCTCGCAGTCGACGACTGAGCGATCCCTCTAAACAACAGGCCTGTGCGCCAGACTCTTAGGAGTGTGAGGCGAAGAGGCGCGACGCCGGCACAACTCGAAGCGCTCTATCGAGATCGATTCGAGCGCTTTGCTCGCGTCGCCTCGGCGATCTGCGGCGATGTCGATCTGGGGCGAGATGCCGTCCAGGCAGCCTTCATGACGGCGGTCCGGCAGCGGCGTGACTATCGCGGGAGCGGCTCGCTCGAGGCTTGGGTCTGGCAGATCGTCGTCAACGAGGCACGGCGACTCGCTCGGGAGCCACAACCGGAGGCGCTCGACGCTGCCAGTGAACCGACCGGCAACGGGCACTTCGAAGATCCATTCGACCTCCGCGTCTGGATCGCCGCGCTACCAGCGCGCCAGCGCGAGGCGCTCTTCCTGCGCTACTACGCGGACCTCGAGTACCGCGCGATCGCCGACGTGCTCGGGATCGAGGTCGGCACCGTGTCGGCAACGCTCAGCGCGGCCCATCAAACCCTGCGAAAGCGACTGGAGGAAGTCCGGCGATGATCGACGTCGAGGAGAGGCTGCGTTCGGAGCTGCATCGGCTCGTCCCGGTCGACTCGCGCCGCGACTGGGCTCAGGTCGTCCAGAGTGCGGGCCTCGCGCGCGAACGAGCACATCGACGCTGGGCGACGGGCGCCGCAGTGATCGCGGCGGCGGCTGGCCTCGCGATCTCCACTCCGCTCGGCGCAGCCCTGGTCCGCAGCATCGACGATTTCTCCGCCTGGCTCACCGGCCAACCCGGCACGCCGGCCTCCGACAGCGAACAGCAGGCGTTTGAGAACGCGAACGCGCGCTCCTGGCTGGGCTTTCCCAAAGGCACACAACTCCGCCATCTGATCTCGACCGAGGCCGATGACACCACGATCGAGCTGCTTGGCTTCCGGTCCGGATCGAGCGCGCTCTGCCTGAGGCTGAAGGTCACGGGCAACTCGCGCTGGTCCGCTCAAGAGTGCGCGCCGCTCGCCGAGTTGAGGCGGGAGGGCGGCCCGGCACGACCCGTGATCGTCGACCAGCCAGTCGGGAAGAGCGACAAGGTTGCCTGGTACGGGATCAACCGCGTGCGCGCGTCGAACCTGCAGATCACCGCCGGCATCGTGACCGATGACGTACGCAGCGTCGTGCTCGAGGACGACGCCGGACGCCATGAGGTCGACACGTCGGCGAACGCATTCTTGTACGTCGCCGATCAACCGGAGATCGGACAGCGAGTGAAGCGGATCTGGGCGCGCACCGACACGGGGCTGACCTCGATTCCCTTCGTCCCCACGCCGTTCGGATTCGGCGGCGGCTCGACCGCGCTTCCGGCGCCCGCGGCGCCCGCGGTCGAGCGCGAGGTCAAGAGCGGCCGCATCGGCTGGCTCGAGCAGCACGAGGCCCGCGGCGACCCGCTGGACACGCTTCCGAAAGGAGTGCTCCCGGGCGCGAACATCACTGGGCGCAACGTGCTCTACGGCCGCGTCCTGACGCCCGATGCCGATCGCCCGGCTCGTATGGCCTTGACCCTGAACGCGCACCGGCCGGGCGGGCCCGCGGCAGGCCTCTGCACCTGGTTCGTCATCCGCGGCGGCGCGGGCGGCGGCTGCTCGCCGTATCCGGCCGTGTTCGAGCGGACACTGATCCCGAGCTCGCTGAGCGGAGGCGGCGCAGGCGCATTCGTCACCGTTAGCGGCGTCGCCAGCGACGACGTGGCGCGCCTCGAAGCGCTGCTTGCCGACGGCCAGCGTGCGGCGGTCCCGTTCAAGGACAACACCTTCATCGTCGACCTGCCGCGCGCCAACCTCCCCGCCCGCCTGATCGCCTACGACCGGGCCGGACGCGTGATCCACGTCAGCGAGCCGTACCGCGACTTCGCCAGTCGCTCCGGTCCGGCGCTCGGTCGCGCCAGGTCGCTGATTCGAGTGTCCGGCGCCGACGGAGCAAGCGGCGAACTCCTCGTCAGCCCCTCGACCGACGGCGGCGAATGCATGTACGTCAAGCACTTCGTCGACCGCCGGCACGCCGGTGTCGGGGTTAGCTGCAGCGGACGAACGTGGACCGGCCCGGCGATCCAGCTCAGCACGCAATTCCAGCCACCGCGGTTCGTCAGCGGCCGCGTTCGCTCCGACGTGCAGAAGCTTCGCATCCGCTTCGCCGACGGCTCAGCGACAACGCTAACGCCCACTCGCGGCTACATCCTCTGGGCCGCACCCAGGGAACACCTCGACGCGGCGACCGGCGCTGTCGGGGCTGAGGGCTTGAACGCGAACGGTAGGGTCGTCGCGCGCCGGTCGCTCAGACCGCCAAAGAAGTAAGTCGGCTGAGCACGAAGCCGGGCCTCGCCCGCGGGCTGCCCTACATTGATCGGGTGGGCGGGAACTCGCTGACGGTCACCGGACATGAACAGGGTCAGATGGCCTTAGGTGATGCGCCCCTGTGGTCTCGCTCTAATGCAGGAGATGTTGACGCCTTCGCCAAGCTCTTCGAGCGGCATGGTCGGACGATCTACAACTACTGCTTCCGCCGCACCGGGGAGTGGGCAGCCGCCGAGGACCTTGTCTCGATCGTCTTTCTGGAGGCATGGCGCCGTCGCGACACGGAGCTTCCGGAAGACAAGGTCTTGCCTTGGCTGTTCGGTGTAGCGAATAACGTCGTCCGCAATCACCGCCGGGCGCAGCGCCGTTACGCGGCTGTGCTGCTTCGCGTCCCGGAGTCGCCGAGTCCGGGTTTCGAGGCGGAGGCGGACCTCGACGACGAGCGTCAAATCAAGCCGATTCTCGAGGTCATTTCTCGGTTGCCGAAGCACGAGCAAGATGTCTTCACGCTTGCCGCCTGGTTCGAGCTGAGTTACGAGGACATCTCAGTCGCGCTCGGCCTACCGGTCGGCACGGTGAGGTCGCGGCTTTCCCGGGCGCGCCAGCGGCTACGGAAACTCGATTCGGGCCTTGGACTTGAAGGAGTGGTAGCGACGAACACACAGGAGGCCCTGGAGCCATGAACACGACCTCTTCGATGCCGCCTTTCCGTGATCTGCCGCCTGGCCGACTGGCTGATCGACAGCAGCACCTGCTCACCGAGATCAGACGCGATCAAGCTCGGCAGGCCGACTGGCCTCGACTGCCCTCCGGCATCCTCGGTGCCCAGTTGGGTCGGCGGCGATTGGTCGTCGTCCTGACGCTTGCGGCGGTCTTGGGCGCTCTTGCCGCCACGCCTGCGTTCGGTGTGCGCGACGCACTCCTTGAGCTACTCGGCGCAGATCGGTTTCCGCGGCCCGCCGATGTCGAGGGCGAGCCGGCTACAACCGGGCCTCACATCGTCCTCGCCGCCGGCCAACTGGGCGACCAGAAGTGGAAGCTGGTCGCGAACGAAAGCGACAAGGGTCTCTGCCTTCATCTTGAACTCATCGAACCCCAGCGCGCTCGGTCTGGTGGATGCGGATTCGCCCTGAAGGAGCGAGGGATCGGCTTGCTTACCTCTAACCTTGCATCAGGTTCCACGTGGATTTTTGGTCCTGTCTCACGACGAGCCAGCACGGTCGAGATCAGGCTTGCCGATGGGACGGAGATCGCCGCACGCATATTCCCCGGTCGAGGTTTCGCCCCGAACTTCTACCTCGCCACGCGCGCAACGCCGATCACGCCCACCTCTGTTACCGCCCGAGGGGCAACGGGAAGTGTTGTCGGCAGGCAGGACATCGATTAGCACAGCGCTCGACGAGTCGTGTGCGCCGCTCCTTGGGGCAGACGTTCCGACACCTCCGCCGAGTGCGACATGCCCGTACCTGCTCTCGACGAGTCAGTTCGGCGCCAAACTCCACCCGCCGCCTACAACTCCAACCCCTGGGGCTCAACGACACACTCACGAACCCGATCCCCAACCGCGCTTTTCGCGGTGACGAGATCGTCGCTCGCATGTGAAAGAGGCGCGTCCGCGAGATCGCGACCAAGCTGGGTGAGCTTTTCGTCGGCGATCTGGAGCGCTCGTTCCTGGAACGCGATGTCTGTGCGGAGCTGAGCGGCTCGACGGCGGCGGCCGAACGGCCCGAGATTCGCGAGCTCTTGTTCGGCTTCGGTCAGCCTCGATTGGGCGCGCGACCTCGTCTTCGCGAGCACGAGCCGCTGCTGTTCGATCAGCCGGAGGCGTGTGCGGTCGCGTTCGGCTGGCCGGTCGATCTCGGCGCGGGTCTCGTGTCGCGGCCCCGTTGGGAGCGGGCGCTGGTCGACGGCGAGCCGTTCGATCGCAGACTCTTCGAGCGCCTGCGCGAGGACGGTGACGTAGTCGCGGTCGTCGAGGTCGTGGAAGTGGCTCTCGCGCTCGCGGGGTTCGCCCGTGACGTAGAGCCGCGTCTCCTTGCGGGCCCGCGACAGAGCCACGTAGCCCCACTCCTGCAGGCGCTGCCCGCCGGAGCCGAGCACGAAGGCGCGCTCCACCGTGACGCCCTGGGCGGAGTGGCCGGTGAGCGCGTAACCGTGGCGGAGATGTCCAGCTTCGAGATAAGCGCGACCAAGCTCCGGGCGCTCGCCGCGGTCGGTCAGCAGCGTCAGCGTGCGACGATCGGGGTCGACAGCCTCGACGGTTCCGCGCGTACCGTTGCGCACGCCTAACGCGTCGGAGTTGCGCAGGCAGACGACTCGATCGCCCGGCGCGAACTGGCCCGTGGTGAGCTGGAGGCGCTCTACTCCGAGCCGGCCGTGCGTCTCCATCAAGGCGCGCGCGAGCGCGTTCAGCTCGGCAACGTCGCGACGGCGGAGGGAGATCATGATGTTGCCGGGAAGGTCGTCGCGGGCGGCCGCCCACCAGTCGGCAAGCAGGCGCGTGCGGGTTGCGAGCGGAGTGTCCGAGGAGACGAGCCGGCCCTCTCACCACACATGAGTGCTGCGGCCACGCCGCGGCCAAGAGCTGAAGTACTGCTCTCCCTTATTGTTCGGCAATGGGTCAGGACTTCCGGAGAGCTGTTCTTCGTGATCGCGCTCGCTGTAGCGAAAGTTCCTCCGGGAGGCCGACACCTTGCCGGACAATGAAGGCGAGCACTATCGTCACGCCCACGAGCCCGGCCCAGGCCGACCGTCGCCCGTTGCTGCGCGCAGCCTCACCGCTCACACTGATCTCCTAATTGATGCGTGCGCCGGCGTCACGCCCCCTCGACGGTCATATTCGCCAGACCGGCAGCTCAAGAGACCTGGTCTGTCTCCACTTCAGGCGACCGCCGGCGGCTTGGCGCTCGTCAGCTCGAAGGCTCGGGACGCGCGATCTCGATCCGCTTCCGCCTTTTCCCGAGCGCGAGAAAGCCGGTCGCATAGCAGAGTCCGATCAGGAGCGCGATCACCGCGAAGACGACCTGCTTGACGTCGCCCGCGAGGAGGTCGGAGATGCCTCCGAGAAACGTCGCGCGGAGCAGGTAGACGATGGCGACGAATCCGAGGACTGGTCGGAGCAGTGGGAGTCGGCGCAGATCTCCTGCGGCCGACAGCGCATAGAGCCCGAAGACGAGGAAAAAGACGGCCACGAATAACGTCAACAAGTACGGCAGCGCCGCGTTCTGATCGGCGAGGTCGTGCATCGGTTCCTCGATGTCGACCCAACGAAAGACGGTCCACGCCCAGCCAAGAGC
>Ga0136620_10000089_pt1 | contig 34605 bp, 39 predicted proteins | sample AntDrymUQ4162106_2_FD_104806 | JGI IMG/M metagenome (GOLD analysis project Ga0136620, IMG submission 104806) | Polar desert sand microbial communities from Dry Valleys, Antarctica - metaG UQ416 (21.06) | ecosystem: Environmental > Terrestrial > Soil > Desert | place: Antarctica: Dry Valley... | reverse complement strand
CGCGGCCAGGCGACGATTTGCAGCCGGCAAACGGACACGAACTGCGAGGATGGACCACTAGATTCGAGGCGCGTGCTCAAAGCCGGCGCACGGTCAACCCGTCGAGCACGTGCGCGAGGCGGTCGAAGTCGGAGTCAGCGGTCCATACAGTCGCCCCTGCGCCCGCCGCCGCCACGCCGATCATGACGTCGGTGAGCGGGACTGTCTCGCCGCGAGCGCGCAGCGCGCCCGCCGTGGTGCCGACCGTTCTCCACTCCCGTCGCTCGAGCCGCGCCCACGGCAGACCTCCGAGAACCCGCCAGAGAGCGTTCCTGTCCGGCTCTCTCGCCCCTCCGATCAGCTCCGCCGCCACGGGGCCGCAGCACATCGCCTCTCGCGTCTCCAGCAGATTCCCCAGTTCGGCCGCGTTGCCGGACGAGCCTTCACGCAGGTACTGAACCCACACTGAGGTGTCCGGCAGGACCACCAGGCGTTTAGGTGGTCCGGTCGTGCCGACGTTCGGCGGAGAGGTCCTCGATCTCGATGCTCCCCGCGAGCCCCCGAAGGGTCTCCACGGCGCTACGGGCGAGGAACACCTCGATGGCCTCTTCGATCGCCTCGGTCTTGGAACGCTCGGGCAGGCGAGCGAGGAGGGCATCCATCAACCCGTCGTCGATGTCGAGCGTGGTTCTGATGGCAGCAGTATGGCAGACACCTGATCGGCGCCGTAGCCAGGAGGGATAGCCTCCTCTCATCAGCTCCCTGCGCGACCACGCCGCCCGCGGCCACACAACGCTGTGAGCACCACGCGCGAGTTCTCCAAGGGCGTGCCCGCAGCCGGACCGTCGAGGCCGATCCCGCCGTTCACCGAGGAGCACGACCAGCTGCGCGAGTCGGTGCGGCGGTTCGTGGCCAACGAGCTGCGACCCCACGCCACCGAGTGGGAGGACGCGCGCTGGTTTCCCGACGAGGTGTTCCCAAAGCTCGCCGAGGTCGGCTTCCTGGGTCTGAAGTACCCCGAGGAGCTGGGGGGCGAGGGCGGGGACCACGTGCACGACGCGGTGTTCTGCGAGGAGCTGGCCGGCTGTGGTTCCGGCGGCCTGGCGGCCGGCATAGGCGCCCATACGGGAATCGCGACACCGCCGGTGTGGAAGTTCGGCACACCCGACCAGCACAAGCGCTTCCTGGCGCCCGCGATCCGCGGCGAACGCATCGCCGCCCTGGGCATCACCGAGCCCGGTGCCGGCTCGGACGTGGCCTCGATCACCACCAAGGCAGAGCGGGTCGACGGCGGCTACGTGGTCAACGGCGCGAAGACCTTCATCACCAACGGCGCGCGGGCGGACTTCGTGGTCACGGCGGTCAAGACCACCCAGGACGGCGGCCACTCCGGCCTCTCCTTCCTGCTGCTCGAGAAGGGCATGGAGGGCTTCACCGTCTCCAAGAAGCTGGAGAAGATGGGCTGGCACGCCTCGGACACCGCCGAGCTGGCCTTCCAGGACGTAGTCGTGCCCGAGGAGAACCTGCTCGGCGAGGAGAACAAGGGCTTCTACCTGATCGTGGCCAACTTCCAGTGGGAGCGGCTGCTGATGGCGCTGGGCGCCGTGGGCTCGATGCAGCAGGTACTCGAGAAGACGATCGCCTTTGCGCTGGAGCGCAACGCCTTCGGCCGCCCGATCGGCCGCTTCCAGGCACTGCGCCACAAGCTGGCGGAGATGGCGCTCAAGCTGGAGACCGGCCGCTCTATGACCTACCACGCGCTGCGGCTGTTCCACGAGGGCCACGACGCCCCCCGCGAGGTGACGATGGCCAAGCTGGCCACCCAGCGCGCGGCCTTCGAGGTGGCCGACGACGCGCTGCAGATACACGGCGGCGCCGGCTACATGAAGGAGTACGAGATCGAGCGCGTCGCGCGCGACCTGCGGCTGGGGCCGATCGGCGGTGGGGCCTCGCCGTCGCGGATGGTGTGCACCCTGCCGCGACGCGACACCGGCGAGGCCAGCGGCGCCTCGCCGCTCGCCGGGAAGCCTTGGATCGAGATCTTGACCTTCTTGGATCCGCGTAGGAAGCGGAGCGCCTGCAGCTTCCGCAATGTGACCCGCACCAAGAGCTGTGCAGTGTTCGTGGAGACGCTGGCGCTGCTGCCGACGCCCACTACGTACGGATCGCTGAACTTCGTGAGCACGCGCGAGCCGGTGCCGTCGGCGTAGGCCTTGGTGGTCCACCAAACAGACCGCGGCAGGTAGCTGCCCGGCACGAGCAGGCCGCCGAGAGTCTCGTTGTAACAATTGTCGGACCCGACGAATCGCTCCAGCAGGCGCGGGCGGCCACATCCGCGCCGCCGCGCTCCATATAGGTGTTCGCGTCCGGGATCTTCGACATGCCGGCCTCGATGAGACCCCAGCCGCCCTTGTCCACCGCCCAGCGGTGTTGGCCAGACGGCCGAACCGTCATGATCCCCGTGCCCTAAAGGCGATCGAAGGAGCGTCGGTTGGGAGTTCGGACGGCAAGGCGCCAATCGTGACGGGCTCGGCGGCGGCCGCCCGGGTGCGCTCGTTCTACGCCGCGCTCAACGAGGGCGATGGCGAGCAAGTGGCCGCGCACCTGGCCGAGGGCGCCACCGACGACCGCGGCGAGGCGGGCCCGGTGGCCGGACCCACCGCGATCGCCGCGGCCCGGCTGGGCGGCGGGAGGCCACCCGCGGTCAGCTGGACGCTCGAGTCGCTGATCGCCGGCGGTCCGGTGGTGGCGACCGAATGCACCGTCACATGGAACGACGAGGACGGCGAACTGGTGGCCGAGCGAGCGAGCGAGTGGTTCACGCTGCGTGAGGGACTGATCGAGGCGATCCGGTCCTACCCCGGACCCGAGGACCCCGCAACCGGATCGACGTTCACCGACGAGGACTTTGACTGGTCGCTGCTCGAAACCGACGACGACCTCTGAGCCCCGCACGCGGGCTCGATACGGGCGATCGTCATCATCCCCCGCCGGCAACGAACGAAAAGGAGCGGATCTGTGGGAGTACTGGACGGCAAGGCTGCGATCGTGACGGGCTCGGCGCGTGGCATCGGCCGCGCGACGGCGGAGCTGCTGGCGGAGCACGGGGCGAAGGTGCTCATCAACGACCTCGACGGCGACGTGGCCGAGGAGGCGTCGAAGGAGATCGCGGGCGAGACCGTGTCGTTCGCGGGGGACCTGACCAAGGACGGCGTGCCCGACGAGCTCGTGCAGACCGCGGTCGATTCCTTCGGGCAGCTCGACATCGTCGTCAACAACGCCGGCTATACGTGGGACGCCCCGATCCACAAGATGTCCGACGAGCAGTTCCAGGCAATGCTCGACATCCACAATGTGGTGCCGTTCAAGGTGCTGCGCGCCGCGGCCCCGCACCTGCGCGAGCCCGCCAAGAAGGAGCGAGAGGAGGGCCGCGAGGTGTTCCGCAAGGTGGTCAACGTCTCCTCGGTCTCCGGCACCATGGGCAACGCGGGCCAGGCCAACTACTCGTCCGGCAAGTCCGGCGTGGTCGGCCTCACCAAGACGGTGGCCAAGGAGTGGGGGCAGTTCAAGATCAACGTGAACGCTGTGGCGTTCGGCTTCGTGGAAACGCGCCTGACGGCCGCGAAGGAGGAGGCCGGGTCGTTCGACAAGGACGGCCAGGAGATCCAGCTCGGCATCCCCGAGCAGATGCGCCAGATGGCATCCATGCTTATTCCGATCGGGCGCCCGGCGACTCCCGAGGAGGCGGCCGGAGGCGTGTTCTTCCTCTGCTCCCCCTGGTCAAACTACGTGCATGGCCAGGTGCTCAACGTGACCGGTGGCCAGTTCACCGGCATGACCACCTAGTGCCAGCTCCAGCCGGCGCAAGACGACGAAGGGCGCCCCCGGAGGGGCGCCCTTCGCGCATGCTGCTGACCGGCGCCGCGAGCTTCGCGGACGGAGCGGCTACTTCTTGATGAAGGGTCCAGCGGCCCTCAGAACCTGCTTCATGCTGTCGGCATCGTCGAACGTGCGAGGCGCGAACAGCTGGTTGTTGAGGCTGCGGAAGCGTGAGGCGTGACGCGCTTCGACCGAGAGGATCGACGCCGCCGCCCTGAGCACCACTCGCTGCTTGATGCGGGGAGCCTGGCCTGAGTAGGCCTTGACGCCCGTGTCCTCGAGAACGACCGCGAGCTTGAGGAACTTCGCCTGGTCCTTGGTGGCGTCCCCGAAGTCGAACCGCGGCTTCTTGACGGCCTTGGCACCCAGCACCCGCTTGAGGAACCTGACGTGTGCAAACTCGTGCTTGGTCACGACCCGTGTGGTGGTCTTGACGTCGCCCGTAAGGCCGGCGTCGCGCTCGGCCTTCTGGTAGAAGTCGGCCTCCAGGTACTCGAGCGTCAGCGCGAAGTTCAGGATCGCGGTGTCCTGCCTCACAGAGGGCCTACCGGCAGCCGCGAACTCCGGCATGCCGCCGAGCAGCAGCCCGCCGCCCAGCGCAGCGCCGCCACCGATGGCGGCCTTGCGGAACAGGTCGGCACGAGTGTCGCCCTCAACTGCTTCCTCAGCTTCGCGAATTGCGCCGTCGACATCGACGACATCAAGCTTCATGAGATCAGACATTGTTTGGAACTACCTCCGTGGATCGGGTTGACGAACTTCAACGCACTACGACGACACCTCTCATCGCCAGTGGATGAAGGGTGCACATGTAGCGGTAGCGGCCCGCTCTGCGAAAGCGCTTGCTGAACGCGCCTTTACGCATGTCGCGCGAGCCCCTGAACCGGCGCTCTGCCCCGCTCCGAACGTTGTGAAACGTAAGGCCGTCGCGAAAGAGCCACCGCACTTCGGTGCCACGCTCAGCCGAGATCTTCCCGGGCTTGAACGCAATGTCCTTGATCGTGACCGTGCGTACCGCGGAGGTCTGGGCAACTGGCCCGCCTCCAGCAACCGCAGGGACGACGAGCAGGGAGGTGAACACACACGTGCTCAGCCCGGCCGTAAACGAATGCCGCATCTAGAGTGTGGCGCAGCGCGAGCCCGGTTGGATCAGGAATCCGAGCGCGGACGCGCCAATCGCTCGCGTCTTGGCTCGAAGCCGCTCAACAAGTACCGGCATTCATCAAGAGCGATTAGCAGCCGATAAGAGGGTCAGCGCCCCGGCCACGGATGGCCGAGGCGCTTCTCTCTTCACTCTTTGGGCCTGCGCTCCTCAGCGAGCGGCTTGCCGCCCTCCTCCAGCCCCCCTGGTGGCCACGACCCGAACCAGTTGTCGCGCGCGCCATCCACGGTCACGATCGAGCCCGACATGTAATCGCCGCCCGGCGAGGCCACGAAGGCCACCAGCCAGGCGAACTCCTCCTCGGTGCCGAGCCGGCCGAGCGGCACCGTGCCGGCCACCCCGTCCACCACCGCCCTCGGGTACTTGGTGCGCAGCGTCTCGGTGGCGAAATGGCCCGCGGCCAGCGCTGTGAGCGTGATGCCGAAGCGGGCCCACTCGATCGACAGCACCCGCGTGAGGTTCTCCACCGCCGCCCGCGCGGCCGAGGAGTGCGCCATGCCCGGCAGACCATGGTGAGGTGACAGCGTCACGTTGACGATCTTGCCCCCCTCCCCGCTCGGGATCATCGCCCTGGTGGCCACCGCGTGGCTCATCAGCCAGGTGCCCTCCACGTTCAGGCGGATGACGGTGCGAAAGCCCTTGGGCGTTATGTCCTCGGCCGGGGTGAGGAACTGCCCGCCGGCGTTGTTCACGAGCAGGTCGATCCGGCCGTGGCGTTCGAGGACCCCGTCCACGAGCGCCCCGCCCTGCTCCTCCTCGCGGATGTCGCAGGTGAGCGCCGTGCAGCGCCCCTCCTCACAGATGGCGACTGTCTCGTCGAGGGGCTGCTGACGGCGGCCGCAGACCACCACCTGGGCCCCGCACGCGGTCAGCTCGATCGCGGTGGCGCGGCCCAGCCCCGAGCCGCCACCGGACACGAGCGCCACCTTGCCGGCGAGCACGTCAGGTGCGAAGAGCTTCGACGGCATCCGGCGGCGCAGACTACCGCCGGCGGCAGCGCGGACTACGCCGGTGGAGTCGAGGCCGGCGACCATAACTTGACGCGCGATGGCTCCCCGGAGAGGTGCTCCATAAATAGTCGATCTGGCGACCTCTATCTGGAGCACCTCGCAGAGGGGCGATCCATCGTCAAGTTGTGGTCGCTGAAGCCCTCCCCCTCCGCCGCGAGCGCGAGCAGGGGCCCGGGCCCAAGAGCGCCACGCCCCAGCCGAGAGCGGGCCAGATCGGCCAGAAGTAATCCGCTCCTGTCACTGCCCATATGACCACGAGCAGGGCCATGACCGGCAGGTAAGCGCGGAAGCGGCCGAGCGGTGGAAGCCACTTACCGGGAGCCGTTCGGCGCCGCCTGGCCGGCCGCAGAGCCGGCGCAGGCGGCAGATCGCCCTCCAGCGCCGAGAGCTCCCCGACAGTGCGGGCGCCCAGCGCCGCGGCTGTGCGCTGGTCGAGCTCATCGGCATCCAGCCGCCCGGCCGCGCCGTGGGCCGAGAGTCGGTCGACCACGGCCTCGCGGTCGGCGTCGGAAGCCCGCATCTCCTCCTGAGCAGAATTCATCTCTGGTCCTCTCTCATTGATTGTCATGCGGTAGCCAAACCGGCGGCCAACGTGAGCAGCAAAGCCTAGGTCTATAGTGTACCGTCTATTTTAGACTAATGCAAGAGCTCAACCTCACCCCCACCTCCTACATCGTGCTCGGACTCATCGAGCTGTCGGGGGCGGCCACGCCGTATGAGCTCAAGCAGGCGGCGACCCACTCGGTGGGCAACTTCTGGACGCTCCAGCACGCGGCGTTCTACACCGAACCCGAGCGGCTGGCCGACGCCGGCCTGCTGCGGGTAAAGCAGGAGAAGCACGGACGCCGCCGCAAGCACTATGGGCTTACCAAGGACGGTTCCACCGCGCTTGCCGACTGGCGTGGCGAACCCACCGGGGCGCTGGCCGAGATCCGCAATCAGGCGCTGCTCAAGCTGTTCTTCGGCGCCGATCCCCAGGGGCTGGCAAGAGCGCAGCTGGAGGCTTCGAAGGAGAAGCTGGCGCAGTACGAGTGGATGCACGAGCAGAGCGAGGGAACGGGCGCGCCCGGCCCGCGCTGGGCGCTGGAGGCAGGGATCGGGCAGATGCGCGAGTGGGTGCGCTTCTGGGAGCGTCTCGGGGGGTGACTCTCACTCGTCGAGCCGGTCGAGCATTCGGATCGCCTCAATGTCGGCGAGGTCCAGGTGCGAGCCGCGCTGCTGCTTGAGCGCAATCAGCGTCGAGCGCGCGATCACAGCCACCGGCAGGGCGTCGACTTCATAGTGCTCGCTCTCGGCCACCAGCCGATCCCAGTCCGGCAGCCCGGGGAGTGCTTGGACGACATCGACCTGTCCCAGCCTTGTCAGCACCGCTGCGTTGGAGCCCTTGAACATCTTCCACCGCTCGCGTGGCCCGAAAGGGCGCGCCGGGTTAAGTACGAGATGGGCGGCCGCAGCTCCGCTGGGGCCGGCTCACCGCACCCTGGTCGTGCCGACCGCGATCCGTGTCTGCTCGCGACACATCCGGTCGAGCAGGGCGATCCGGTCTGTGACAGGCAGCCGCTTGATCCGGCGCATCATCGCGAGGCGCGACTCGTCGATCGGCAGCGCCGGGATCCCGTCGCTCGAGGCGGGCTCACGGCCATCGGGCTGAGGCACTTCGGTCACATCGTTCATCGTAGTGCTCCATATCGTCGGATCGCGCGATGCAATCCGGCGGGCCGACCCGGTTGCGCAGCACGCCCAACCCCTCGATCTCCAGCTCCACCTCGTCGCCCTCCGCCAGCCAGCGCCCGTCCCCGTGCTCGAGGATGCAGCCGCGCCCCACCGTGCCCGAGCCCAACACGTCGCCCTCTCGCAGCCCAGGCGTGTTGCGCGCCGCAGCGGCCAGCAGCTGCTCCCAGCCGAAATGCATCCCGCCCGTGCGCGAGTCGGTGCGAACCTCGCCGTTGACCCGACAGACCGCGCGCATGTCCAGATCGGCGGGCAGCTCGTCGGGCGACACCAGCTCGGGGCCGAGGGAGGTGGCGAAGTCCTTGCCCTTCGCGGGACCGAGGCCCACAGTCATCTCCTTCATCTGCAGGTCGCGCGCCGACCAGTCGTTCATGAGGGTGAACCCCTCGATGCCTCCCTCCCCGCCGATCACCGCCGCCAGCTCCAGCTCGTAGTCCAGCATCCCCGTGTCCGCGGGCTTGGGCACGACGTCACCGTCTCGGTACACCGCCCCGGGGTTGGAGAAATAGAAGACCGGCAGCTCGTACCAGGCCTCCGGTACGTCCAGCCCCCGGTTGGCGCGGGCGTTGCGCACGTGCTCCTCGAAGGCGAAGAAGTCCCGAATCGAGGGGGGCGTGCCGTCCGGGTAGGGACGCCTCACCGCTGCACCAGGGTCGAGAGCACGACCTCGGTGACCGTGCGGTCCACGCCGTCAGTGGACCGGATGCGCTCGAGCGCCAACTCGAGGTCCTTGGTGTCGCGCGCCCGGACGTGCAGCATGGCGCTGGCCTCCCCCGCCACCGTGTGCGCCGAGACCACGCCGGGCTCTCCCTCCACCGCCCGCCTGATCGCGCCGGCGGGCATGCGCCCCGTGCAATAGAGGTCCACGAAGGCCTCGGCGTGCCACCCGAAGGCGGCCGGATCGATCACCGCCGTGTAGCCCCGGATGACGCCCTCGGCCTCGAGGCGGTCCACCCGCCGCTTGACGGCCGGGGCGGACAGGTGCACGTGAGAGCCGATGTCCTTGAACGACCGCCGCGCGTTCTCGCGCAGCAGCGAAACGATTGTCTGGTCAACCTCGTCCACGGGCTCCCCTCTTTGGCGTGTGGCGCAACGAATCGGCGTTGATTTGGACCTCTGACCGTAGAAACATTACGTGAAACCTTTATCAAGGGGGAGTATTGACCACTCAGGCGCTCTCGCCGCAGCCCGCGGCGGCCACCCACGCGGACCAAATGCCCGTCCACGGCATCGACCACCTCGAGCTTTTCGTGGGCAACGCCAAGCAGGCCGCCTTCTTCTTCACCCGGGCGTTCGGCTTCACCGAGACGGCATTCGCCGGGCTCGAGACCGGTGGCCGCCACCGCGTCTCGCACGTGCTCGAGCAGGGGCGCATTCGCCTGGTGCTCACGGGTTCGCTGTCCGGCCAGGACGAGATCGCAGAGCACCACGGCCGCCATGGCGACGGCGTGCACAAGATCGCGCTGTCGGTGCCCGACGCCACCGCCGCGTACGAGCACGCGGTGGCCCACGGCGCCCGCGGCGTGGAGACGCCGCACACCATCGAGGACGAGCACGGCAGCGTCACGCTCTCGGCCGTTGCCACCTATGGCGACACGCTGCACCTGTTCGTGGAGCGCGCCGGCTACGAAGGCGCCTTCATGCCCGGCTTTGAGGCACGTGACGCCAAGTCCAGCCAGCCGCTGTTCGCCGCGATCGACCACGTGGTGGGCAACGTGGAGCTCGGTCACATGGAGGAATGGGTCAGCTACTACGAGCGCGTCTTCGGCATGACCGAGCTGATCCACTTCTCCGACGACGCCATCTCCACCGAGTACTCGGCGCTGATGTCCAAGGTGGTCACCGACGGCTCCGGCAAGCTCAAGTTCCCCATCAACGAGCCCGCCGAGGGCAAGCGCAAGTCCCAGATCGAGGAGTACATCGAGTTCTACCGCGGCGCCGGCGTGCAGCACATCGCCATCGCCACCCGCGACATCGTGGGCGCCGTGGGCGAGCTGCGCGAGCGCGGCGTGGAGTTCCTCTCGATCCCCGAGTCCTACTACGACGAGGTGCCCGAGCGCATCGGCGAGATCGAGGAGGACCTGGCCGACCTGCGCCGCCTCGGCATTCTCGTGGACCGCGACGAGGAGGGGTACCTGCTGCAGATCTTCACCAAGCCCCTGGGTGACCGGCCCACGATCTTCTTCGAGATCATCGAGCGCCACGGCTCGCGCGGCTTCGGGGAGGGCAACTTCAAGGCCCTGTTCGAGGCGATCGAGCGCGAGCAGGACCGCAGGGGCAACCTGTGAGATACGAGCGCCGCGGCCAGGTCCCCGCCAAGCGACACGTGCAGGTGCGCCGGAACGGCGGCGGATCGCCTCTGCTCACGGAGGAGGTGATGGGCTACGAGGGCTTCTCGGGCAACGAGACGATCCTGCTGCACGTGCACTCCCCGTGCCGCCTGGACGCCGTGGGCGACTTCACCCCGATCGAGCGCACCGAGTGGGTGCCCGACGCCCACGTGCACCGGCTGGCCGACACCGTGCCGATCGAGCAGGGCGGCAACCCGGTGGGCGGCCGGCGGCTGCTGATGTACAACGGCGATATCGAAGTGTCGGTGTGCAAGCCCACCGAGGCGATGCAGGGCTTCTACCGCAACGGCGAGGGCGACGAGGTGATCTACGTGCACCGCGGGAGCGGTGTGCTGCGCACCGTGTTCGGGCGCGTGCCGTTCAAGCCCAAGGACTACGTGGTGATCCCGCGCGGCACGACTCACACCTTCGAGCTCGAGGGCCACGAGCACCACTGGATGTGCTTCCACACGCCCGGTGAGATCGAGACGCCCAACCGCTATCGCAACCGCTACGGCCAGCTGCTGGAGCACGCTCCGTTCTCCCAACGCGACTTTCACCCGCCACAGGAGATCGAGACCTTCGACGAGTCGGGCGAGTTCGAGGTCACGGTGCGCGTGCGCGACGGCTTTCAGAGCTACCTGCTGGACCGCCACCCGTTCGACGTCGTGGGCTGGGACGGCTATGTGTGGCCCTACACCTTCAACGCGGACGACTTCGAGCCGCGCGCCGGGCGCTTCCACCTGCCCCCACCGGCCCACCAGACGTTCCAGGGCCCGAACTTCGTGATCTGCACGTTCGCGCCGCGGATGCTCGACTGGGACCCGGAGGCGGTCCCGCTGCCCTATCACCACTCCAACATCCAGTCGGAGGAGGTCATGTTCTACGCCGAGGGCGACTACGCCGCCCGGCGGGGCGTGGACATCGGCTCGATCACCCTGCATCCCTCCGGCCTGCCACACGGGCCGCAGCCCGGTGCGGTGGAGAAGGCGCTCGGCGCCAAGAGCACCGACGAGCTGGCGATCATGTGGGACACCTTCCGTCCGCTGCGCCTCACCGAGGAGTGGCGCGACAACGACAAGCCCGAGTACGCGCTGTCGTGGAATCCCGACCGCGCGCCGGCCACCGCCTGAGGAGAATCGAAGTGTTCAAAGAGGGACAGCTGTACTCGCCGGTCACCCAGGACGAGGACGGGGTGAAGGTTCACCTGGTGCCCGACCACCCGGGCGCCAACGACCTCGACTACCTCGAGCGCCGCGGTCAGATCGCCGCCGCCGCGTTGGCCTGGGCGCCGGGCACCCTGGCCCCGACCATCGACTACAGCGAGGCAGAGCAGAACGTGTGGCGCACGGTGTGCCGCGAGTTGGCCCCCAAGCACGAGCGGCTGGCGTGCCGCGCGTACCGCGACGCCGTGGCCGCGCTGGACCTGCCCTGCGACCGCATCCCCCAGCTCGAGGAGGTGAGTGCCGCCCTGGAGCCACTCACCGGCTTCACCTACCTCCCCGCCGCGGGACTGGTCCCCCTGGCGGAGTTCTACGGCGCGCTGGCCGACCGCCGCTTTCACTCCACCCAGTACATCCGTCACCCCGACGCGCCGCTGTACACGCCCGAGCCCGACCTCATCCACGAGGTGATCGGCCACGGCAACCTGATGGCATCGCCGGAGTTCGCCGAGCTGAACCAGCTCGCCGGCCAGGCCGCCCGCCGCTGCGAGACCAAGGAGGGCCTGAAGTTCCTGGCCGATGTGTTCTGGTTCACGATCGAGTTCGGTGTGCTCTACGAGGAGGGCGAGCTGCGGGCATATGGCGCAGGCATCCTGTCCAGCTACGGGGAGATCGACGAGTTCCGCTCGATGGAGATCCGCGCGATGGACTACCTCGAGATGGGCACGATGGAGTACGACATCACCCACTACCAGCCGGTGCTCTACGCGGCCGAGTCGATGGGCCAGCTGGTGGACTCACTCGGAGACTTCTTCTCGGGGTTCGGCGACGACACGCCCGATCGTCTGCGCCGCGACACCCCCGCTGTCGCCCGCTGACAGCGGCCGCCCAGCGGCTTCTGGGGCCACAGTCGCGATGTAGCCTGCAACCGATGGCCCTAGCGGCAGAGCCCCGTCCGGCCTCGCTGCCCCTGCCGGGAGGAGAGGCGGACGCGACGGTGCGTCTCACGCCGCTGCTCTGCGCCACGATGAGCGCGCCCCCCATCATCGGCCGGCGCGAGGAGGGGCGCCTGGCGTCTCTCAAAGCGCTGGGCTTCGGAGTTTCGCGCGCGGACTACGTGAAGGCTCCGGTTCCCGCCTTCCTGGTGGAGCATCCCGGCGCCGGGCGGCTGCTGGTCGACACGGGCTTTCACCCCGCCGTGGCCGTGGACCCCAAGCAGGGCATGGGCCGGCTCGGCGGCCTGTTCTTCAAAGACCTCCAGATGGACGCCTCCCAGGCCGTTGCAGCGCAGCTGCGCGAGCGCGACATCGACCCCGCATCGGTTCGCACGGTGGTGATGACCCACCTGCACGCCGATCACGCCAGCGGTATCGCCGAGTTCCCGGCCGCGACCTTCATCGTGAGCCAGGCCGAGTGGGACGCCGCGTCGGAGGGTGGCGAGCGCGAGGGCTACCTGCGCCGCCAGTTCGACCACGCCTTCGACTACCGCCTGCTGGACTTCGAAGGCTCGGGGACCGACTCGTTCGCCACCTTCGGACGCTCCCACGACCTGTTCGGCGACGGCAGCGTGCGCATCTGCTTCACCCCCGGTCACACTGCCGGGCATTGCTCGGTCGTGCTCCGCTTGGGTGAACGCGAGGCGCTGCTCACGGGCGACGCCGCCTTCACGATGGACACGATCCGCGAGTCCTGGATGCCGTTCCTGATGGACGACGAGCACCGCTACCGGCGGTCGCTGCGCGAGATCCAGCTCTACGTGGAGCAGACGCCGGGTGCGCTTATCATTCCCGGAGACGACATGCAGCTCTGGGAAACGCTCCAGAACTCCTACGCCTGACGGCGCGTCAGGGGCCGGCGAAGCCGTCCGCCTATCGCGGTGCGAACACCCAGGCGGTGTCGCCCAGCTCGACCCCGTCGCCGGGCCCGAGTTCGACCTCCCCACGCACACGCCAGCCGTTCAGGTACGTGCCGTTGGTCGAGTCCAGGTCGGCGAGCATCCAATTGCTGTGACCACGCCGCAGCACCGCGTGCCGACGCGAGACTGTTGCGTCGCCCAAGTTCAGATCACAGGCCGGGTCGCGCCCGATCACATAACACGCGCCCGGCGCGCGCCGGGGCGGCGAGAGCACGGGAAGGGTCTCCTCCAACGGGTCGCTCCCCGAAAACAGACGGCGCACCCGCTCCAGCCCACCGTGGAGCAACCCTGTCGGCACCGGCAGGTCGCGGACCAGGGCGCGCAGCTGCTCGACCGAATTCGCCGCATAGGCGCTGTCCACGCGGTGGCAGAGCGTGTCGAAGCCAAGCGCGCCACCCTTGTAGCCCGCTCCCAGCCGGGCCACCGTGCGCTCGCGAAAGTCATCGGTCGCGCGCATGAACCGCTCATTGTGGAACGGCCTGGCCGCGATTGCAACGAGGGAGGTTCGCTAACGCGCCAGAGGCCGCCGCGTGGCGGCCTCGCCGGCCGGCTGGCCCCGGCGTGCCTCGCGAGCGGCCTTGACCGTCGCGCTGCGACCGTTCTCACGAAGGCCGTGCCACAGATACTCGATGCGGGAGAAGATCTGCTCGGAGGCCCCCTGCGACTGCTCGCGGGCGGGGTCCTCCACTTGCTCGAATCGAATCGGGTCGCCGAACTGCACGGTGACCTTCGGGAACTGCAGTCGCTTCCAATCACGCACTCGCTCCGAGCCCACTAGCGCCACCGGCACTACCGGCACTCCGGCCTCCAGGGCCAGACGGCCGATGCCCGGCTTGGGCTCGCCCAGCTCTCCCGTGCGCGAACGCCCGCCCTCGCAGTACATGACCACGATCCCGCCGCGCGCGAGCACTGCGTGAGCCGTCTTGAAGGCCTCGTCGTCGCGGTGGCCGCGACGTACCGGGAACACACCGCCGTTCTTGTAGATGATCTGCATCGGCATTTGGAACAGCTGGGACTTGGCCATGAACTGCACCTTGCGGCGCAGGTAGACGGCCACGAAGAAGTGGTCGAGGAAGGAGAAGTGGTTGGGCGCGACGATCGCCGGGCCGTCGGCCGGCACCTTGTCCGAGTCGATGGCGCGGGTGCGGAAGAACAGCATCAGGTAGGGCGTCAGCATCAGGCGAACGAACTCGTACATCCAGTTCGGCCGCTTCGCGCGCGTGCGCTCGTGGAAGTGCGTGAAGTGCTCCGAGGGCCGCTCGTCCCTATAGACCTGCGGCTTTAGGTTGCCTTTGGGGGTCTGCTGGTCCTCCGTCGCCATGTGCTCTGCTACCCGTGCTGCATCGGTTCGTTACGCGCCCATCCGCGAGAGCGTCCCAGCGCCCGCGCCCATTCGCCCAGCAGGCGCTCTCGCTCGGCCGCGGGCATGCGGGGCTCATACCGAGCCGCCTCGCGCCACATGTCGCGCACCTGCGGTTCGGTCCACAGGCCCGTGGCCACGCCCGCCAGGTACGCGGCACCCAGTGCAGTGGTCTCGGACACCTCGGGCACTACCACTGGCACGCCGAGCACGTCGGCCTGGAAGCCCATCAGCCAGGAGTTGTGCACGGCGCCGCCGTCGGCCTTGAGCTCTGACAGCTCCACGCCCGAGGCCTCCTCCATCGCCCGCACCGCATCGACCGCCTGGTAGGCGATCGACTCCAGCACCGCGCGCGCCAGGTGCGCCCGGCCCGAGCCGCGGGTGAGGCCTACGATCGTGCCGCGCGCGTACGGATCCCAATGAGGTGAGCCGAGGCCGGTGAAGGCGGGAACCAGGTACACCCCGTCGTTGGAGTCCAGGGAGCGGGCCAGCTCCTCGGTCTCGCCGGCGCTCTTGATCACCCCCAGCCCATCGCGCAGCCACTGCACCCCGGCACCAGTCACGAAGATCGCGGCCTCTAGCGCGTAGTCCACCCGGTCTTCGACGCCCCAGGCGACGGTTGTGAGCAGACCCTCCTCCACGGGCGGGCGCTCGGTGCCGGCGTTCTGGAGCACGAAGCTGCCGGTGCCGTACGTGTTCTTGCCCTGCCCTGTCTCGTGGCAGGCCTGGCCATAGAGCGCGGCCTGCTGGTCGCCCGCGATGCCGGCTACGGGCACGCTGCCGCCGAAGACGTCCGTCTTCCCGTAGACATGGGCGCTGGGGCACACCTCTGGCAGCGAGTCCGGCGGCACGCCGAGCAGCTCGCACAGCTCCTCGTCCCATGCCAGCTTCTGCGTGTCGAAGAGAAGCGTGCGGGAAGCGTTGGTGTAGTCGGTGGCGTGGCGAGCGCAGAGGTTCTGGACCAGCCAGGAGTCCACGGTCCCGAAGCGGGCGCGCGCGGGGTCCACGCCCGCCTGGCGTATCAGCCACTCGATCTTGGTGCCCGAGAAGTAGGGGTCGAGCACCAGCCCGGTGCGATCGCGCACCAGGTCCTCATGGCCCTGCTCGCGCAGCTCGTCGCACCGCGCAGCCGTGCGGCGGTCCTGCCAGACCAGCGCGCGGTGCAGCGGAGCGCCGGTGTCGCGGTCCCAGGCCACCACCGTCTCGCGCTGATTGGTGATGCCGATGCCCGACAGGTCGCGGCCGCTGACTCCCGCCGAGTCCAGCGCCTCCTTGCCCACCCTCTTGGTGACGTCCCATATCTCGCTCGCGTCGTGCTCGACCCATCCGGGCCGCGGGAAGTGCTGGCCGAACTCGCTATAGGCGCGCCCGGCGGGGGCCCCCTCCTCGTCGAAGACGATGGCCGTGGAGCCGGTGGTGCCCTGGTCTAGAGCGAGGATCACTCAGAGCGCCTAGTCGCCGGTGGGATCCACCCCGGCGGACTCCACCATCAGGATCGCCGTTCGCTCGGCGGCGCGGGTGCGGTGGACCACGCCCTTGGGCACGGCGTAGCCGTGCTGTACCTCGAGCGTCACCGTGTCGGCGCCCTTGATGTCGATCATCAGCTGACCGTCGAGCACCAGGAAGAACTCGTCCTGGTCGTCGTGCTTGTGCCAGTGGAAGTCGCCTTCGATCACGCCTAGCCTCACGACCGAATCGTTGACCGAGGTGAGCGTCTGGTTGAACCAGGGCTCGTTGGCGGCGGCCTCGGCGCCCACGTCGATCAGCTGGGAGTACCCGTACTTGTCATCCAGCCGTATGTCGTAGTCGCCGCCGTCCAATGGTCCTCCGATCGAATGCTGCCGCCAACCTACCCGCCGGCGCCGGTATCGTCTCGCCGCGCCATTGCGAAGCAGCCGGCTCGGCCGGCTGCGCACGATTCCCTTAGCCCGCGACCAGGAGGAAGCTTTGCCCGACGTTGAGGCGCACATCACCGGGACCGTCTGGAAGATCGAGTGCGAGGTCGGCGACGAGATCGAGGAGGGCGACACGGTCGCGATCCTCGAGTCCATGAAGATGGAGATGCCCGTCGAGGCCGAGGACGACGGCAAGGTGAAGGAGATCAAGTGCCAGGAGGGGCAGTCGGTCAGCGAGGGCGAAGTTCTGGTCGTGCTGGAGTAGTGGCCACCGAGCTGGCCTCCGGCAAGCTCGTTCTGGACGAGCCGGCCAAGGGCGTCACCCGGCTGCGCATCGACCACGAAGCGCGCCGCGGCGCGCTGGACCACGAGATCCTCGACGCCCTCGCCGACGCCGTCCGGTCGCTGAACGCCCGCTGCCTGTTGCTGACCGGCACCGGCTCGACGTTCTCCGCCGGCTACGACCTTGGCAACCTGGAGGGCAAGCAGTTCGAGGAGGACGCCGAGCGCCTGGTGGCCTACCCGTTCCATTCCGCCATCGAGGCGCTGGGGGCCTTTCCCTACCCAGCGATCGCCGCGCTCAACGGCCACGCCATCGGCGGTGGCCTGGAGCTGGCGCTGACCTGTGACATCCGGATCGCGGCCCGCGGGGTCCACTTGGGCATGCCGCCGGCCAAGCTCGGCCTCATCTACTCCCACACGGGGCTGCGGAAGCTCCTCGAGCTGTGCGGGCCGGCGCACACGGCGGAGCTCCTCTACGTCGGCCGCAACGTGCAGGCCGACCGCGGACGCGAGATCGGGCTGGTGGGCCACGTGGTGGAACCCGAGGAGCTGGAGGAGACCGCGCTGGAGATGGCCGCGGAGATCGCGGCGAACGCGCCCCTGTCACTCGCGGGCAACAAGCGAATCATCCGGGCCCTTCGCGCCTACGAGGGCGCGCTGCCGGCCGACGTGGAGAAAGAGCTCGTGGAGCTGCGCGAGTCGTGCTTTGCATCGGAGGACTTCCGCGAGGGCGTGCAGGCCTTTCGCGAAAAGCGTCCGCCCCGCTGGCGCGGGCGCTGAGCGCCCTCACCCCGCAGCAGTGGCGCGCCCGACCAGCTCGCCCTGCACTCGCTCGGCGTACTCGTTCTCGATCTGGCAGGTGCCCGCGGCCTCGTGGCCGCCGCCCCCGTACTCGAGCATGAGGGAGCCGACGTCGGTCTTGCTGCTGCGGTCGAGGATCGACTTGCCGACGGCGAACACCGTGTTCTGGCCCTTGAGACCTTGCAGGACGTGCATCGAGATGTTCTGGTCTGGGAACAGGGCGTAGATGGTGAAGCGGTTGGTCGGGTGGATCACCTCTTCGTCGCGCAGATCGAGCACCACGAGGTTCTCGTTCACGGTCGAGCAACTCCGGATCTGCTCCTGCGCCCGGACGGCGTGCTCTCGGTAGAGCTCTACGCGCTCGCGCACGTCGGGGGTCTCGAGGATCTCCTCAACGCTCAGGCGAGTGCAGGCATCGATGAGCTGCATCATCAGCTCGTAGTTGGAGATCCGGAAGTCGCGAAAGCGGCCGAGGCCGGTGCGCGGGTCCATCAGGAAGCTCATCAGGATCCAGCCGTGGGGATCGAGCACCTCGTCGATGTCGAAGGCGGCCGAGTCGGCCTTGTCCACCGCCGCCATCATCTCGGTGCTGATACCGGGGAAGCGCTCGGCGCCCCCGAAGTGGCGGTAGACCACACGCGCCGCGGAGTCGGCGTCCGGGTCAATCACGTGGTTGTCACGCGGCTCGGCCACGCGCACGACCTCGCTGTCATGGTGATCGAACGAGAGGTGCGCGCCGGGCGCGTAGGGCAGGTTGGTGGTCACGTCGCGGGGCCCGATGTCGACCTTGCCGTCCTGCACGTCCTTGGGATGCACGAACTTGACCTCGTCGAGCATGTCCATGGTCTTGAGCAGCGCGGCGCAAACCAGGCCGTCGAAGTCGCTGCGGGTTACTAGCCGGTACGTCTGATTGGCGGGCGCTTCGGGTGCGTGGGTGGGCATGAGGCCATGATCGTCAGCCCAGGCGCAGACCTTGAGCTGGGGAGGTTGCTGGCCGCTGGGCGGGTCCAGCAACCGGACGATTTCGAAGCCCTTGCGTCCCGGGCCTCGAGCAACTGCTCAGAAACGGTCGCTTAGGGTCCGCGGCGGCGTGCCGCCTGGCTGTCCACCCACTCGCCGAACGTGCCGAGCGCGTAGCCCAAGCCGTGCGCTGCCCGCCCCGCGGGCCCGCTGTGCAGGGGCTCGACGGCGGCGTCGGGCTCGGCCCCCTGCTGCACCGCCGCCTTGCGCGCCGCTGACTCGTGGCGCTTGAACTTACGCTCCCAGCCTCGGCAGAACTCGGCCAGCTCCGTGTCGCTTCGCGACTCCGCCACCGCCGCCAGGTAGGCCAGCAGGGTGGTCACGTGCTGCGCGTCCTCCACGGCAAAGCGCAGCCCCTGCCCGCGCTCCAAGAAGGGGTTGCGCCCCCGCCGCATGGCAGCGATGCCCCTCCCCGCCGACTTCGCAGCAGGCCGGGCGTGGAGCCCGTAGCGCGCGGTTTGGGGCTCCAGCTCGCGGAACAGGTCCAGGGCCGCAGCGGCACCCTTCTCGAGGGTCACCGCGGCGGGTGAGCCCGCACCCGACCGGGAGGCGAGGCTGGTCCAGTGGTCGGCCAGCGCCCGGGCATAGGCGTAGAGCTCGCGGTAGCCACGGTTCTCGGCCGGGTGCAGCTCGCGCGCCACACGTCGATCCTCTCAGACCGCGGGGCCCGGAACGCCACCCCCCCGCTCCGTCCGACCACGCACCTAGCTTTGCCGTCCAATCCGTTCTGCCACCGGGGAGGCCGAGCATGCCGCCGCTCATCACCTACGAGGAAGCGCTGGAGTTGGGCGAGATCTCAGATCACGCCGCGATCGAGGCGCTCATCGAGCGCGCCTGGGAGGCACGGGTGGAGAAGTTCGGTGACTCCACCGACATGTGCTCGCTGGTAAACGCCAAGTCGGGCGGCTGCGCCGAGGACTGCGGCTTCTGCGCGCAGTCGCGCTTCGCGGAGGCCGACACGCCGATGCACGCGATGATGACCCCGGAGCAGATTCTCGAGCACGCCCGCGCAGCCGAGGCCGCGGGCGCGCACCGCTTCTGCATGGTCACGCAGGGTCAGGGGCTCTCAAAGCGCGATTTCGCGAACGTGGTCGAGGGCGCGAAGCTGGTGGCCGAGCACACCAACCTCAAGCGCTGCGCGTCGGTCGGCCACATGTCGGTCAAGCGCGCCAAGGCTCTCAAGGAAGCGGGCATCCAGCGTGTACACCACAACGTGGAGACCTCCGAGAGCTACTACCCGGAGGTGAGCAGCACGGTCCGCTACGAGGGCCGGCTGCGCACCATCGACGCGGTGGTGGAAGCGGGCCTCGAGACCTGCGTAGGCGGCATCCTGAACCTGGGCGAGTCGCGCGAGCAGCGTGTCGAAATGGCCTTCCAGCTCGCAAAGATCGACCCCACCAGCGTGCCGATCAACATGCTCAACCCTCGTCCGGGCACCAAATTCGGCGACCGGGACTACATGGATCCCTGGGAGGCGGTCAAGTGGATCGCGATCTTCCGGCTGATCCTCCCGGCGGCGCTGTTTCGGCTCTGCGGCGGGCGCGTGGAGAACCTCGGCGAGCTCCAGGCCCTTGCCGTCAAGGCCGGCATCAACGGGGTGATGATGGGCAACTTCCTCACCACGCTGGGCAACGAGCCCGAGGAGGACCGTGCGATGTTCGAGGAGCTGGGCCTGAACGTGGGCCGCCAGGACGACAACGGAGCCAACCCGCGTCCTGACAACCGCTCGGGCTGGCTCGAGGGCGAGGCCCCCCGCACCCCCGTAGACGACCTCGTGGACCGCCAGGACGAGGCCCCGTTCTGGAACCCCGAGCGCCAGCTGCGCCGCGTGCGCAAATCGGCGGTGCCGCCCCGGCCCGACGGAGCGCCGAATGTTGGCGGCTCGAAGGATCCAGCGTCCTTGCCCAATCCGTTCCTAGAGCTCGAGCACGTGCCGGCCCGAGAGGACGCGGCGTGACCGACATCGAGACCGCACTCGAGGACCTGCGCGAGCGCGGTCTGTACCGCCGCATGCGCATGATCTCCGGGCCCCAGGGCCCGCGTGTGCTGCTCGATGGCAAGCCGGTGCTGCTGCTCTGCTCGAACAACTACCTCGGCCTGGCCGACCACCCGCGCGTGCGCGAGGCCGCCGCGGAAGCGTCCATGCGCTACGGAGCCGGGGCCGGGGCGTCGCGGCTGGTGTCGGGCACGATGCGGATCCACCGCCGCCTCGAGGAGCGCCTGGCCGAGTTCAAGGGCTGCGAGCGTGCGCTGCTCTTCGGCTCGGGCTACCTGGCCAACCTGGGCGTGATCCAGGCGCTGGCCCGTCCCGGCGAGGTGGTCTTCTCCGATGCCCTCAACCACGCGAGCATCGTGGACGGCTGCCGCCTGGCGGGGGCGGAGTGCTTCGTCTACCAGCACGCCGACCTCGAGCACCTGGCCTGGGGCCTGGAGCAGGCGGAGGGGCGCGGCAGCCTGATCGTGACCGACGGGGTGTTCTCAATGGACGGCGACATCGCCCCGCTGGAGGGCATCGTCGAGCTGGCCCGCGAGCACGACGTGAGGGTGATGGTCGACGACGCCCACGGCACCGGCACCCATGGCCCCGAGGGCCGGGGCAGTGTGGCGGCCGCCGGCATGGAAGACGAGGTCGACGTGCTGGTGGGCACGCTGAGCAAGTCGCTCGGCTCCTACGGCGCTTATGTCTGCTGCGAGCGGCGCATCGCCAAGTACCTGGTGAACACCGCCCGCACGCTGATCTTCTCGACGGCCCTACCGCCCCCGGCGGTGGCAGCCGGCATGGCCGCGTTGGAGCTGCTGCGCGAGGAGCCCCGCCGGGTGGACAAGCTGCAGCGCAACTCAGCCGTGCTGCGTGAGGCGCTGGCCGAGAGGGGCCTGCCCGCTCCACCCGGGATCACTCCGATCGTTCCGCTGGTCATCGGCGATGCAGAGACCGCCATGGCAGCCACCGAGCGTGCGCTGGGTCGTGGCGTGTTCGCTCAGGCGATTCGCCCGCCCACCGTCCCGGCGGGTACGTCGCGCCTGCGCCTGACGGTGATGGCCTCCCACACCAAGGCCGAGCTGCGCGAGGCGGCGGCCACGATCGCGGCTGCCGTGCCGGCAAAGGCCCGCAAGGCAGCCGCCCGGTATGCCCTGAATACCCGACCCGCCGCAGACCCGGGGCGGGTCTTTGACCACCTAGCAGACGCCGCCTGACCCCGGCGGCGTCTGCACGCCGGGGCGGGTTGTCGTGAATGGCGTCTTCGTAACCGGCACCGACACCGGCGTCGGCAAGTCGGTCCTGGCCGCGGCGATCTGTGCAGCGCTGGTGCGGCGCGGTGAACGGGTGGCCGCCTTCAAGCCGGCCGTGACGGGTACCGACGACCCGGCGGGCGACTGGCCCCCCGACCACGAGCTCCTGGCCGCCCAGACCGGTCAGCATCCCAATGAGGTGACACCCCGCACCTTTGGGCCGGCGGTGTCGCCGCACCTGGCCGCCGAGCTGGCGGGCGAGCCGCTCGAGCCGGCCGCACTGGCGCAGGCGGCCCGGGCCGCGGCGGCCGGCGCGGACGTGCTGGTCTGCGAGGGCGTGGGCGGGCTGATGGTGCCGCTGACCGCTGACCACCTGGTGCGCGACCTCGCCGTGCAGCTCGCACTGCCGCTGGTGGTGGCCGCGCGGCCGGGCCTGGGCACGATCAATCACACGCTGCTGACCGTCGAGGCGGCACGGGCGGCCGGGCTCGCAGTGGCCGGGGTGGTGTTCACACCCTGGCCGGCCGAGCCCGACCGCGTGGCCGCGTCCAACCGCGACACGGTGCAGCGGCTCACAGGCGTGGAGGTGAGCGGCCTTGGGCCCACCGAGCCGGGCACGCTTGCCGAGGCGGGCGAGGGCCTACCGCTGAGCGACTGGCTCGGACAGCCGGCGGCCTAGGACCGCACCTAGCCGCCCTGCTCGACCACAAGCCGCTGAAGGCGCTTGGCGTCGCTGGAAACGGTGATGTGGATGGCAGCAGGCTCGCGCACCCACGCGATCAGGTCCAGCGCCTCGAGGCGGTCCAGCGCGAACTGGAAGGCGCGGGACTGCCGGCCGCCCGAGTAGCGACGCAGGACGTCGAAGGTCCAGCCGGTGGTGTGGAGCGAGTAGCTGCGGGTGGCCTCCGGATTGCGGCGGGCGAGCAGGTCCTGGTAGGAGCGGTCGCGCACTGTGCTGGTCACCGTGAGCGGCGCACGGCCGCCGCCCGCGTCACGGGTGAGCCGGGCCAGGTACAGCGCCAGCGCGTACGCCCCGGGCCGCAGGCCCCGGTACAGCGTCCTCGGCTGCTTGAGCTTTCGCGCCAGCTCGCCCATCTGCCGCGCACGGCGCAGCCCGGTGGGCCCCGGCGCGTCGGGGAACAGGCGCAGCTCTCCGGCGCCGTAGGCGTCCTTCAACTCCTCGGGATCGTCGAACACATCGGTCTTGTCGCCCGGGTGAAGCACCTCCTCGGCCGAGTTCTTGGCCGAGTGCAGCACGGCATTGCGCTCGAGCGTCGCGCGATCCTCGCGGTAGAGGCGCATGATCTCCCGGGCGGCCAGCACCCGGTAGTAGTAGGTGACCGAGTCGTCGCCCAGGCCTTGAAGGCGCCGGAAGGCGCGCGGCCTGCTCTTCGGAGTGGTCTGAAAGAACAGCTGTGCGTAACTCGGCTCCGGCCCGGCGCCGAAGTCCTCGATCACTGACGTGAGGTTGCCCACGCCCATGTGGTAGGAGACCACCGCGAGATCGTCCCGGCCGAGCTCGCGGCGGGAGAAGGTGAGGTACCTGGCGGTGCCCTCCAGCGCCTTGACCGGATCGAAGCGCTCGTCGACCGTGCGCCGCGCCTCGCGCAGCCGCCTGGCCCGGCCGATGCGGCCGCGCATCTCGGCCCGGCGGATGCGGGCGGTGAGCCGGCGGCTCGCGGCGGTGTCAACCCTCATCTGGAGCAGCCCTGCGCCGGTGCCCGCCAGAATCTGCGTCAGACCCACCGCGCCCTCGAGCTCCGGGTCGGCTGTCGCGTCGGGACGACCCGCGCTCTCCAGCAGCGCGATCGCCTCGATCAGGTCGGGGTTCAGGTCGGCGCCGCGGGCCACCCGCTCGATCAGCGGCCGGTAACGGGCGGTGCGCGCCGCGGAGGCCACCACACCACCGGGGCTCTTGGCGTAGATCACGTGGGACAGCCCGCTTGCCGCGCGGCGCTCTAGCTCCTGCCTGCGCCTGGCGGTGTAGGCGAACGGATCGCCCTCGGCCGAGGCATCACCCTGCGCCGTCTGTAGCTCGACCCGTGGCCGGAGCACCTCGAGCGGGGGCGAGGGCAGCGGGTCGCCGCCGCCGCGCTGGGTCAACAGGACCGCCGCGACGACCGCCAGCAAGGGAAGGGCCACGAGCGTGGCCTGGAGCACGCGAGTGCGGCGATCGGGTCGTGGAGCGGTGGCAGGCATGGTGGCGGCCCTCGCACCGTAGTGAGCCGCCACCACTACGCTGTCAACCGATGACTCAGCAGCCGGCCGACGCCAGGGAACGGACCTCACCGGAACAGACCACGGCAGATGAGGACAAGCCCGAACTGCTGATCAAGCTCCAGGAACGCAAGAAGCGCCACGCCGAGCGGGGCCTGCCCGCCCGTGTAGGCGTCGTGGTGGTCGGCGTCCTGCTGGTGATCGCAGGGATCGTCCTGTCGGGCCCGGGCATTCCCGGGCCCGGCTTCCTGGTGATCCTGCTCGGGCTGAGCTTCCTAGCGCTGGAATTCGACCGCGCCGAGCGTCTGCTGGAGAAGGCGATCATCTGGGCCGACAACGCCAAGGAGCGGGCGGAGAATGCGCCGCGCAGCCAGAAGATCGCCACCGCGGTGGTCGGTGTGCTGCTGCTGGCTGGATTCGTCGTCTGGGCGGTCCTCGACGACATCCCTCTGGTGCCGGTGCTGTGATTCCTTGGTCGGAGGCCGCAAGCGCCGCCCGACCCGGCCTCAGGCCGTCGCCTGTGCCTTGCGCTCGCGCTCGGCCTCGCGCAGCTCGATGCGCCGGATCTTCCCGGTAAGGGTCTTGGGCAGGTCGTCCACGAACTCGATCTCGCGCGGATAGGCGAAGGCGGACAGATGGCCGCGGACGAAGGTCTTGATCTCCTGAGCCTTCTCGTCGCTGGCCTCGTGGCCCTCGGCCAGGACCACGAACGCCTTCACGATGTCCCCCCGCTTCTGGTCGGGTGACGCGACGGCGGCGGCCTCGCGTACGGCGGGGTGTTCCACGCACGCCGACTCCACCTCGAACGGCCCGATGCGATAGCCGGCGGAGATGATCACATCGTCGGCGCGGCCGGCGTACCAGACGTAGCCGTCCTCGTCGAGCTCCGCGGCGTCCCTGGTGTGAAACCAGTCGCCCTCGAAATCCTCCTTCGTGTCCTCGGCGCGGTTCCAGTACCCGATCGGGTAGTGAGGGTTCGACCGGGCGCGCAGGCAGATCTCGCCGCGCTCAGCGACCGGCAGCTCGTGCTCGTCCTCGTCGAGGATCGCGACCTCCCAGCCGGGCATCGGCTTGCCCATCGAGCCCTCGCGCACCTCGACCGTGGGGAAGTTGCCGCATAGCGGGTAGCTCTCGGTCAACCCGTAGTAATCGAGCACGGTGTGGCCGTACTGCTCGCGGAACCAGCGGATCACCTCGGGGTTCAATGGCTCGCCCGCCGAGCAGGGATTGCGCAGCTCGGGCAGCGGGAACTTCTGACCGGCGTTCTCGATGGCGGTCATCGCGCGCAGCGCGGTGGGGGTGGTGAACAACCCCTGGACGCCGTGCCTGGAGAGGAAGCGCAGCTGCTCCTCTGGATCGAAGCCGCCCTTGCGGGCGTAGACGAGGGCGGTCGCTCCATAGCGCCAGGGACCGAGGAGCGGGGCGATGCCCGCGGCCCAGGCCCACTCCCCCATGCCGTGGAACAGCTCCCCGTCCTGCACGTCGTGGCAGAACTCGAACTCCTCGTGAGCAAGCAGGTAGCGGTGGGCGTGCAGGATGCCCTTCGCCAGGCCGGTGGTGCCTGAGGAGTAGTACAGCTGGGCGGGATCGTCGGCCGCCGTGTCGACGATCTGGTACGAGTCCGAAGCCGCCTCCATCGCCTCGGTCAGGTCGATGTCGCCCTCTCGACGCTTGCCTCCGACGGGGTCCTCGATCACGAACACCGTCTCCACCATGCCCTCGGGAATGCGGTGACGGTTGGCGCTGTCGGTGACCAGCGCCTTGGCGCCTGAGTCGCGCAGCCGATGCTGGATGCCGTCGTCGCCGTAGAGCACCGACATCGAGAGCAGGATCGCGCCCCGCTTGTAGGTGCCGAGGAACACGGCGGCGGTCTCGGGCAGGGAGGGCAGCAGCGTGGCCACGCGGTCCTCGCGGTCGATGCCGTTGGCCTCGAGTGCGCCCGCGAAGCGGTTGGAGAGGTCCTGCAGCTCGCCGAAGTCCACGCGGCGCTCGTTGCCGCGGTAGTCCTCCCACACCATCGCGAGCTTGTCGCGCGGGTGCTTGTCGCACACGTCCTGGGCGATGTTGTAGCGCTCGGGCACCTCCCAGCGGTGCGCCTCGCACATCTCCTCGTAGCTGCCCAGCTCGTACCTGCGGTGACCCATGCGTCTCCTCTCCTGTTGTCGTGAAGCTACCCGCGCCCGGGTGGCGCTAGTCGCCCACCTGCCAGATTTCGTCGAATGAGCAGGGGGTTGGGGATAGCGCTGGCCGTCACGGCCGCACTTGCGCTCGGATGGGTCTCCGTGGCTCTGCTGCGCACGGAGGACGACCAGCCCACCGCGCGGGCGAAGGTCATCAGGCCTGACGTGGCGGTCACCGCGCAGCTGGACGAGCCCATGGAAACGCGGGGCTCGATGAACGGATTCATCCACTCCCTGGACGCCACGCTGCCCGCCGAGGAGAGCGTGGAGTCGCTCGCACCCCGCCTGTGGCGCAGCGAACCGCTGCGCGCGCCGATCGAGCGTGCCATCTCCTTCGGGGCGCAATACCAGCTCGTGCTCTCCGATCTCTGGGGCTACCCGCAGTCCGGTTGGAATGGCCGCGGGCCGCCGTGGCGCGACCTGGCCGCCTGGGAGCGCTTCGTGCGCGACACCGCCCGCGCCTACCGCGGCCGCCCGGTCACGTGGGACATCTGGAACGAGCCCAACGATCCCGGCTTCTGGAGCGGCGGGCGGCAGCGCTTCTTCGAGGTCTACTCGCGCGCCAACCGGGCCCTCCGCGAGGAGCTCGGGCCGGACGTGGTGGTGGGGGGACCCAGCCTGTCGCGCTACGCCCCGGAATGGCTGATGGCCTTCCTCGACCACTGCCTCGCCGAGAGCTGCCGCCTCGGCTTCCTTTCCTGGCACGAGAACCTGGAGCCCACCGACCCGCTCGAGACGATCTCCGGGCATCTGGCCGAGGGGCGACAGCGCTTCGTCGACGCCCCGCGCTACGCCCCGCTGGGAATTCGCGAGATCCACGTGAACGAGTACGCGGGCAGGTCTGACCGCCACCTGCCCGGGGAGGCGGTTGCCTATCTCGCGCAGTTGGAGCGCGGGGGCGCCGACCGCGCGGCGCGCTCGTGCTGGTCGCGCGAGGATTGCTCGCCCGCCGGCCTCGACGGCCTGCTCACACCCGACGGCACGCCGCGTTCGATCTGGTGGGCGCACCGCTGGTACGCCCAGGGCACGTCGTTGCGTGTGCGGTCGGAGTCCAGCGACCGGACCGTTGCGGTGCTGGCGAGCGCCGATCGGCGCCGAGCGCAGGTCCTGCTCGGCCACACGCGCAGACGGGGTCCCGGAGAGCCGCAGACCCCTGTGGCCAAGCGGGTGGAGCTCACGCTGCGGGGAGGACCGGTGAAGGATGGATCGCGCGTGCGCGTGCGCGCAGAGACCGTCCAGGGGGGCGCCGTGCAGGCAGCGGAGCCCACGCCGCTAAAGGTGGTCGATCGCATCCTGCGGCCCCGCCAGGGCGTGCTGCGCCTGACGCTGCCTGAGCTCGGCCTGCACCAGGCCATGCTCGTGGTGGTGGAGGACGCGGGCGGCTGAGTTCAGGCGCTCGCTGGCGGCATCACGGCTGCGGCTTCGGGCCGTGGCCGGGCGTCCTGGCGCGCCTCCGCGAAGGACACGAGGCGTTGGCGATCCTCGTCCCACAGCTTCAGGCGCATGGCGCGCAGCCCGTCCCAGAGAGTGAGGGTGGGGACTCCGTGGAAAACCGGGTTGTCGTCGTGCGCGCGCTGCAGGTTGTAGTTAGGGATGCGGGCACTGAGGTGGTGCACGTGATGCAGTCCGATGTTGCCGGTGAAGAACTGGAGCACCTTGGGAAGCTTGAGGTATGAGCTGCCCTTCAGCGCGGCGTCGGCATAGCTCCACTGGTCCGAGCTCTCCCAGTAGACGTCCTCGAACTGGTGCTGCACGTAGAAGAGCCATACACCGGTGGCGCCCGCTATCAGCAGAGTCGGCACCTGCACCAGCAGATAGGCCTGCCATCCCATCAGCCAGCAAAGCCCGCCGATCATCACGGCAAGGGCCACGTTGGTGGCGACGACACTGCGCTTGATGCGTGTGCGATCCGAGCGAGAGAAGATGCGCGGGAGGATCACCATCGAGATGGTCGGCCCGATGCCGAACATCACCAGCGGGTGGCGCGTGATCCGGTAGGCCCGACGGCCTCCCCCCGACATGGCGTAGTACTCGGCCACGGTCTTGGTGGGCACATCCCCCACTCCACGGCGATCGAGATCCCCTGCCGTGGCGTGATGGACAGCGTGGTTGTGCCGCCAGCCCTGGAACGGAGCGAAAACGAGCAGACCGAGCGCCATCCCCAGCCAGTGATTGGCCCGCCTCCAGGGCAGGAACGACCCGTGCGTGCAGTCGTGGAAGAGGATGAAGGTCCTGACCATGAAGCCGGCGGCGGGGATCGCGATCGCGAGCACCAGCAGGTAGGAGACGTCCAGCGCGAGGTACATCAGCGCGGACAGGCCGATGTAGGGCACCACGGAGGTGGCGAGATCCAGGATGCTGCGTCCCAGGTGAGGCCGGGCGTAGGGTGCGAGCACCTTGGCCCAAGACGACGGGTGGGCTGCAGAGACTGATTGGTTCATGAGGGCACGCCTTCTCAGGTCGGTGTCAGGTGCCTCACAACCCCAACCTCCAACCGGTTTGCCGGCTGGTCGCCTTGCCGTGAGTGTTCTCGCAGCGGGGGCGCGCCGGCCCGGCGCACTCCCCTGCACTGCTTGATTCTTGATGCTACCCCCTCTCCGAGCGAGCAAACTCCGCGGCTCAGTCCGCGGCGTAATCCACGATCGACTTGTCGATCAGCCACTCGACCGGCGCCTTGTCGTCGGTGTAGACCCGTCCGTCGCGAAGCGGCCCTCCGACGCGCGCGGCGGCGGCGGCCGCGGTCGCGCGTAGACCCACGGGCAGCGAGCCCACCCGCTCCCGCAGGTTCGCGGCGGATAACGGGCTCTCGCTGGCCACGATCAGCGTGTTGGTGGGCTCAATCGGGTCGCGCACGACGTTCGGGAAGGCCTCGCCGATCGACGCGGTCAGCACCTTCTCAAGGTCGTCCTGGTCCTCCGGGTGGCCGGCGTTGACGATCAGCACGCCGCCGGGCGCCAGGCGATCGCGCACGAGCTCGAAGAACTCTCTGGTGGCGAGGTAGAACGGGATGTAGGGCTGGCGGTAGGCGTCGACGGAGATCACGTCGTAGCGCTCGTCGGTGCGCCGCAGCCAGGGCCGGGCGTCCTCGTGATGCAGTTTCAGCCGCGGGTTGTTCATGTCGAAGTAGCGCCTGCCGATCTCCGACAGCTCGGCATCGATCTCCACCCCGTCCACCGCTGTGTCGGGAAAGAACTCCTCGTAGGCACGCGAGGTGGTGCCCGCCGCGTTGCCCAGGATCGCCACCCTGCGAGGAGGGCGGTCCCGGGCGGTGAAGGGCAGCACCAGGTGGCCGTCCCATACGTCACCGGTGAGCGTCGTGGCCGGGTTGTAGATCGAGTGTTGAGCCTGCCCTTCGTTCAGCTCCAGCGCACGGCTGCCATCCGAGCGCTCGACCACGCGGGCGTACTGGTACTCGGTGTCGGTCTCATGGATCACGCGGCCGGCATCGGTCTGGGCCTTCAGCGTGCCCACGGGCAGGGCCATGAGCACGATGATGGCCGCCGGCGCCAGCGCGTAGCGGCGCATTGGGCGCAACCCGGCAACGGCAACCACCGCGATTGCCAGTGCGAAGACCAGGAAGGTGCGCCGCGTGCCTATCAGCGGGATGAACAGCAGCGCCGAGAGCAGCGTGCCGGCCAGGCTGCCCGCCGTGGAGAGGGCGTACAGGCGGCCGGCAACCTGGCCCGCCTCCTCGACCGTGTGCACGGCAAGCCTCACCGCGTACGGCGAGACGGCACCCAGCAGCAGCACTGGAACCGCCACCAGTCCCAGCACGCCGACCAGCGAACCGAGGAACGCGCCGGCGGAGATCGAGTCGAGCGCACTCACCGCCACGTCGAGCAGCGGGTCGGCGAGGAATGGCACGATCGCCAGCAACCCGGCGGCCGTGAGCGCCAGCAGGCACAGACCCCGCATCGTGGGGTTGCGGTCGGCCCACCGCCCCCCCAGCCAGTAGCCGATCGAAAGGGCCACCAGCACGATGCCGATCGTGTTCGCCCACACGATCGTGGACGCACCGAAGTAGGGGGAGAGCAGGCGCACGGCTGCGATCTCCGCTCCGAGCGAGCCTGTCCCCACCGTGAAAACGAGCAGCGGCAGGGGCGGCATTCCGACCGGGACTGTAGCTACGGTCGCTTTCGGTGAGTGACCGCGCTGCAGAGCACGCCCGGCTCGTGGCCGACGATCGCGACTGCCTCTGGCATCCGTTCACCCAGCAGCGTGGATGGGCCGGCGAAGAGCCGGTGATCATCGAGCGGGCCGAGGGCACGGAGCTGATCGACACGGCCGGCCGGCGCTACATCGACGGCGTCTCCTCGCTGTGGTGCAACGTGCACGGCCATCGCCACCCGCGCATCGACGCCGCCGTCCGCGAGCAGCTCGACCGCGTGGCCCACTCCACCATGCTCGGGCTCAGCCACCCGGCCGCCATCCGGCTCGCCCGCAGGCTGGTGGACCTGGCCCCGCCCGGGCTGACCCGCTGCTTCTACTCCGACAGCGGCTCCACCGCTACCGAGATCGCGCTCAAGATGGCCTTCCAGTACTGGGCCCAGCAGGGCGATGAGGGAGCGCGGCGCACCCGCTTCATATCACTGCGCGACGCCTACCACGGGGACACCATTGGGTCGGTCTCGGCCGGCGGAATCGACCTGTTCCACGCCACCTACGAGCCGCTTCTGTTCGACACCCTCAAGGCCGAGCCGGGCGACGTCGCCGACATGGACCGCCTGTTGGCCGATCACCCCGGCGAGATCGCCGCGGTGATCATGGAGCCGCTCGTGCAGGGCGCAGCCGGAATGCTGGTACACCCGCCCGGCTACCTACGCGCAGTGCGCCAGTTGTGCGACCGACACGGCGCACTGCTCATCTGCGACGAGGTGGCCACCGGCTTCGGCCGCACGGGGCGCATGTTCGCGTGCGAGCACGAGGACGTTGCGCCGGACCTGCTGTGCGTGGCCAAGGGGATCACCGGCGGCTATCTGCCGCTGGCCGCCACGCTGGCCACCGAGCAGATCTACTCCGGCTTCCTGGGCGAGCACGCCGATTTCCGCACGTTCTTCCATGGCCACACCTACACGGGCAACCCGCTGGCCTGCGCCGCCGCGCTGGCCACGCTCGACGTCTTCGAGGAAGAGCGAACGCTCGAGTGCCTGCAGCCCAAGATCGAGCTCCTGGCTGAGCTGCTAGCGGGGATCGAGGCACGGCCCGACGTGGCAGAGGTGCGCCGCCGCGGCTTCATGTGCGGGGTGCAGCTCGCCGATCATCCGGTCGAGCTGCGCATGGGCCACCGGGTGACTCTCGAGGCCCGCCGCCGCGGCGCGATCGTGCGTCCGCTGGGCGACACGGTGATCCTGATGCCGCCGCTGGCCATCTCCGAGACGGACCTGCGACGGCTGTTGGCGATCACTGCGGACGCGATCGACGCCGCCTCCGGCTCGAGCGCCGAACTGCGCGCGGCCGCGTAGGCGGCCGCGCCCCCTGCCCGGCGCTAACCGTTTGCGCTCAGAGAACGATGATCAGGATCACGATGATGACCAGCGCGGTGCCAATTCCGATGTACATGAAGTCCCCTCCTGAATAGTGGATTGCTTCCACCGTGGAGTTTCCCCGAAAACCGCGTACCTACTCACGAGGGAGAAGCAAGCATGGCGGGGGAGGCAGGGAGCGTGGCGTGCTTCAGCACGCGAGCGACCGACGACCCCGCCAGGCGCCGCTTATCCCTCGTGAGGTTCGAAGTCCTTTTTGCGGGCGCCGCAGACGGGGCAGAACCAGTCGTCGGGGATGTCCTCGAACGCGGTTCCGGGCGGGATGCCGCCGTCGGGATCGCCCTCCTCCGGGTCGTAGATGAACCCGCAGGAGACGCAAATCCACTGCTGGGCGGTGGCCGCCTCGCTCACCCGCGGGAATCTAGCGCTCCCGCCCGCTGGGCGTAGCGCTCCCGCCTCGTGGCCGCGATCGGTGAACTACGCTGAGCCGATGCGCATCGACCGTCCGCCGCCCGGCGAGGAGCTGAACGCCGGCGAGGTCACCGAGGCACGGGAGGCGTCCTCGCTGATCCTGCTGCGCGACTCCCCCGAGGGCCCGGAGGTGCTGCTGGTACAGCGCAATCCCGAGCAGCGGTTCATGGGCGGCGCCTGGGTGTTCCCGGGCGGCTCGCTTCACGCCGAGGACGGCGACGAGCTGGGCACCGCGCGCCGCGAGCTGGAGGAGGAGGCCGGCATCGCGCTTGCCGCGGACGCCGAGCTGGTGCGCTACTCGCGCTGGATCACACCGTCTGAGGTGAAGGTGCGCTTCGACACCCACTTCTTCGTAGCCGAGGCTCCGGCGGGGGTTCAGGCAAGACCCGACGGCGGTGAGTGCGTGGACGCGCGCTGGCTGCGCCCCCGCGACGCCCTGGACGCCGGGGGGCGCGACGAGCTGCTGCTCGTGTTCCCCACCATCAAGCACCTGGAGCAACTGGCCGAGCTCTCCTCGGTGGCCGACGCACTGGCTCGCGCCCGCGAGCGCCGCGTGCTGCCAATCCAACCGCGCGTGCTCGTGGACGGCGGCGTGGCGCGCGTGCTGCTGCCGGGCGAGCCCGGCTATGACGACTGAGCCGCTGCCCTCTCTAGCCTTCGCCGCCCTTGTCCCTCTCAGTCCAGATCGGGTTGTTGCTGGCACTCGCGACCGCGTTCACGAGCATCGTCGGCTTTCTCTACAAGCACCGCGGGGCGGTGGAGTCGCCGCCGGTCAACACCACCAGGCCGGTACGCAGCTCCCTCGCCCTGTTTCGGTCGCGCTGGTATGTGCTGGGAATCGTCATCGCGTTCGTTTCCTGGGGCTTTCACTCCGCCGCCCTTGCCCTCGCCCCGATCTCGCTCGTGCAGACGGTGATCGCCGGAGGCCTGGTGCTGCTCACGGTGATCGCCAACCGGTTGTTCGGATTCACCGTCTCCCGCCGCGAGTGGGTGGGGGTTGCCCTGACCGCGCTGGGGCTGGCGTTCCTGGCCGCCACCCTGGGCAGCACGGGCGACGATGCCCACAGCGACTGGAGCGCCGGTCCGCTGAGCCTCTACGTGGGGCTAAGCGCGGGGCTGGGCCTGGTGGCGGCGTTCGCCGCCGGGCGCTCGGCCCACGGCGGCACGCTGCTGGCCGCTTCCGCGGGCCTGATCTGGGGCGCTTCGGACGTGTCGATCAAGGCCGTGAGCGGCGTGCTGGACGAGGGCGTGCTGACCGCGCTCACCCACCCGCTGTCGCTGGTGATACTGGTGGCCTCCCTGGTAGGGCTCAGCGTGTCCGCGCGCAGCCTCCAGGTGGGCAAGGCCGTACCGGTCATCGCTGTGACCAGCGCGGCCGCCAACATCTGCACGATCGCCTCGGGACCGCTGATCTTCGGGGAGCCCGTACCCGAAGACCCACTCGGGCTGGCGGTACGGATCGCGGCGTTCGCGCTGGTGGTGGTGGCCGCCTCACTGACCCCCCCGCCGGTCCATGCAAATGCCGCGGAGGCCGACCCCCAACCCGCTTGACGAAAGCATCGGCCCCGCATCGGAGACCTTCGGCCGGGGTTGCAATGAGCAGATGAGACGCACCCAGCTCACAGCCATGACCGTTGCCGGTCTGCTCGCGCTCGGCGGCGGCTCGGCCGCCGCCGACACGCTGCTCGGCACGGAGGCCGCCGACACCCTGAACGGGACATCCGCACCCGACCAGCTCTACGGAGAGGCGGGCGAGGATCTGCTCAACGGGCTGGAGTCCGACGACTTCCTCGAGGCCGGGTCGGGCAACGACCGGCTCAACGGTGGATCGGGCTCGGACCTCCTCCTCGGAGGGACCGGTGACGACTCCGTGGCCGCCGGGCCGGGATCCGATGTGACATACGCCGGCGCGGGCACCGACACCGTGCTCGGGGACTCCGGGGCCGACACCATCTTCGGGCAGGCCGGAGCGGACCGCATGTTCGGCGGCGCGGGCCCCGACCGCCTGTACGCCTCGGGTGGCGGGGATGTGGCCGATGGCGGCTCCGGCAACGACCGGCTCCTGGACTCGGGCAGCGGCGACACTCTGATCGGCGGCTCGGGGAAGGACGTGATCGTGGCGGGCGACGGTACCGTCAGCGTTCGCGGCGGCGGAGGCCGCGACCGCATCAGGACCGCCTCGGGTGACGACGTGGTCAGCGGCGGAGCAGGCTCGGACGGCATTGCCACCGGCGCCGGCGACGATCGCGTGAACGCGCGCGACGGCAGCCGCGACCGCGTGGAGTGCGGGCGGGGCCGGGACGTGGTGCTGGCCGACCCAACGGACCAGCTGCGCGGTTGCGAGCAGCGCACCACCGCGATGCCGGCCCGCCGCTAGCTGTCCTGCCTTGAGACGTTCTGAACGCGGGTGATGGGTGGCCGGTTGCCGATTTCGCTGTGGTTGCGCGTTCGGTTGTAGTGCTCGAGCCAGTGTGGCAGCGCGCTGGCGCGAGCGGT
>Ga0136620_10000088_pt1 | contig 34961 bp, 31 predicted proteins | sample AntDrymUQ4162106_2_FD_104806 | JGI IMG/M metagenome (GOLD analysis project Ga0136620, IMG submission 104806) | Polar desert sand microbial communities from Dry Valleys, Antarctica - metaG UQ416 (21.06) | ecosystem: Environmental > Terrestrial > Soil > Desert | place: Antarctica: Dry Valley... | reverse complement strand
GCGACGCGGCCGAACCTCGGGCACACTGACCGAGTGAGGAAGTCCCCGGCCGCGCTCCCCGTGTACCGGGGCCCCTTCGGTCGCCCGCAGGCCGAGCGCCTGCTCTGGCGCGCCGGCTTCGGGCCGAGGAAGGGCGAGGCCGAGGCCCTCGCGCGGCTCGGCCTCGACGGCGCCGTCCAGGCGTTGACCCGCCCCGGGCCCGAGCGCCTCGTCGGCCCGCCTCCGCGCGACCGACGTGGAAACCCTCTCGCCCCGACCGACGCCTCCGGTCACGATCACGCCTGGTGGCTCGACCGGATGGTGCGGACGAGCAGGCCGCTCGTCGAGCGGATGACCCTCGTCTGGCACGACTGGTTTGCGACGTCGAACGTCGGGGTCGGCTCGCAGCGGTTCATGCTGGCTCAGAACGGGCTCCTGCGCCGGCATGCGCTGGGCTCGTTCGAGAGCCTGCTCCTCGAGCTGACGCGGGACCCGGCCATGCTCGTGTGGCTCTCCGGCAACCGCAGCGAGGAGACCGCGCCGAACGAGAACTACGCGCGCGAGCTGATGGAGCTCTTCACGCTGGGCGCAGGGAAGGGCTACACCGAGCGGGACGTCCGCGAGCAGGCGCGCGCCCTGACCGGCTGGCGGAGCGATTTCCGGCAGGGGGTCGGCTGGGTCGACTTCCGCTACGACCCGGCGCGGCACGACGCCGGGTTCAAGCGGGTCTTCGGCAGGCGGGGCCGCTTCGACTGGAAGGACGCCTGCCGTCTCTGCCTCGAGCACCCGGCCCACCCGGAGTTCCTCGTCCGCAAGCTGTGGTCGTACTTCGTCCCGGAGCCGCCCGCGGGAGACACCCGTCGCGGCCTCGAGCGCCTGTACCGCGCGGGTGGCCGGCGGATCCGGCCCCTGCTCGAGGCGATCCTCCGTCATCCGGCCCTCCACGATGGCCCGCGGATGACGAAGCCGCCGGTCGTCGTGACCGCAGGCCTCTTGCGAACGCTGGGGACGGGGGTCAGGACCGAGGCCTGGGCCGAACGCGACGCGCTCTCGGGCCAGCGGCTCTTCTATCCCCCGAGCGTCGCGGGCTGGGACGAGGAAGCGTGGCTCGACACGGCCACCTTCCGAGGACGGTGGAACGGGGTCGCGGCGGCGCTCGCCCCTCGCATCTCCAGGCCGGGCGCGAGCGAGCCGGTTCAGGCTCCTGCGCTCGTGCGGCGCGCCCGCGCCTTCCTGGGAGACCCGACGCTGACGAGCGCGACGACCGGTGCCCTCACCCGCTTCGCTGCGCGGGCTCTCGCCGACGCCGACACCCCGGCGAGGCGGCGCGCACGCACCGCCTCGGTCGAGAACGCCCTGCGGCTCCTGATCGCGGCCTCCCCCGACTTCCAGACGTGCTGACGTGAGCTCGCCACGCAGCTGCTGCGACGAGTTCGCCCGTGCGGCCGCCTTGCGGGCCGCGGTGCCCGGCAGCGGCCTGCCCGCGGTCGAGGCCGGCATGCCGCTCCCTGCCGGCACGGGGCTCGACCGCCGCTCGTTCCTCCTGCGCTCGATCGGCGCCGCGGTCGCCGTCTACGGGGCGGCGGCCGTCCCCTGGCGGCTGCTCGACGAGGGCGTCGCCGCGGCTGCCTCCTCGGCGCAGAACCGGGTGCTCGTCTCGATCTTCCTCGAGGGAGGCATCGACTCGATCTCCGTGCTCTTTCCCGGCTCCGACCCGCTCTACAGGCGCCTGCGCCCACGCCTCGCGCTCGCCCCCGACACGGGGACTGCCTTCGCGGAGGATCCGCGCCTGCGCTGGCACCCGGCAGCCGGCGGACTCTCCGCGCTCCACGCCGAGGGTCGGGTGGCCACCTTGCCGGCCGTCGGCTACACCCGCTCCGACCAGTCGCACTTCACCTCGCGCCACTTCTACGAGGTGGGTGCCACGAGCGCCGAGCTTCGGACCGGCTGGCTCGGGCGCTACCTCGACCGCGTCGGCAGCCCCGACAACCCGCTTCAGGGTCTCAGCCTCGGCGGTACCCTCTCGCCGGCGCTCGCGGCGGCGCGCGTGCCGGTGGCGGCGATCGAGAGCGCCGATGAATACACCTTCCAGGCGCCGGGAGTCGAGGCAGCGGTGCTCGGCCGGCTCCGGGAGGCGCTCGCGGAGCTCGCGCGGGCGCCGACGACGGATCCGGCTCTCCGCCGGGCGCGGGCGGTCGCCGGGCAGTCCGAGGCGCTCCGCGGGGCCCTCGTCCCCTTCGCCGCCGACCGCGCCGACCCGGGCAGCGCCTCCTACCCGGAGTCCCGGGATCCCTTCCCGCGCCGTCTCGCCAGCCTCGCCTCGATGCTCGCTGCGGGGCTGCCGATCAGGTGCGTGGCCCTGAGCGCTCCGGGCCAGTACGACACGCACAACGACCAGCCGACCGCGCTCGACCGGGGACTCCGGCTTACCTCCGAGAGCCTGCTCGCGTTCCAGCGGGACCTCGAGGCGCGCGGGGTCGCCGACCGCGTCCTGACCCTCGTCTGGTCGGAGTTCGGCCGGCGCGCGCAGGAGAACGCCTCGCGCGGGACGGATCACGGCGCCGCCGGGATCGGCTTCCTGATCGGCTCGCGCGTCCGCGGGCAGCTGATCGGCGAGTACCCCGGCCTCGCGGGTCTTGATGAGAACGGCAATCTCCGGCCGACGTCGGACTTCCGGGGGCTCTACGCTGCCATCCTCGAGCAGTGGCTCGAGACTGAAGCGGGGGCGATCATCCCCGCCGCCGGCGCCTTCGCACGGCCGTCCATCCTCCGCTGAGCAGCGGTCACAAACTCGTGCAAAACCGCCCGTTTCCCTAGGCAAAACCACGGGTTTTGCCTGTCACAAAGAGGCGGGCCGTTTGGTATGCTCGCACCGGATGGAATCTGCCGCCCGGCCCACGTTTCAGCCTGCGGGGGCGGGAATGCTGCTGGCGTCTGCCACGGCACTCTCGATCGGAGTCGGCGCGCTCGTCGGCTGGGCTGTCGGCTCGGTCGGGCTCGGCGCCCTCGGTGGGGCGGTCGCCGGGATCCCGATCGGGGTCCTCGCGGTCTACCGGCGCTATCGGGACGCCCTCTCGTGAGGGCGGGCCTGCTCGCGTCGCCGCGGCCGATCCCCGGTCGCCTCCTGCCGGCCTCCGCGGGGGCACTCGTCGTCGCCGCCTCGCTGCCCGTGTTCCTGATCGCGGGCTGGCGGGTCTCCGGCTGGGCGCTCGGCGCGGTGCTCTGGGCCGCCAGTCAGCTCCTCGGGGTGCTCCTGGCCCGCCTCGGCGGAGCCGGAAGCGCCCTCGCCGCATCCGGTGTGCACGGGTTCGGGATGATGTTCCGTGCGATCGCGGTCATGGTCGTGGTCATCGCCCTGGCCGCCTCCGACCCGCGGCTGGCCCTGGCGGCGGCTCTCGTCTACGGGCTCGCCTACACCGCCGAGCTCGTCTTCGCGCTCGCCTCCTACTTCGGGGCCCCCGCACGATGAGGTGGCTCGCAGGCCTCGGCACCGCGACCCTCGCGCTGGCGCTTCCCGCCGCCGCGCTCGCGAAGGGCGAGTTCCACCCCGAGGAGGAGTTCGAGCTGCACCCCTGGGTGTCGATGCACCTCGGCCCGCTCGACCTCTCGATCAACAAGGCGGTCGCCTACCTCCTGCTCGGCGCGCTGCTCACCTGCCTGCTCGGGATCGTGCTGATGCGGGTGCGCATCGGCGGCGCCGTCGGACGCCGCCAGACCCTCGGCGAGCAGATCTACGAGGTTGCGCAGGTCCAGGTGGCCGAGCAGGGGCTGCCTTCGAAGTCGATCGGCCGCTGGTTTCCCTACGTGGCCTCGCTGATGCTCTTCATCTGGGTCGTGAACATGCTCGGGTTCATCCCCCTGCCCCTGTCCGACGAGAAGTGGCACGGCCTGCCGACGCTCGGCATCTACGCCGCCACGGCCTCGATCTCGGTCACGCTGGCGCTGGCGTTGATGACGTTCGTCTTCACCCACTACGAGGGGATCCGGAACAACGGCCCGGTCGGATACTTCAAGAGCTGGATCCCGGACGTGCCGAAGGTGATGCTGCCGCTGATCGTGCCGCTCGAGATCCTCGGGCAGTTCATGCGCCTCATCTCGCTGAGCGTCAGGCTCTTCGCGAACATGCTTGCAGGCCACATGCTGATCCTGACCTTCATCGGGCTGATCTTCGTGCTCGAGAACGTCGTCCTCGCGGTGGTCGCAGTGCCCGCGGCGGCCGCGTTCTACCTCTTCGAGGTCGTCATCGTCGTCACGATCCAGGCGTTCATCTTCGCCGCCCTGTCCGCCATCTACATCGGCTCGGCGATCGAGCCCGAGCACTAGCGTGGAGGAACCCATGGTTCCCCCACGGACCCCCTCCTTGGCCGCAGCGATCCAGCCGCCGCAGGGAGCCTCCCGCCGGGCAGAGCCCGGCTCCGGCGGCGTCTGACAGTGTCGACGCGGTCGAAGAGCAAACACTAAGAACGCCTAGAACCCAAAGGAGGAAGGCACATGCTGGGAGCACTTCTGATTGCAGCCGCCGAGGACGGCGTCGACGCCGGCAAGGCGATCGCCCTCGCGCTCGGGATCGGGCTCGGCTCGCTCGGGGCCGGGATCGGTATCGGCAACATCTTCGGCTCGATGATCCAGGCAGTCGCCCGGCAGCCCGAGCTGCGCGGCGAGCTCCAGGGGATCCAGTGGCTCGGCTTCGCCCTGACCGAGGCGGTCGTCTTCTACGGCCTGATCGGCGGCCTGCTCGCCTACGTGCTGATCTGATGCACGGGCTCTTCGCCGCAAGCAACGCACTGATCAAGGTCGTCCCCGGCCTGATGATCTGGACGCTCGTCGCGTTCGGGATCACGGTCTTCGTGCTGAAGCGCTACGCGTTCGGGCCGATCCAGGCGGCGATCGACCAGCGCCGGGAGCGGATCCAGCAGACGATCGAGGAGGCCGACCGCGCCCGCGAAGAATCCCGGAAGCTGCTCGAGGAGCACCGCGCGCTGATCTCGCAGGCCCGCGGCGACGCGGAGCAGATCCTCGCCGAGGCGCGCAAGGTCGCGGACGCCCAGCGCGAGCGAGTCCGCGAGGAGACCGAGGCCGACCGCCACCGGCGCCTGGAGGAGACGAAGCGCCAGATCGAAGCCGAGACTCACCGGGCGCTCGGGCAGATCCGGATGGAGGTCGCGAGCCTGAGCCTCGTCGCCGCCGAGAAGGTCACGGGCAAGGTGCTGACGGACACCGATCAGCGGCGCCTGATCGACGAGGCGATCGCCGAGCTCGACTTCTCGGCCCTCGAGCAGGGCCGCGCTTGAGCGTCGCGCACCGGACGTACGCCCGCGCGCTCTACGAGGCCGCGCGGGACTCCGGGCGCCTGCCGGTGGTCCGGGAGGAGATGGCCGACTTCGCCCAGTCGGTCCGCGACGTCCCGGAGCTCCGCTCGTTGCTCCGGAACCCCCAACTCGATCCCCGGGTCAAGGCCCGGGCCCTAGACGACGTGCTCGGCGACGCGGACGTGGTCTTCCGCAACTTCGTCCGGCTGCTGGCCGAGAAGGGCCGTATCGGGCAGCTCGAGGAGATCGCGAGGGAGTTCGAGCGCCTGGCCGCCGCCGAGGAAGGTCAGCTCGAGGTGGAGCTGACGACCGCGTTCGAGCTCTCCGACGACGAGGCGCGCGAGATCCTTGGGCGGATCGAGCAGGCGTCCGGGCGGAGGGTCGAGGCGACGCGAACCGTCGACCCCTCCCTGATCGGCGGGATGGTGCTCCAGGCCGGCTCGCTGCGACTCGACGCGAGCGTGCGCGGCCGGCTCGAGCGGCTGCGGCGCGAACTCGTCACGAAGTCGTGAGGGAAATCCCGCTAGAGGCGCGTGAGCGTGACCGAGCCTGCCCAGGAGACAGTGTCCTTGCAGGTGTCCGCGATCCGGATGCCCTCGTAGGGGGGCTCGGAGGCCCCGCAGTCGTACTCGGGGGCATAGGGCACGAGCGAGGGCGAGGCCGTCCCGACGGCGATCCGCAGCGTCCTTCCCTTTGCGAGCCTCTGCAGGGCTGCGAGGGAGAGCTTGAAGCTCGTCGTCAGCTGGCTGCCCCGCGGCCGGAGCGCGCACGCGGTGGGCAGTCCGAGCGCCGGCGGCGGCGCCTGCAGGTCGAAGACGACGCTCCCGGCGCGGGCCGCCGCGACGTCGAGCGTCGCCGGCTCGGAGAACTGGAGCCCCTCGTCGCAGACTCCGGTCCCGGCCCAGCCCTCGAGCACGATCGGGTAGCTGCAGTCCGTGCGGAGCTCGGTGCCCGTCACGCGCCCGGCGGGCTCGGTCGACTGTGGTGGCCTGCCGGCGAGCCCGCGCGCGAGCGACCGGAGCGAGACGGAGCTCCAGGTCGTGGTCCAGGTGAGGCTCGCCGTGTTCTCGACCGTCTTGTCGTACCCGCAGCGGTTGTCGACCTGGTAGATCCACTCCTTGTACTGCCGGTAGGTCTGCTGGCCGCTCCCGGAGAAGACGATCCGCACCGATCCGGTCAGCCGCACGGGCTTCGGCTTCGACGGCTTGCTAGCGTCGGCGGCCGCCGACGCCGAGGCGAGCGCGCCCACGAGGGCCGCGCTCGCGAGAGCGATCGCCGCGGGGGAGACTCTCATCGAAGCACCGAATGCTAGCGCCCGAGTAAAGGAGCCCGAGTGAAGCTACGCCCCGAAGAGATCACGTCGATCCTCCGCCAGAGGATCGAGGAGTACCAGGTCGAGACCGATCTGGCCGAGGTCGGCACCGTGCTGCAGGTCGGAGACGGGATCGCCCGGGCCTACGGGCTCGAGAACGCGGTCTCGCTGGAGATGCTCGAGCTCGAGCACGGCGTCACCGGCCTCGCGTTCAACCTCGAGGAGGACAACGTCGGCATCGCGCTGTTCGGCGACTGGCAGCAGGTGAAGGAGGGTGAGCCGGTTCGCCGGACGGGGCGGGTGGCGAGCGTGCCGGTCGGCGAGGCCCTGATCGGGCGCATCGTCGACCCCCTCGGCAACCCGATCGACGGCGGCAGCCCGATCGAGACGAGCGAGTTCCGGCCGCTCGAGTTCAAGGCGCCCGGCGTGATCGAGCGACAGCCCGTCAAGGAGCCCCTCCAGACCGGTCTCAAGGCGATCGACTCGATGATCCCGATCGGCCGTGGCCAGCGCGAGCTGATCATCGGCGACCGCTCGACGGGCAAGACGGCGATCCTCGTCGACACGATCCTGAACCAGCGGGGGCAGGACGTGATCTGCATCTACGTCGCGATCGGCCAGAAGGGCTCGACGGTCGCGCAGGTCTACGAGCGGCTGCGGGACGCGGGCGCGATGGACTACACGATCATCGTCAGCGCGCCTGCCCACGAAGCGGCGCCGATCAAGTGGATGGCACCGTTCGCGGGCTGCGCCATGGGCGAGCACTTCCTCTTCAACGGCAAGCACGCACTCTGCGTCTACGACGACCTCTCGAAGCACGCGGACGCCTACCGGCAGATGTCGCTGCTTCTGCGACGCCCGCCCGGTCGCGAGGCCTTTCCGGGCGACGTGTTCTACCTGCACTCGCGCCTCCTGGAGCGGGCCTGCAAGCTGTCCGACGAGCTCGGCGGCGGCTCGCTCACGGCCCTACCGGTGATCGAGACGCAGGCGGGCGACGTATCCGCCTACATCCCGACGAACGTGATCTCGATCACCGACGGGCAGATCTTCCTCGAGGCGGACCTCTTCTTCTCGGGCGTGCGGCCGGCGATCAACGTCGGCATCTCTGTCTCGCGCGTTGGCGGCAACGCCCAGACGAAGGCGATGAAGAGCGTTGCCGGGCGGCTCCGCCTGGATCTCGCCCAGTACCGCGAGCTCGAGGCCTTCTCGCAGTTCGGCTCCGAGCTCGACGCCCAGACGCAGCGCGCGCTCGCGCGCGGCGAGCGGATGGTGGCGACGATGAACCAGCCGCAGTACAGGCCGTGGCCGGTCGAGGAGCAGGTCGTCGCGATCTTCGCCGCGATCCACGGCTACCTCGACGAGATCCCGCCGGCCCAGGTCGCCCGCTTCCAGGAGGAGCTCCGCGAGCACCTGCGCTCGGAAGGCTCGATCTACGGCCGGATTCGCGACGAGCAGAACCTGACCGACGAGACGGTGGAGCAGCTGCACGCCGAGCTGAAGCGCCTCTCCGGCATGTTCAACGTCGCCGAGGATGCGGGCCTCGTCGGCGGCTCGGCCCAGGCAGGCTAGGCGTGGCGTCGGTCCAGGATCTCAAGCGCCGCGTCCGCTCGGTCCGGAACACGCGCAAGATCACGAAGGCGATGGAGCTCGTCGCCAGCGCGCGTCTGCGACGCGCCCAGGCGCGGATCGAGGCGATGCGCCCCTACGCCGACCGGATGCAGGAGCTGATGGTCGGCGTCGCGCGAGCGGCGTCCACAAACCGCCCCGGTGGCCTGCCGCTGCTCGAACGCCGTGAGGTGCGCAGGGTGGCGATCGTCCCGCTCACCGGCGATCGCGGGCTCGCCGGGCCCTTCAACGCGCAGATCCTGCGGCACACCTTCGGGCTCGAACGGCAGCTGAGCGGGGAGGGTGCCGACGTCCGCTGGCTCGTCGCCGGCAAGAAGGGACGCTCGACGCTCAGCTTCCGCCGCTACGAGGTCGACCAGGCCTGGACCGGTTTCAGCGACCAACCGGCGTACTCCGACGCGCAGGCGATCGCCCACCGGCTCGCAGAGCTCTACGCCGCCAAGGAGCTCGATCGCGTGATCGTCGTCTACAACCACTTCGTCTCGGCGCTCGTGCAGCGAGTGGTCGAGCAGGAGCTGCTCCCGATCCCCGAGCGCGTGCTCGAGGCCGGGGTCGAGGGAGCAGCCCCTCCGGAGCACGTCGGCGACTTCATCTACGAGCCGGAGCCCGACCAGATCCTCGACCGGCTGCTCCCGGTGTACCTCGAGACGGAGCTCTACCGGGCGCTGCTCGAGTCGGCTGCCTCGGAGCAGGGCGCCCGCATGACGGCGATGAGGAACGCCTCGAAGAACGCCGCAGACCTGATCGACGCGCTGACCCTGGCGATGAACCGCGCGCGGCAGGCCGAGATCACCCAGGAGATCCTGGAGGTCGTCGCCGGCGCGGATGCGTTGTCGGCGTAGGTTTTTGTTCCTCTCGCGCCGACTACACCACTCGGGGTTAGCGGGCGCACGGGCGGAGCCCGCACGCCCTCTTGGACGGCGTCGACAAGCGCCGCCTCTCGAGGGTGAGCTTGGGCGTTGGGGGCCTGCGCCCTGTACCGCTCGGGGTGAGAAGGGCGCACGGGCGGAGCCCGCACGCCCTCTTCTGCGGCGTCGACGAGCGCCGCCTCTCGAGGGGGCGTGAGCCAAGGGTTCCGGTGCCTGCGCCTACACCGCTCGGGGTTAGCGGGGCGCGCGGGCAAAGCCCGCACGCCCTCTTCTGCGGCGTCTGACGAGCGCCGCCTTCGAGGAGGCGTGAGCCAGGGTCCCGGTGCCTGCGCCTACACCGCCCGGGGTTAGCGGGGCGCGCGGGCAAAGCCCGCACGCCCTCTTCTGCGGCGTCTGACGAGCGCCGCCTTCGAGGAGGCGTGAGCCAGGGTCCCGGTGCCTGCGCCTACACCCCCGGGCTAGACGAGCGCAAGCTCGTACCGCTCCCTCGTCCAACCGCCGGATCGCGCGACCAGAAGCTCGTCCTCCATCCCGGGGTTGGCAAGGTTCCTCTGCGACCTAACAAGTCTGGCCCGCCGGCGTCGCAGGAGGTACCCCCGCTATGCTTGCGCACCTTGTCTCCAAGGACCGATAGCCAGTCCGAGATCATGTCCTCGGGCGCTGGCCTCGCTTCGGCAGTAGCGCTCGAGAGCGGCCCCGAGCTCGGCGAGAACGTCCAGATCCGCGCGCGCGGCTACTGGGAGGGCGTCTGGCTCCGGTTCAAGCGCGACAAGATCGCGATCGCCGGCGGCGTCTTCATCGTCTTCCTCTTCCTTGTCGCCTTCGTGGGAGCGCCGGTCGCCGAGAGCATCCTCGGACACGGGCCCGACGATCAGTTCTCGAACGCGGCCGTCGACGAGGGTGGTATCCCGGTTGGGCCGTTCACCCGGATCAACACCGAGCCCTATCCCGGCGCCCCGCATCCCGGGGGCGGGGAATGGCCTGACACGCTCCTGATCCTCGGCGCCGACGGGCAGCTCGGGCGCGACGTCTTCCTCCGCCTCCTTTACGGGGCGCAGGTCTCGCTCGAGGTCGCGATCGGCGCGACGATCCTCGGGATGACCGTCGGGGTTCTGCTCGGAGTGATCGCCGGCTACTTCCGCGGGTGGATCGACGCGCTCATCTCGCGCATCACCGAGATCACGATGGCCTTCCCGTACCTGCTCTTCGTGATCGCCCTTGCGAGCACCGTCGGCCCGCGTCTCGACGGAGTGACGTTCGGCTTCCTGGGCAACGGCGTGCTGACGCTCGTCTTGGTCCTCGGAATCTTCTCCTGGTTCTATCCGGCCCGAATCGTTCGTGCCCAGGTGCTCTCGCTGCGGGAGAAGGAGTTCGTCGAGGCCGCGAGGATGGTCGGCGCGGGCGACTGGCGGATCATGCGCTCGCACCTCCTCCCCCATCTGGTGGCCCCGATCATCGTCTACTCGACCCTGATCGTCGCCCAGCTGGTGCTTGCAGAGGCGGGGCTCTCCTTCCTCGGCCTCGGCATCAAGCTCCCGACCGCGAGCTGGGGCAACCTGCTCGCGACCGCGCCGGAGTTCTACACCTCGCAACCCTGGCTGATGATCTGGCCGGGCGCCGCCGTGCTGTTCACGACCCTCGCCTTCAACCTCCTCGGCGACGGCATGCGCGATGCGTTCGACCCCCGCGGAAACCGCTAGAGCCCGCGCGGGAACCGTTCGTTTCCTCTGCGTCCGGGCACCCGGCCTCCACCGTTCCTAACAATTCGCGCCCGGGGGCGTCTGAGTTTCCAGGTTGCGAAAGCGCCCGAGCCGGTCAGGAAGCACGCCGGTTCTCCATCCAGAAGGGAGCAACATGAAGAGGAACGTCTGGCTTTCGATCGCCATGCTGGTGATCGGGGTCGGCCTGCTCGTCGCCGCGGGCTTTGCCGCCCCGGCATCGAGTAGCACCGATCGCAGCGCAGCCGGCGTCGCCAAAAAGGGCGGCACACTGCGGCTGAGCAAGAGCACCGACGTCGACTACGTCGACCCGGCGCTCGCCTACTTCACAGACACGTTCGGACTAATCGGCTACGCGACGTGCGCCAAGCTGTACAGCTACCCCGACAAGGAAGGTGCGGCGGGCGCGCAAGTCATCCCCGAGGTTGCTGCGAGCTTCCCGAAGATCTCGAAGAACGGGAAGACCTACTCGATCACCCTCAAGAAGACCTACAAGTTCCACACCGGAGCGAACGTCACCGCTCAGAGCTTCGTGCTCGCGTTCAACCGCGACGCGAACCCGAAGATGCAGTCTCCGGCGACGTCCTACATGAAGGAGATCGTCGGCGCTGAGGCTGTCATCGCCGGCAAGGCCTCGTCGATCTCGGGCATCAAGGCCAATGGCGCCTACGCCCTCACGATCAAGACGACGAAGCCCGTTCCGGATCTCGTCGCACGGCTGACGATGCCGTTCTTCTGCCCGGTCACCCCGAGCATGGGCATCGAGCCCGACGGCGTCAACGATCCGGCCGGCTCCGGCCCCTACTACGTGTCCGAGCGGACTGTCAACCGGCAGCTCGTGCTCAGCAAGAACAAGTTCTACAAGGGCCCGCGCCCGTCGAACGTCGACAAGATCGTCTGGACGATCGGGCCGACTCTCGCCTCGTGCCGGCTGAACACGGAGCAGGACGCGACCGACTACTGCGTCGACGGGCTTCCGCCGACTGCATACAAGGAGATCGCCGACAAGTACGGCGTGAACAAGAAGGACGGGCAGTTCTACTTCAACACGGCGCTCGGCACGAGCTACTTCGCGCTGAACCACGACCGTGCGTTCAAGGGTGACATCCCGCTGAAGAAGGCGATCAACTTCGCAATCGACCGCCCGGCACTCGTGCGGGCGAGCGGCTTCCTGGGTGGCAAGCGGACCGACCAGATCCTCCCGCCTGCCATGACGAAGAACGTCGACCTCTTCCCGCTCAAGGGCTCCAAACCGGACGTGGCGAAGAAGTTCCTGGGTCAGTCGAAGAACAAGCCCAACAAGCTCATCCTCTACAGCACCACGACGGGCGCCCGCGTGATTCGGGCACAGGTCCTCCAGTTCAACCTGAAGCAGATCGGCGTCGACGTCGAGGTCAAGCAGTTCGCCCGTGCTGTCCAGCACGAGAAGTGCGCGACCAGGGGCGAGCCTTTCGACATCTGCGACGAGGGCTGGCTGGTCGACTACGCCGACGCGGTCACGTTCTTCGAGCCGCTCCTGAACGGCAACAACATCCAGGAGACCTCGAACTCGAACGAGTCGTACTTCAACGACCCGGTCTACAACAAGAAGATCGAGGCAATCGGCAAGCTGTCCGGGAAGGCCCGTGAGCAGGGTTGGGCCAACCTCGACGGCGACATCATGAAGAACGCCGTCCCGTGGGCGCCGTTCCTCAACATCACGATCCGCGACCTGATCTCCAAGAGCACCGGGTGCTACTCGTATCACCCCGTGTGGGAGTTCAATCTCGCGGCGGCCTGCAAGAAGTAGTACGCCGTACCGCCGCAAGGCGTGGGGACACGAGGGGCGTCGGCTTCGAGCCGGCGCCCCGCCCTCCCCAGGGTGACAGAGGTCAACCGGTCTCGATAGGGTTCCGCTTTCCGCCGACAGAAGGAGCGAAGCTCAGATGATCCGCTACATCATCCGCCGCCTTCTCTGGGCGGTCGTCCTCTTCGTCGCGGTCACGGTCGTGACCTACATCATCTTCTTCATCGTCCCGGCGAACCCGGCACTCGGGCTGTGCGGGAAGGCGTGCACGCAGGACGACGTCAAGCGCGTTCAGGCCTACTGGGGCCTCGACAAGCCCGTTCCGGTTCAGTACCTCAAGTTCCTCGAGCGCCTCGTCGTGCACCAGTCGCTCGGTCGCTCGTTCGCGACCCGGCGCGAGGTCAACGACATCGTCAAGGACGCCGCGCCGGTGACGGCCTCGCTCGTGGTCGGCGGGGTCGTGCTCTGGATGCTGATCGCGGTGCCGCTCGGAATCCTCTCCGCGATCCGCCCGCGCTCGCTCTTAGACAGAGCCTCGATGGTGTTCGTGCTGGTCGGGATCTCCGCGCACCCGGTCTGGCTCGGCCTGATCTTCTCGTTCTTCTTCGGCTACAAGCTGGGGTGGTTCCCGATCACCAACTACTGCGACTTCATCAACCCCTCGACCGATTGCGGTGGACCGGTGCAGTGGGCGTACCACCTGTTCCTGCCGTGGGCGACCTTCGCGATCCTGTTCGCCGCGCTCTACGTGCGCATGATCCGCGCGAACGTCATGGAGACGATGAACGAGGACTACGTGCGGACGGCGCGCGCCAAAGGCGCCCCGGAGCACCAGGTCATGCGCTCGCACATCCTCCGGAACGCGATGCTGCCGGTCGTGACGATGCTCGGGATGGACATCGGCCTCGCGCTCGGGGGCGCGGTCTTCACCGAGACGGTCTACGCCTTACCGGGGCTGGGCAAGACGGCGATCAGCGCGCTCGACACGTTCGACCTGCCGACGGTGCAGGGGATCGTGGTCTTCTCGACGATCTGCATCATCGTCTTCAACCTGATCGTCGACCTCCTCTACGCCTGGATCGACCCCAGAATCCGGCTCAGCTGAGGCTTCAAATCCTTCCGCAGGCACGATAGGGTGCCCGTAGTGCTCTGTCCCGAAAGTGCGGCGCGCCCTGACGGCTGCAAAGCGGCGCCGCTCGGCGTCCTCAGTCACGCCCATACGACCGGCGTATGGACGCTCCCTGCGTCCTTGATCGGCTTGCTTTGCAGCCGCCAGGATCATCATCGAACTTCCGGGACAGAGTACTAGATGGCGCTGCTCGAGGTCACCGACCTGCGGACCTATTTCCGCACCGACGACGGGATCGTGAAGGCGGTCGACGGCGTCAGCTTCTCGATCGAGAAGGGGAAGACCCTGGGCATCGTCGGCGAGTCGGGTTCCGGGAAGAGCGTGACGTGCCTGACGATCATGGGTCTGAACTCGAAGCGCACCACGATCACGAGCGGAGAGGCCCTCTGGAAGGGCAAGAACCTGCTGACGATGGGCGCCCGCGAGTTCCGGGACATTCGCGGGAGCGAGATCGCAATGATCTTCCAGGATCCGATGACGTCGCTGAACCCGGTGCACAAGGTGGGCAAGCAGCTGACCGAGGCGATCGAGCTCCACCGAGACGTCACGAAGTCGCAGGCGAGGGCGCGGGCCCTCGAGCTCCTGAAGGCGGTGGGCATTCCACGGCCCGAGCGGCGGATCGACGACTATCCACACCAGTTCTCCGGCGGGATGAGACAGCGAGTGATGATCGCGATGGCCCTCGTCAACAACCCCGACCTGCTGATCGCCGACGAGCCGACCACCGCGCTCGACGTGACGACGCAGGCGCAGATCCTGACCCTGATGCAGAAGCTGCAGGAGGAGTTCGGAAGCGCGATCCTGGTCATCACCCACGACCTCGGCGTGGTCGCGGAGGTCGCCGACGAGGTGGTCGTGATGTATGCGGCGCAGGTGGTCGAGAAGGGCCCGGTGGAGCGGATCTTCAAGCGGCCGCACATGCCCTACACGTGGGGGCTCCTCGGCTCGTTGCCACGGCTCGACACGGTGGTCGACCGACTCGTGCAGATCCCCGGCTCGCCCCCGTCGCTGCTCAACCCCCCGAGGGGGTGTCGGTTCCACCCGCGGTGCCCTTACGTGATGGACGTCTGCAAGGCCGACGACCCTGCGCTGCTGCCGGTTTTCGACGACTCCGACCACTTCGCCGCATGCCATCTCGACCACGAGACGAAGGATCGCGAGGCCGCGAAGCTGATCGCCGGCATGATGGCGCAGGCGAGCTAGTGCCCCGCCCAGCAACGCTCACCGACCGTGTACCTCTGGGTACGCGGGCTCCCTGCGTCCTAGCCCCGCTTGGTGCTCGCGACCCAGAAGCTCGGCAACGTCACCGGACGAGGCACTGATGCCGTTCGGTCGGAGGGACGCGAACGGGCAACCCCCGCTTGAGATTCGAGACGACGAGCTCCTCGTCGTGGACGACCTGAAGAAGCACTTCGCCGTCACGCGCGGGATCATCTTCCAGAAGCAGATCGCGGCTGTGAAGGCCTTGGACGGCGTCAGCTTCCGCGTGCGGGAAGGCGAGACGCTCGGCGTGGTCGGCGAGTCGGGATGCGGCAAGTCGACGATGGCCCGCTGCATCATGCGGCTCCTCGAGCCGACCTCGGGCCGCGTCGTCTTCCGCGGGCGCGATATCACGAAGCTCTCGCGCGCCGACATGCGGCCGATCCGGCGCGAGATGATGATGATCTTCCAGGATCCCTACGCCTCGCTGAACTCCCGCAAACGGGTCGGCTTCATCGTCGCCGAGGCCCTCGAGGTGCATCGGCTCGGTACCGAGGCCGAGGTGAAGCGACGGGTTCAGGAGCTGCTCGAGGTCGTCGGGTTGAACCCGGAGCACTACAACCGGTTCCCGCACGAGTTCTCGGGCGGTCAGCGTCAGCGCATCGGGGTCGCGCGCGCGCTCGCCGTCAATCCGAAGCTGATCGTCTGCGACGAGCCCGTCTCCGCGCTCGACGTCTCGGTGCAGGCGCAGATCCTGAACCTGCTCAAGGACCTGCAGGAGGACTTCGGGCTCACCTACGTCTTCATCGCCCACGACCTGAACGTCGTCCGGCACATCTCGGACCGGGTCATGGTCATGTACCTCGGGCACGCCGTCGAGCTCGCCGACCGGTTCACGCTCTACGAGGCGCCGAAGCATCCCTACACGGGCGCTCTGCTCTCCGCGGTGCCGATCCCGGACCCGACGGTCGGCCGGAACCGGAAGCAGATCGTGCTCGAGGGCGACGTGCCGAACCCGATCAACCCGCCGAGCGGCTGCTGGTTCCATCCGCGCTGCCCGCGCTTCCGCGAGGGGCATTGCGACGTCGAGGAGCCGCCGCTCTATCCATTCGGCGACGACCACGTGGCGGCCTGCCATTACCCGCTCGAGCGCTGGCCGATGTCCGAGGAAGAGATGCGCATGTTGCCCCAGTCCGCCGTCGGGTAAGACCATCGGCGCCCGCAGTTCGCTGCTCGTCGCGGCGCTCGTCCGCTTTGCGCTGCTCACAGTCGGGGTCGCGGCCGCGACGTCGCTCGTCGCGCTCGCGGTCGGCGTGCTCGCGGGGTCTGCGGCCGACCGCTCAACCTCACTCGGGCTCTACATCGTCGGCTCGATCCTCCTGGTGGGGGGTTTCTTCATGGGCAACCGGGGTCCCCTGCGCCTGCGGGGCGACGCCAGCATCGTCCCGCTGCTCGGGCCGCGCCTGGTCAGGAAGGCGACGCTCGAGGAGCGCGAGGAGGCGATCAACACGTCCGCGGTCTTCGTCAGCGTAGGTTTCATGCTCATACTGATCGGCGTCGTCGCCGACAGCAGGTTCGAGCTTTGGTGAATCGCTAACAATGCTGCCCGAAGGCCGTCGAAGGTTATGAAATGTGGGGAATGAGGAACGAGAGCTGCGAGCGGGCCCGGCGCTGGGTGTCCGTGCGCCTGGACGAGGACCTGTCCGAGCTCGAAGGGCGACTCTTGGTCGCCCACCTCCACGAGTGCTCCGACTGCTGTGACTTCGAGCGAGGTACGCGCTCGGTCGCCGAGGCCCTGCGCGCCGAGCCGCTCGTTGCGCTCGAGCATCCCGTCGCGCTGCCTCAGCGCCGGCGCCGGGTGGCCGGGGTGCTCGGCGTCGCCTCGGCAGCCGCGGCCGTCGTGGCGGCTGCGGCGTTCGGATTGCTTTCCCTGGTCTCCTCGAGCGACCGCGTTCGGCCGGACTTCCTGGTCAAGACCTCTCAGGCCCGGAACACGGAGGCGACGTCTCTTCGCGCCCTGCGCCGGACGGAGCTGCTGGCCCCGAAGCCGGTGCCCCTCTTCACGCACGTCCAGCCGATGTCCGTCGACGCTCTCTAGCTGCGGCGGCCTCGCGGGACGCCGGAGCTATGCTCGACGCATGATCGCCAGCCTCATCACCTCGTACGCCTGAAGCATCGACCACATCGCCCGGGTGGCGGTGCTGCAACAGGAGTATCGATCGCTCCGACCCGAGGCGGGAGGCGAAACGCGCTCCGGTAGACTCGGAGCGCTCGGACGCCGCCTCCTGCGGCGTGGCGATCGTCCGCACCCCTCTGTCCGGGAGTCCAATGCCTGACCAAGAGAACGGGAAGCCGAAGAACGTGGGCAAGCTGCTCGAGATCAAGGGCGTCGTCGTCGACGCCGTCTTCACGGGGAGCCTGCCGCAGATCAACCACGCGCTCCGCATCGAGGCTCCGACCCGCGGCGGAGACCAACCCGTCACCCTCATCGCGGAGGTTCAGCAGCATCTCGGCGACGACCGGGTCCGGGCGGTCGCGATGGACTCGACTGACGGGCTCTCGCGCGGTCTCGACGTGGTCGACCTCGGCGAGGCGATCTCCGTTCCCGTGGGCACCCAGACGCTCGGCCGGCTCTGGAACGTCCTCGGCGACCCGATCGACATGAAGGAGGCGGCGACCGGCGAGCGCTGGCCGATCCACCGCAAGCCTCCGGAGTTCCGCGAGCTCGAGCCGAAGGTGGAGATCTTCGAGACCGGAATCAAGGTGATCGACCTGATCGCGCCCTACGTCAAGGGCGGCAAGATCGGGCTCTTCGGTGGTGCCGGCGTCGGCAAGACCGTGCTGATCCAGGAGCTGATCCACAACGTGGCGATGCAGCACGGCGGCGTGTCGGTCTTCGCGGGCGTCGGAGAGCGCACACGTGAGGGCAACGACCTCTGGATCGAGATGCAGGAGTCGGGCGTGCTCGACAAGGTGGCGCTCGTCTACGGCCAGATGAACGAGCCGCCGGGTGCGAGGTTGCGCGTCGCCCTCTCCGGGCTGACGATGGCCGAGTACTTCCGCGACGAGGGCCAGGACGTGCTCCTGTTCGTCGACAACATCTTCCGCTTCGTGCAGGCGGGGTCCGAGGTGTCGGCGCTGCTCGGCAAGATGCCGAGCGCCGTCGGCTACCAGCCGGATCTGGCGACTCAGATGGGCGAGCTTCAGGAGCGGATCACCTCGACCCGCACGGGCTCGGTCACCTCGGTCCAGGCGATCTACGTGCCGGCCGACGACCTCACCGACCCCGCGCCCGCCAACACGTTCGCCCACCTCGACGCGACGACCGTGCTCTCGCGCGCGATCGTGGAGCAAGGGATCTATCCCGCGGTCGACCCGCTCGACTCGGTCTCGCGGGCCCTTCAGCCGGGGATCGTGTCCGACGAGCACTATCGGACGGCCACCCGCGTGCAGGAGATCCTCCAGACCTACAAGGACCTCCAGGACATCATCGCGATCCTCGGTCTCGACGAGCTCACCGACGAGCAGAAGCTGATCGTGCAGCGCGCGCGCAAGGTGCAGCGCTTCCTCTCGCAACCGAACTTCGTCGCCGAGCAGTTCACCGGCACACCGGGGAAGTACGTGAAGCTCGAGGACACGATCGCGGGCTTCCAGGAGATCATCGAGGGCAAGCACGACGACTTGACCGAGCAGTCGTTCTACATGGTCGGGACGATCGACGACGCCGTCGCCAAGGGTCGCGAGACCGCCGGCGCGGCCGCCGCCTAGTGCCCCGCCCAGCAACGTTCACCGGCTCCTGGCCCGCGATCACGCTGCGCCAGGCGTCGTCCTCAGTCGCCCCCGTACCTGAGGGTACGCGGGCTCCCTGCGTCCTAGCCTGGCTTGGTGCTCGCGACCCAGGAGCTCGGCAACGTCACTGGACGAGGCACTAGCTGTGGCTTCCGAAGGCCGCAGGACCTTCGATGTCTCGCTCGTGACGCCCGAGGGGGCCGTCTTCGAGGGCGAGGCCGAGCTCCTGATCGTGCCGGGCGCCGACGGGGAGATCGGCATCCTCGCCCGCCATGCACCGCTGGTGGCCACCCTCCGCGCCGGGGCGACGCGCGTGCACGTCCGTCGCGGCGAGGACGTCCGCGAGTACGCGACGGGGCCGGGGTTCTTCAAGGTGGAGCAGGATCGGGCCCTCGCCCTGGTCGACGACGCGGCCGAGGCGGCGCAGATCGACCCGGAACGGGCGAGGAACCAGCTCGAGACGGCCCGCAGCGAGCTCGAACGGGTCGAGCGGGGTGAGTCGGACGCGGATCGCTGGCAGCTCGAGCAGCGCATCCGGCACGCCGAGAATCAGCTCCAGATCGTGGGCGGGGCCGAGAGCGCCGACCAGCGGCCGCTGACCTCCGCGGGCTAGGACACGCTGTCGGCAGCCCCTCGCTGCTAGCCTTTCCCGAGCCTGGAAAGCTTTGTGGCAGCTTGGCGACCAGGGTAAAAAACGCCTAAAGAGCCCGGAAGCGCGCCCCGTGTCTCCCGGTCTCGTGCGGGGAGGTCAATGCAAGTCGCGCACACCCTGAAGGGCCTGATGGAGGAGCGGATCCTCGTGCTCGACGGCGCGTGGGGCGTGCTCCTCCAGGGGCGCGGCCTGAGCGAGGAGGACTTCCGCGGCGAGCGGTTCCGCGATCACCCGCGGAGCGTGAAGGGCAACCCTGACCTCCTGAACCTGACCCGACCGGAGGTCGTGCGCTCGATCCACGACGCGTACTTCTCCGCCGGCGCCGACATCACGACGACGAACACGTTCACCGCGACGTCGATCGGCCAGGCCGACTACGGGCTCGAGGCTTCCGTCTATGAGCTGAACGTCGCCGGAGCCCGGCTCGCGCGCGAGGCAGCAGACGGCGCCGCCGAGGCAGCCGGGCCGCGTTTCGTCGCGGGCTCCGTGGGACCGCTGAACGTGACGCTCTCGCTCTCGCCCCGGGTCGACGACCCTGCCTTTCGGACGCACACCTTCGACCAGGTGGCCGCCTCGTACGCGGAGCAGATCCGTGGGCTGCGAGACGGCGGCGTCGACCTGCTCCTGATCGAGACGATCTTCGACACCCTGAACGCGAAGGCCGCGATCGTCGCGGCAGCCGAAGAGGCTCCCGACCTGCCGCTCTGGATCTCGATGACCGTCGTCGACCTGAGCGGCCGCACCCTCTCCGGCCAGACCGTCGAGGCCTTCTGGACAGCGATCGAGCACGCGAATCCCCTGCTGGTCGGGGTCAACTGCTCGCTCGGAGCCGCCCAGATGCGACCGTTCGTCGAGGAGCTCGCCCGGATCGCGCCCGCGTACGTCTCGTGCCACCCGAACGCGGGGCTCCCGAACGCCTTCGGCGGTTACGACGAGCTGCCGGTCGACACGAGCAGGCTGCTCCGAGAGTTTGCCGAGGAGGGCCTGCTGAACGTCGTCGGGGGGTGCTGCGGCACGACGCCCGACCACGTCAGGGCGATCGCCGACCTGACTCGGTGCCTGGCACCGAGACGTGTCCCGGAGCGGCAGCCGGCCACCAGGTTCAGCGGCCTCGAGCCGTTCACGATCGGTCCCGACACCGGCTTCGTGATGATCGGCGAGCGCACCAACGTGACCGGTTCGGCGCGCTTCCGCCGGCTGGTCGAGGCGGGGGACTACCAGGGGGCGGTGGACGTCGCGCTCGAGCAGGTCCGGGGCGGAGCCAACCTGCTGGACGTGAACATGGACGCCGACCTCCTGGACGGTGAGGAGGCAATGACGACCTTCCTCGACCTGATCGCGACCGAGCCGGAGGTCGCGCGCCTGCCGATCATGGTCGACAGCTCGCGCTGGGGGATCCTCGCCGCCGGCCTGAAGTGCATCCAGGGCAAGGGTGTCGTCAACTCGATCAGCCTCAAGGAGGGGGAGGAGGCATTCCTCGAGCAGGCCAGGACGATCCGTCGCTTCGGCGCCGGCGCGGTGGTGATGGCCTTCGACGAGGAGGGCCAGGCCGCGACCGTCGAGCGAAAGGTCGAGATCTGCGGCCGCGCCTACGACCTCCTGACCGGCCGGGTGGGCTTCCCCGCCGAGGATCTCGTCTTCGACCCGAACGTCCTCGCCGTCGCGACCGGCATCGAGGAGCACAACCCCTACGCCAGGGATTTCATCGAGTCGCTGCCCCTGATCAAAGCGCGCTGCCCCGGGGCCCGCACGAGCGGCGGGATCTCGAACCTCTCGTTCTCCTTCAGGGGCAACGACGCCGTCCGCGAGGCGATGCACTCGGCGTTCCTCTACCACGCGATCCGGGCGGGCCTCGACATGGGGATCGTCAACGCCGGGCAGCTCGTCGTGTACGAGGACATCCCGGCCGACCTGCTCGAGCTCGTCGAGGACGTGATCTTCGACCGGCGCCCGGATGCGACCGAGCGGCTGGTCGAGTACGCCGACACCGTGAAGGGCAAGGCGACGCGGCGCGAGACCGACCTCTCCTGGCGGGAGGCCTCCGTCGAGGCGCGCCTGCGCCACGCGCTCGTGCACGGCATCGTCGACTTCATCGAGGCGGACACGGAGGAGGCTCGTGCTGGCTCCGCCCGCCCTCTCGACGTGATCGAGGGGCCGCTGATGGATGGGATGAAGGTCGTCGGCGACCTGTTCGGCTCCGGGAAGATGTTCCTACCGCAGGTGGTGAAGAGCGCGCGCGCGATGAAGCGCGCGGTCGCCTACCTGGAGCCCTACATGGCCGCGGAGAAGGCGCGAACCGGGATCGAGGCCCGCGCGCAGGGCAAGATCGTCCTCGCAACCGTCAAGGGCGACGTCCACGACATCGGCAAGAACATCGTCGGCGTCGTCCTCGGCTGCAACGGCTACGAGGTGATCGACCTCGGCGTCATGGTCCCGGCCGACCGGATCCTCGAGACGGCGGTCGCCGAAGCCTGCGACTTCGTGGGCCTGTCGGGTCTCATCACCCCGTCGCTCGACGAGATGGTCAACGTCGCCCGCGAGATGGAGCGCCGCGGCCTCGAGCTGCCGCTGCTCATCGGCGGCGCCACCACGTCGAAGCAGCATACGGCCGTCAGGATCGCCCCCGCCTATGCCCAACCAACCGTTCACGTCCTCGACGCGTCCAGGGTGATCGGAGTCGTGTCGGACCTGCTCGACCCGATGAGGCGGCGGGTCTCGGACCGCGAGAACAGGAGCCTGCAGGAGCGGCTTCGCTCCGAGCATGAGCAGCGCGTGCGCAAACCGCTCCTCGCCTACGCCGACGCGCTCGCGAACCGGACGCCGATCGAGTGGCGCCCCGAGGACGTCGCTGCCCCTCTCTTCACCGGCGTCCGGCAGCTCGACGTGCCCCTGACGACGCTCGTGGACTACATCGACTGGCAGTTCTTCTTCGCCGCCTGGGAGCTCAAGGGCAGGTTCCCGGCGATCCTCGACCATCCCGAGCGCGGGCAGGCGGCCCGCGAGCTGTACGCGCACGCGACCGAGCTCCTCGACGAGATCGCGCGCGACGGCCTGCTGCGCGCCAGCGGCGCCTACGGCTTCTGGCCGGCCGGGGTCGCCGGGGACGACGTCGTTGTCTTTGCCGACGACGCGCGCGCCCGCGAGCTCACGCGCTTCCCGATGCTCCGGCAGCAGGCCGTCCAGAGCGACGGGAGGCCGAACCACTCGCTCGCGGACTTCGTCGCACCGCTCGAGTCGGGGCTCGAGGATCACATCGGCGCCTTCGTGGTCACCGCTGGCCTCGGGGCGAACGAGCTCGCGGACGCCTACCAGGCCGAGGGCGACGACTACCGGTCGATCATGGTCAAGGCGCTGGCCGACCGGCTCGCCGAGGCGTTCGCCGAATACGCGCACTTGCTCGCCCGCCGCCAGTGGTACGCCCCGGCCGAGGAACTCCGCAGCGACGACCTCCACGCGGAGCGGTTCAGGGGCATCCGGCCCGCGTTCGGCTACCCCGCCTGCCCCGATCACAGCGAGAAACTGCGGTTGTTCGAGCTTTTGGGGGCCTCCGCCGCGGGAATCGAGCTGACGGAGACCTTCGCGATGCTCCCGGCGGCGAGCGTCAGCGGCCTCTACCTCGGGCACCCCAGGGCACGCTACTTCGCGGTCGGCCGCCTCGGCCGAGACCAGGTCGACGACTACGCGCGGCGGAAGGGCATGGAGCAGGCCGAGGCGGAGCGCTGGCTCCGGCCGAATCTCGGCTACGAGGTCGAGTTGGCCGGGGTCGTTCCGGTTTCGCAGACCCTCGGCCGCTGAGCGGCTCCGGGGCCTCGGCTATCCTCTACGGGTTGGCGAGCGCCCTGGTGCGGGTGCTCTTCGCCTGCCTGAATCGCGATGCGGACGACGCTGAAACGAGGGATCGGCCGGGGAGCCTCCACGAACGGGAACGGGCGTGGCGTGCTGCCGCCTGCCGCGCTCACCCCGATGGCGCGGTACCGCCAGCCGCCGCCCCGGCGCCGGACGGGTCTGCGCCTCGTCGGCCAGATCGTCCTCTGGGCGCTAGTCGCGCTGTTGATGATCGCCAGCGCGCTTGCGGGCGGGGCGTACCTCTTCCTTCACGAGCAGGTCGATGCGATCCAGGCCAAGACGAAGGACGTGATCGAGGCGCGCGAACGGCTGAACGCCGTGCCCCCGGAGGGCACCGCCGTCGCGCTGGTGATCGGCTACGACCGCCGAGAGGACGAGCCCCGAAACGGCAGCTACCGCGCGGACACGGTGATGCTCCTGCGCGCCGACCCGCGTCAGGAGGCCCTCTCGATGCTCTCGTTCCCGCGCGACCTCCAGGTCGAGGTGACCTGCCCGGGTCACACCCCGTACATCGGCAAGATCAACGAGGCCTACTCGCTCTGCGGGGCCAAGGGGGCGGTGGCGACCGTCCAGAAGCTGCTGAAGCCGCAGGGCGTGCCGATCAACTACCTGATCACGATCAATTTCTCGGGGTTCAAGGAGATCGTCGACCGGCTCGGCGGGGTCTGGATCGACGTCGACCGCCGGTACCTGAACACGAATGGCGGCCGCACCTACGACACGTACACGACGATCAACCTCTGGCCGGGCTACCAGCGGCTGAAGGGGTGGCAGGCGCTCGAGTACGTCCGCTTCCGGCACACCGACTCCGACGTCCACCGGGTCACCCGCCAGCAGGCCTTCGTGCGGGAGATGAAGCAGCAGATGGCGCACTCGTTCGGCCCCCTCGACCTGCCGAAGGTCATCGGCTCGATCACGCAGAACATCGAGGTCGGGGCGGGCGGCGGACGCGAGATCGAGCCCAAGGCCGTGCTCGGCTGGGGCCTCTTCGCCTACAACCTGCCCTCCGGGCACTTCTTCCAGTCGAGGATCGAAGGCCTCGAGGGCTACTCGGACATCACGACGGACCCCGCGAACATCGACGCTGCGATCCGCGATTTCGCCAACCCGGACATCGAGGCCTCGAGAGACGCGACGAGTGTGCTCCGCGGCCGAAAGCTGCGAGTCCCGAGGCCCGAGGAGACCGGCGTGATCGTGCTCAACGGCAACCAGATCGAGGGCTCCGCCGCCCAGGCCACCGAGGCGCTGCGGCAGCGCGGCTACCGGATCGTCCTCCCGCGCGCGAACCAGACCGGCAACGCGCCGGGCTTCGGCTACCACGAGACCGCGGTCTACTACAACCCGGGCTATGCGCGCTCGAAGGAGGCCGCGAGGGCGATGAAGCGCCTGTTCGAGCCCGCCCAGGTCCGCAAGCTGACCCGCGCAGTCGCGCCGCTCTCGAACGCCGCGATGCTGACCGTCGTGGTCGGCAAGACCTTCCACGGGGAGATCGCACCCGCGCCCCCGAGGAAGATTCCGCACCGGGAGCCGCCTTCGGTCTACACCGACCCCGCCGCGAGCCTTCCGTACGTGCGAAGCGCTAGGCGCAAGGTGCCCTTCCGGCTGATGAACCCGACCGTGCTCGCGCTCGGGTCCTCGCCCGACGACGAGGTGCCCGTGCGCGTGTACTACCTCAACCCCAAGCAGAAGCGAGACCGCACGGTGCGGCTGACCTACGAGACGGGGACGATCGGCGAGCAGTACGGGATCCAGCAGACCGACTGGAAGGATGCCCCAGTGCTCGACGGGCGCAACACGCGCCAGTTCATCAAGGGGCGCACCTACGACCTCTACTACTCGGGCGCCAAGCTCCGCATGGTCGTGCTCCAGGCGGATGGGGCTTCGTACTGGGTCGTGAACACGCTCTCGAACGAGCTTTCGAACGAGACGATGCTCGCGATCGCGAAGGGGCTGAAGCCGCTTCCGGGCAAGGTGGGGAGGCGTTGAGCGCCGCCGGGAAGCCCACGATCGGGATCTTCGGAGCCGGCTGGGTCGGCCTCGTCACCGGCGCCTGCTTCGCGGAGCTCGGCCATCCGGTCGTGATCCGGGACGTCGTGCCGGAGCGGATCGAGCTCCTCCAGGCCGGTGAGCTGCCCTTCCACGAGGCCGAGCTCGGCGAGCTGCTCGAGCGAAACCGTCACCGTGTCCGCTTCACGCTCGACGTGCGGGAGGCCGTGGAGGGGAGCGACTTTGCCTTCGTCTGCGTCGGCACGCCGCCGACATACTCCGGCGACGCCGACCTGTCGGCGGTCTGGACGGTGCTCGACGAGCTTCCCCAGCTCGACCGTCGCTTCGTGCTCGTGATGAAGAGCACCGTCCCGGTCGGGACGGGCGAGAAGGTCCGGGCGGGCCTCGAGGCGCGCGGACTCGGCCAGGTCGGCTACGTCTCGAACCCCGAGTTCCTGGCCGAGGGGAGCGCCGTCCGTGACTTCACCCGCCCCGACCGTGTGGTGGTCGGGGCCTTCGAACCGCGCGACGCGGACGCAGTGGCCGGCCTCTACGCGGACCTCGGCGCCCCGATCGTGCGCTGCGACGTCAACTCGGCGGAGATGATCAAGCTCGCCGCGAACGCGTTCCTGATGACCCGGATCAGCTTCATCAACGAGATCGCGAACGTCTGCGAGGCGACTGGCGCGGACGTCGAGCGGGTCGCCGAGGGGATCGGCCTCGACCATCGCCTCGGGCCCCACTTCCTGAAGGCGGGCCTCGGCTGGGGCGGCAGCTGCTTTCCGAAAGACTCGCTCGCCTTGAAGCAGCTCGCGGCGAACTCCGGCTACCACTTCCAGCTCCTCGCGGCCGTGATCGAGGTCAACGAGCTCCAGAAGCGACGGGTGATCGGGAAGCTCGAGAAGCACCTCGGGAAGCTGCGTGGCAAGCGCGTGGCCCTGCTCGGGCTGGCCTTCAAGGCCGGCACCGACGACATGCGCGAGGCTCCCAGCCTCGTGCTCGCCTCGCGCCTGCTGGCGGAGGGAGCGGAGGTGCGCGCGTGGGATCCCGTTGCCGACGCGACCGCGCTCATCCACGGAGCGGACTTCCTCGACACGTACGCCGAGGCCGTCCGTGGAGCGGACGCGGCGGTGATCGTCACCGCCTGGCCCGAGCTCCGCGAGCTGCCGACTGCCGAGATCCGCGACTCGATGCGCAGCCCCCTGATCCTGGACGGCCGCAACCTGCTCGATCCGGCCGCGGTGCGCGCGCTCGGGTTCGTCTACGAGGGCGTCGGGCGTCCGTGGTCTCCCGCCGACGTCCTGCCGGAGACGCCGGAGCCGCAGCGCGCGAAGCACGAGCTCGCCTGAGGCCATGGAGGCGATCATCCTCGCGGGCGGCAAGGCCGAGCGGCTCGGCGACGCCGCCGCCGGCAGGCCGAAGGCGCTCGTCCCGATCGCAGGACGTCCGCTTGCCGCGTACCAGATCGCCCGTCTCGCGGCGGCCGGCGTCGGGCGGGTGATCGTTAGCTGCGCCGCGGGTCAAGAGGCGGCGTTCGAGGGTGAGCTCGCCAGGGCCGGCCCCGAGGTCGTGGCCGCGGGGGAGCCGGAGCGGCTCGGGCGGGGCGGCGGAATCCGGTTCGCCGCGGCCCGCAGGAGCGAGGAGGGGGATCTCTTCGCGCTGAACGGCGACGAGCTCCTCGATGTTGACTTCGCCGCCCTGCTCGCCACCCACCGGGCGAGCGGCGCCGCCGCGACCCTCGCGGTCGCGCGGCCTCCCTCGCCCTTCGGCGTCGTCGAGCTCGGCGCGGACGACGCCGTGACGGGGTTCCGGGAGGGCGGGCGAATCCCCTACTGGGTCAACTGCGGTGTCTACGTGCTCTCGCCCGAGGCGCTCGCCTGCTTCCCCGAGCGGGGCGATCACGAGAGCACGGCCTTCCCGGAGCTCGCTCGTGCGGGTCGGTTGCGGGCCTTCAGGCACGAGGGGCTCTGGCTGACGGTGAACACGCCGAAGGATCTCCGCGTCGCCGAGGAGCACGTCGTCGCCCATCCGGAATGGCTGGGGGCCTGATGCGACACTCCGTTGAGCCGGCGGCCGAGTTTTTCGCACCAAGCCCCTGGCTGCGTAAGATCGCCGGGTGACCGAGTCCCCCAATGTCAACAGCCTCGACGCGTGGGCCTTCGAGCCACGGCGGGTCGACAAGCCATGGGGCTACGAGCTGATCTGGGCGCTCACCGACGCTTACTGCGGCAAGCTCCTCTTCGTACGGGCCGGGCACTCACTCAGCCGGCAGTTCCACCGGACGAAGGACGAGGCCTGGCTCGTCCAGGCCGGCCGGGCGGAGCTCGAGCTCGCGGCCACCGGTCAGGCTGTGCCCGCCCTCGTGGTGGTTGCGGCGGGAGCCGCCTTCCGGTTCGAGCCCGGGACGGTGCACCGGTTGCGAGCCATCGAGGACACGACCGTGCTCGAGGTCTCGACTCCGCAGCTCGACGACGTCGTCCGGCTCGAGGACGACTACGGTCGCGCAGGGTCGTAGAGAGCACCTTCACACATCTCTGTTAAGGTAGGGGCATGAAGTCGCTTACGGTCGGGGAGGCCGCCGCTCGGAGCGGCTGGTCGGCGCGCATGCTTCGGTACCTGGAGGACTCCGGCCTCGTCGTGCCGGGACGGAGCGCCGCGGGCTACCGGCTCTACGGGCTCCGTGAGCTGAACCAGCTCGCGTCGCTCCGGCGTCTACGCCTGCGCTTCGGCGTCGAGCTCGACGACCTGACGTTCGCCTCGCGCCTTCGGCGCGAGCCGGAGCTGCGAGGCGCCGTCGAGACGTGGCTCGCGGCGGCCGGGTCGGCCGCCTCGCAGCCGACGCCCGCCTGGGTCGAGTGGGAGCAGCGCAAGCACGAGCGCCTGCTCGCAGCCTGAGCTTTCACGAACTCACACAACCGAACGGAAGGGGAACAAGATGGCCACGACGAGGAGACACGACGTGAAGGATCTGGCCCTCGCGGAAGAGGGCGTCAGGCGCATCGAGTGGGCCGATCGGCAGATGCCGGTGCTCTCTGCGATCCGTGAGCGGTTCGAGCGCGAGAAGCCGCTCGCCGGCTACCGCGTCTCGGCCTGCTTGCACGTCACGACCGAGACCGCAAACCTGGCGCGGACGCTTCAGGCCGGAGGCGCCGACGTCGTCCTCTGCGCCTCGAACCCGCTCTCGACGCAGGACGACGTCGCCGCCGCGCTCGTCGACGAGTACGACATCTCCGTCTTTGCGATCAAGGGGGAGGACAACGACACCTACTATGCGCACATCGAGGCGGCGGTCGATCACAAGCCGCAGCTGACGATGGACGACGGCGCCGACGTGATCGGGGTCCTTCACTCGCACCGCCGTGAGCAACTCGGAGACATCATCGCCGGCACCGAGGAGACGACCACCGGCGTGATCCGGCTCAAGGCGCTCGAGCGCGACGGGGCGCTCGGGTTCCCCGTGATCGCGGTCAACGACGCCCAGACCAAGCACCTGTTCGACAATCGCTACGGCACCGGGCAGTCGACGATCGACGGAATCATTCGCGCGACGAACGTGCTGCTCGCCGGCAAGCGCTTCGTGATCGGCGGGTACGGGTGGGTCGGGCGGGGGGTCGCGATGCGCGCGCGCGGGATGGGGGCGCACGTGATCGTCACCGAAGTCGACCCCATGCGCGCGCTCGAGGCGGTCATGGACGGCTACCAGGTGCTGACGATGGATCGGGCTGCCGAGGTGGGCGAGATCTTCTGCACCGCGACCGGCGACAAGTCCGTGATCAGCCGTGCGCACATGGAGCGGATGCAGGACGGGGCGATCCTGGCGAACACGGGGCACTTCAACGTCGAGATCGAGATTCCGGCCCTGCGCGCGCTGGCGGCGGAGACTCGCAAGACCCGCGAGCTCGTCGAGGAGTTCCGGCTCCCGGACGGCCGGCGGATCTACCTGATCGCCGACGGCAGGCTCGTCAACCTGGCCGCGGCCGAGGGCCATCCCGCGCTCGTCATGGACATGTCCTTCGCGAACCAGGCTCTCTCGGCCGAGTATGCGGTCGCGAACGCCGCCGAGCTCGAGCGTCGTGTCTATCCGGTCCCCGGCGAGATCGACCGCGAGATCGCACGGCTCAAGCTCGAGACGATGGGGGTGGACATCGACTCGCTGACGGCCGAGCAGGAGAAGTACCTGGCTTCGTGGGACGAAGGCACCTGAGCGGGTCTGACCCAGCTGCTGCGCCGAGGGTGTGACGATTCGGCCACGGCGAGCTGACAGACTGGCCGGCGTGCTCGACCCGGAGCGGATCCTGCGCCTCGAGGACGACCGGGTCGTCTTCCTCGACCAGCGCCGGCTCCCCGGCGAGGAGGTCGAGCTGGAATGCCGCTCGGCGGACGAGGTCGCCGAGGCGATCCGGACGCTCGCGGTCCGCGGGGCACCCTCGATCGGGATCGCGGCCGCCTACGGGTACGCGCTGGCGGTGCGGGTCGGAGAGGACCCGGAGCGCGCAGCGCGCGTGCTGGCGGGGTCGCGCCCCACCGCGGTCAACCTCACCTGGGCGCTCGGGGAAGTCCGCGGCGCAAGCGACCCGGCCGCCCGCGCCCGCGCGCTCCACCGCGAGGAAGTCGAGCGCTGCCGCCGGATGAGCGATCACGCAGTTCCGCTCTTCGCGCACGGTACGCGAGCGCTCACGCACTGCAATGCCGGCGGGCTGGCCACTGCGGGTCACGGGTCCGCGGTCGGCGCCCTGCGCGCCGCCTGGGCGGCGGGTCTCCTCGAGCGTGTTCTCGTCGACGAGACCCGACCGCTCCTCCAGGGGAGCCGCCTGACGGCCTGGGAGCTCGAGCAGGCCGGCATCCCGCATGCGGTCATCGCCGACTCCGCTGCGGCGCACATGATGTCCCGGGGCGAGGTCGACTGCGTCGTCACGGGAGCCGACCGCATCGCGCGAAACGGCGACACGGCGAACAAGATCGGGACTTACTCGCTGGCCGTCCTCGCTTTCCACCACAAGCTGCCGCTCTACGTCGTCGCTCCCACGAGCACCCTCGACCCGTCGCTCGAGAGCGGTGCGGAGATCCCGATCGAGGAGCGAGACGGCGCCGAGATCACCGGTCGATTCCCTGCGCTCAACCCTGCGTTCGACGTGACGCCCGGGGGCCTGATCTCGGCGATCGTGACCGAGGAGGGCGTGCACCGGCCGCCCTACGTCGATTCGCTGCCTCTGCCGGGGGGAAGAGGGGCCGCATGAAGGCGATCGTTCTCGCGGCCGGGTATGCGACCCGGCTTTATCCGCTGACTCTGGACACGCCGAAGCCGCTGCTGGAGGTCGGCGGGCGCCCGATGCTCGAGCACGTCCTCGAGCGGCTGGCGCCGATCGAGGGGCTCGACGAGGTCTGGGTGGTAACCAACGCTAGGTTCGCGCCGAGCTTTCGCTCGTGGGCAGAGCGGTTCCCCCAGCCCCGGCCGGGGCTGGGGCTTACCGTGCTCGACGACGGCACGACCGACGACGCCACGAAGCTCGGTGCGATCGGCGACATCGGGCTCGTGCTCGAACGCACCCACCTGGACGACGACCTGCTGGTCGTCGCCGGCGACAACCTGTTCAGCGAGAGTCTCGGCGGCTTCGGGCGCTTCTGCGCGCTGAGGGCGGCTCCCGTCGTCGCCGTCTACGACGTGGGCGACCTCGCGCAGATGCCGAAGTACAATTCGATCACACTCGACGCGGAGGGGCGGATCACCTTCTTCGAGGAAAAGCCCGAGAATCCGACGGGCACCCTCACGGCGATCGCGCTCTACTACTACCCCCGCGACACCCTGGGCCTGATCAGGCGCTACCTGCGTGAGGGGAACAACCCCGACCAGCCCGGGCGGCTCGTGCAGTGGCTGTACCAGAGGACACCCGTGTACACATGGCGGGTTCCGGGCCGCTGGTACGACATCGGGTCGCGGGAGACGCTGGAGGAGGCCGACCGTGCGTTCGGAGGTCCGCCGTCCGAGCCTGTTGTCTAGAATGACAACGACATGCTTCTCGACCTCCTGCTTCCACGCCGTTGCGTCGTCTGTGCGGCGCCGGGGCCGCAGCTGTGCGCTTCCTGCAGCGACGCTCTCCCGCGGCTGACCGGGCCGCTCTGCGCGCGCTGCGGGGCGCCCACGGCCTGGCCTGTGGCCCGATGCCGCGAGTGTTCGGGCCGGAGGCTCGGCTTCGCCTCGGCCCGGGCCGCGGTCGCCTACGACGACGCCGTACGGAAGCTCGTGAGCGGCTGGAAGGAGCGCGGCCTGCGGCGGCTTGCCGAACCCGCCGCAGCCCTGGCGGCCGCGGTGATCCGGCCACCTCCGGTGGTCGCGGTGACGTTCGTCCCTCCCGACTCCGGGCGGCGGCGCCGGCGCGGGGAGCACCCCGCAGAGGCGCTCGCGTCTCGCCTCGGTGCGGCCTGGGGGGTGCCGGTCGAGCTCCTGCTCGTACGATCCGGGCATGCGCCGAAACAGCGAGGCCTCTCGCAGAGAGACCGCCGCCGGAACGTCCGGGGAGCATTCGCTCCTGCTCGCCGGAGCCCGGCTTCCGTGGCACTCGTCGACGACGTCTACACGACCGGCGCGACCGTGTCCGCCGCGGCGAGCGCTCTTCGCCGCGGCGGCGCCCGGCGGGTCGTCGCGGTCACGTTCGCCCGTGCCGTTCGGTAACGGCAGCCGGGCCAGGCGTGCGCTCGAGCTTCTAAGATCCTCTCACTGGGCCAGAAGGGGGAATCCGTGAGACTCCAGGTGAAAGGAAAGAATCTCGAGGTCAGCGAGAGCATGCGGACGCACGCGGAGGAGAAGCTCGGCAAGCTGAGCCGGCAGCTCGCCGAACCGACCCGGATCGAGCTGGAGCTCGCGGTGGAGCGAAACCCGTCGATCGCGGAGAGCCACGTCGCCGAGGCAACGATCTGGACGAAGGGGCCGACCCTTCGGGCGCGCGAGGCTTCGGGCGACATGAGGGTCTCGATCGACCAGGTCACCGAGAAGCTCGAGCGCCAGGTGAAGCGTTACCGCGAGAAACGTCGCCGCCACGCCGCGCGCCCGGTGGGCCGAGAGGTGCAGGGAACTCCCGACACCGCCGAGGACGGTGGGCCGCCGATCGTCAAGTCGAAACAGTTCCCGGTCAAGCCGATGAACGCCGAGGAGGCCGTGCTGCAGCTCGAGCTCGTCGGCCACGACTTCTTCGTCTTCCGGAACGCCGAGTCGAGTGACGTCAACGTCGTCTACCGCCGCCGACGCGGAGGCTACGGCCTGATCGAGCCCCTAGGAGAGTGAAGCTCTTCCGGCGGGAGCCGCTGCACGAGAGGCTCGCCCGGGAAGGCGGCCTCGGCGCTCGCGCGCGCGAGCCCCACGACGTCCAGCCACGCTGGGGCGAGGCCGGGATTCACGGCCTTCACCGCCCGCGCACCTGGGACGCCGTCGTGACTGCCGAGGCGCCGGAGCTCGAGCGCGAGCTCGAGGAGACGTCATTCGTCTCCCTGCCCGACGGCAACCTGATCGTGGAGGCGGAGTTGTCCGGGGAGGCGCTCGCCGCGCGTGTCAGTGCGCTCGCACCGCTCGCGGCGGCGCTCGAGTCCGAGCTCGCGCCGCCCTACCGGGCCGAGGCCGTGCGGCGCGGACGGCGCTGGGCCGTCGCCGGGAAGGCGATCAGGGTCGCCGAGCTCCCGCCCGGGATCGAGGGGCGGGAGCTTCAGCTGACCGCACACGAGGGACGGCGGGAGCTGCGCGTCGACGGGGAGGTGGCCTTCGGTAGCGTCCCCGCCCTGGAGTGGCTCGCGGGACGGCACGACGGCTACGTCGTGCGCGCCGAACGGCTCACCGGGGCGCTCTGGGAGGTCACGGCCACGCCGCTGTGAGCGGCTACTCTAGGGTGATGTCGCCGCAGCTCGGCAAGCTCGAGAAGGCTCTTCGCTTCGGCGAGGGGCGGCGCATGAAGCGCCTCTCCGCGCAGGCCGATTACATCGCGACGCTCGAGCCCGACTTCGAGCGGCTCTCACCCGTTGAGCTCGCGGGGAAGACCGCCGAGTTCCGGCAGCGGCTGGAGAACGGCGAGCCGCTCGAAGACCTGCTCTTCGAGGCCTTTGCCGCGGTTCGGGAAGCCCGCAAGCGGAGCTCGAACCAGCGGATCTTCGACGTGCAGATGATGGGCGGCATCGTCCTCCACGAGGGCGACATCGCCGAGATGAAGACCGGCGAGGGCAAGACCTTCGTCGCGAGCCTCGCGCTGTACCTGAACGCGCTGCCGGGCACCGGCGTCCATCTGATCACGGTCAACGACTACCTGGCCAAGCGAGACGCGGAGTGGAACCGCCCCGTCTACGAGGCGCTCGGGATCCGGGTCGGTCACATCGAGAACATGATGCCGTTCGCCGCCCGCCGCGAGGCCTACGAGGCGGACATCACCTACGGCACCAACTCGGAGTTCGGCTTCGATTACCTGCGCGACAACATGGCGGTCAGCCTCGAGGGCATCGTCCAGCGCGGGCACGAGTACGCGATCGTCGACGAGGTCGACTCGATCCTCGTGGACGAGGCGCGGACGCCGCTGATCATCTCCGGAGAGCCGGAGACCGCTGCACAGATCTACTACGACTTCGCGCGGGTCGCCAAGCAGCTCGAGGGAACGCCGACGAAGAACATCCCGCGGCACGAGCGGACGGGCGAGATGATCGGCGACTTCGAGTACGACGAGAAGCACAAGACCGTCTCGCCGGGGCCGGGAGCGATCGAGAAGGTGGAGCGCGCGCTCCGGCTCGACAACCTCTACGACCCGCGGAACGTCCAGCTCGTGAACCACCTGATCCAGTCGCTCAAGGCACAATCGCTCTACAGGCGCGACGTGGACTACGTGGTCGACGGCGACGAGGTGAAGATCGTCGACGAGTTCACCGGCCGGATCATGGAGGGGCGGCGCTGGTCCGAGGGCCTGCATCAGGCGATCGAGGCGAAGGAGGGCGTGCGAATCCAGGAGGAGCACGTCACGCTCGCCACGATCACGCTCCAGAACTACTTCCGCCTCTACGAGAAGCTCGCGGGCATGACCGGAACTGCGAAGACGGAGGAGAAGGAGTTCGTCGAGATCTACAACCTCCACGTCGTGGAGATCCCCACCAACGAGGCCGTCGTCCGCGAGGACAAGAACGACCTGATCTTCCGCACCGTCGACGCCAAGTTCGCCGCCGTCGTCGAAGACATCAAGGAACGTCACTCCATCGGCCAGCCCGTGCTCGTGGGCACGATCGCCGTCGAGACCTCCGAACACCTCTCGGAGCGCCTCACCCGCGCCGGCGTGCCCCACAACGTCCTGAATGCGAAGGAGCATGAGCGTGAGTCGGAGATCATCAAGGACGCCGGGCAGCCGCACGCCGTGACGATCGCGACGAACATGGCCGGCCGCGGCGTCGACATCAAGCTCGGGGAGGGCGTCACGGAGGTGGGGGGTCTCTACGTGCTCGCAACCGAGCGCCACGAGGCGCGCCGCATCGACAACCAGCTGCGTGGGCGCTCGGGGCGCCAGGGCGACCCGGGCGAGTCGCGCTTCTACCTCTCGGGGCAGGACGACCTCGTCCGGCTCTTCGCCGGCGACCGGATCCACAACATCATGACCCGGTTCAAGGTGCCGGAGGATCAGCCGATGGAGGCCGGGATCCTTTCGCGGCAGATCGAAGGCGCGCAGAAGAAGGTCGAGGAGCAGAACTTCCTCATCCGCAAGCGCGTGCTCGAGTACGACGACGTGATGAACCAGCAGCGCGAGGT
>Ga0136620_10000086_pt1 | contig 35177 bp, 38 predicted proteins | sample AntDrymUQ4162106_2_FD_104806 | JGI IMG/M metagenome (GOLD analysis project Ga0136620, IMG submission 104806) | Polar desert sand microbial communities from Dry Valleys, Antarctica - metaG UQ416 (21.06) | ecosystem: Environmental > Terrestrial > Soil > Desert | place: Antarctica: Dry Valley... | reverse complement strand
TCGCGGTCGGTCGGGTCGTTGGCCACCTCGGTGACTTGCATCCCGCGACCAAGCAGCTCGGTGCGGACCTGGGCGGCCAGCCCTTCGACGTCCGAGGCGTTGTAAACCCGGATCTGAACGGTTGCCGGGTCGACCGAGAAGGGTGCCGCGGTGCCGGGGATGCACGGGTCCGGTGCGGCGGCCCGCCTTTCCTCGTCGCGTTGCAGCACCTTCCACCACACTCCGACAGCGAACAGCGCGAGCACGAGCAGGAAGATCAACGCTGGGATCGGCCGCCGCAGGTTGCGCCGCGCCGGCGCCGTGCCCACGGTCACCCCCGCCTCCGCCTCATATTGGCAGGATAGCTAGTCCGGAGTGCGACCCTGGGTGCGCAGCTGCGGCGAGTCAGTCGAGATCACCGCGGGCCAGCGCCGACCGGCCCAGTTCCACCAGCGGGTCGACCAACTCGGCGACCGCGGCGTCCCCCTTGCCCGCCATGGCGCCCGCCCGCACTCGGGCCACGATTCCGGTGACCACGACGGCGAGCTTGAAGAACCCGAAGGCGAGGTACCAGGGCAGCGCGGTGACGTCGCGACCGCTGCGATCGGCGTAGCGAGCGGCCACCTCGCGCCGGGACGGGAAGCCCGGCTGGCCGGTCACTGACGGGGTCACCGTCGGCCGCGGCGCGTCGTCGTCGTGCTGCTGCCAGTAGACGAGCAGCAGACCGAGGTCGGCCAGCGGGTCGCCGAGAGTGGACATCTCCCAGTCCAGGACCGCCAGGATCCGGCCGGGCCGGTCGGGGTCGAGCAGGCAGTTGTCCAGCCGGTAGTCGCCGTGCACGATCGGGCCGGTCGGGCTGACCGGCACCGAGCCAGCCAACTCCTCGGCGAGCCGGTCCAACCCCGGTCGTTCGCGGTCCCGGCTGGCCTCCCATTGCCTTGCCCAACGGCTTACCTGCCGCTGCATGAAGCCGTCGGGGCGCCCGAAGCCGGTCAACCCGACGGCGTCGGGATCGACCGCGTGCAGATCGGCCAGTACGTCGATCAGCCCCCAAGCCAGCTGCCGCCGCTCGGCTGCGGACTCGGCGAAACCAGGTGGCATGGTCCGGCTCGCGATCAGCCCCTCCACCTTTTCCATGACGTAGAACGGAGCACCGAGGACGCCCGGGTCAGTGCACAGGTGCCGGGTCCGGGGCACCGGGACGGCGGTGCCCGCCAGGGCGGTGATCACCCGGTGCTCGCGGGCCATGTCGTGCGCGGTCGGCAGAACCGAGCCGGTCGGCGGGCGGCGTAGCACCACATCGCCGGCCGGCGAGCTGACGACGTACGTGAGGTTCGACATGCCGCCGGCGATGAGTTCGACCGTGCACGGTTGCCAAGCCGGCTCGTCGAGCACCTGAGCCAGATACGGCCCCACGATGGCGGGATCGGCCGCACCCGCGCCGACCGGAGCTCCGTCGACGGGCGGATCTGGCAACGGGTAGTCATCCCTCGTGGCGGTCGGCACGGCCGGGAGAGTACCGTCACGCGGCCCATGTGGTGAGTGCGTTGTTCCCGGTTCCGCCGGTCCGCGGAAGTTTCGCAGATTGGGCACAGAACGAAGGGGTAATGCGTTAGCCGGTGCGCCCCACGAAGCAAAAGGAGTACGTGCAGCATGGCTACCGACTACGACGCCCCCCGGCGGACCGAAGCCGACGACCTCGGCGAGGACTCGCTGGAGGAGCTCAAGGCGCGCCGTTCCGAGGCGCAGTCGTCCTCGGTCGATGTCGACGACGCCGATCTGACCGAAGGATTCGAGTTGCCCGGTGCGGATCTGTCCGACCAGGAGCTCACGGTCAAGGTCCTCCCGAAACAGGACGACGAGTTCACCTGCTCGCGGTGCTTCCTGGTTCACCACCGCAGCCGACTAGCTGAGCAGGGCCGGGGGACGTTGGTCTGCCGCGACTGTGCGGCCTGAGCACTCCCTGCTGGAGCCGGACAGACCGGTAGCGTGTGCCGCTGTGCCGCCACCGACGTCTCAGCATGCCTCCAGCGGTGCGGCGCCGGACCGGGAGCGGCCCGAGGTGCTGATCCGGCGGCTGGATCCGGACCTGCCGCTGCCGGCGTACGCGCTTCCCGGTGACGCCGGCGCGGACATCGTGACGGCGGTGGACGTCGAACTCGCGCCGGGGGAGCGGGCGACGGTCCCGACCGGGATCGCGCTGGCCGTCCCCGAGGGGTACGCCGCGTTTGTGCACCCACGGTCGGGGTTGGCCGCCCGCCATGGGGTGACCCTGGTCAACGCGCCGGGGACGATCGATTCCGGCTACCGCGGCGAGGTCATGGTGATTCTGGTCAACACCGATCTGCGGGAGCGCGTCCGGCTGTTTCGCGGCGACCGGATCGCCCAGTTGGTGATCCAGCGCGTCGACCGGGCCACCTTCCGGGAGGTTCCGTCGCTGCCGGGGTCCGAGCGGGGCAGCGGCGGGCACGGCTCGACCGGCGGCTTCTTGTCCGCCGCGTCCGAGGGAGTGCGCTGATGCCGTTCGGACGCCGCCGGCGGCTGGATCGCAGCGTGCGCGAGAAGGGGGTGGCGCCGGAGCCCGAGGCTCGCGAGCGCGAACAGGCGGCGACGACCGGCCCGTACGACGCCCACGATGCCCCCGACGACACGGTGGCGCGGATCGACCTCGGCGCGCTGCGGATCCCGCCGGTCGCCGGCGGAGACCTGCGCCTGGACGTGAACAAGGCGGGCAAGATCAACTCAGCCACCCTGCGCCTGCAGGGCTCGGCGATGCAGGTGGGCGCTTTCGCCGCTCCCCGGCAAGGTGGCCTCTGGTCCGACGTACGGGCGGAGATTCTGGCCACCCTGGCCCAGCAGGGCGGGACCGGCGAGGAAACCAAGGGAGATTTCGGCACCGAGATCGCCGCCCGGCTGGCCCTGAAGCAGGGTCCGCAGCCGGCCCGCTTCATCGGCGTCGACGGCCCGCGGTGGTTCCTGCGCGCACTGATCACAGGCCCCGCCGCAACTGACCACGGTGCGGCCGAGGCGTTCGAGCGGGTATTCCGGCAGATCATCGTGGTCCGTGGCAACGAGCCGATGCCGGTCCGAGAGCAGATCCCGCTGCGGCTGCCGGCCGACCCGCGCGAGTCCCAGCCGGCCGACCCGACTCCACAGGATGACACCGCCATCTAGTCCCACACCGGGCGCCGATCAGGCTGGCGGGCCGCCGACCTGCATGGCGTCACGTACGTCGCCGACCAGTGTCTCGATCACGTCTTCGAGCATCACCACGCCGACGGTGTCCCCGTTGCCGTCGTGGACAGCGGCCACGTGCGCTCCGCCGGCCTGCATCCGCTGCAGGACGTCGACGATCTGCTCGTCCACCGCCACGCTGGCCAGCGCTCGCACGCGGTTCGCCGGCACGGGACGGTCGGCCGCGGGACCGGTGAGGTCGAGGACGTCCTTGACGTGCAGGTAGCCGGTCATCCTGCCGAGCAGCACCTCGGTGCCCTCGACGGTCACGAAGCGGGAGTACCCGGTCCGGGCGCAGACCTGTTCCACCTCCGCCGGAGTTGCCTGTGCGCTGACGGTGACCAGGTCCGCGCTGGGCAGGAGCACGTCGGCCGCGGTGTGCTCTTCGAACGCCAGGGCGCCGCTCAGCAACCGCTCGGACTCGGGATTGAGCAGCCCCTCGCGTCGAGCCTCGTCGACCATCCCGGCGATCTCGTCGCGGGTGAACGCCGAAGCCACCTCGTCACGAAGTCGTATGCCGAACAGCCGCAGCATGCCCTGCGCCAGTCCGCTGAGTGCGCTGATGACCGGGCGGAGCGCGCGGACCACCATGAGCAGCCCCGGCGCCAGCGCCAGCGCCGAGCGCTCCGGTCCGGTCAGCGCGATGTTCTTGGGCACCATCTCCCCGAGTACGACGTGCAGGTACACGACGACGGCGAGGGCGACGGTGAAGGCGATGCCGTGGAGCAGGGCGCCGGTGACGCCGACGAGTTCGAGCGGGGCCTCGATCAGGTGCGCGACGGCGGGCTCGCCCACGGCGCCCAGCCCCAACGAGCAGATCGTGATGCCCAGCTGCGACCCGGCGAGCATCGTGGAGACGTCCTCCATCGCCCGCAACGTGGTCTGGGCGCGCCGGGACCCGCGCTCGGCCAGCGGTTCGATTCCGCTGCGTCGGGCGGTGATGACGGCGAAGGACGCTCCGACGAAAAAGGCGTTGCCGGCCAGCAGCAGCACGGCGAGCAGCAGCGCCAGCCAGTTGCTCACGGAGTTCCCGCCTCGTCGGTGCCGTCGCTGGGTGCCACCAGCAGCCGTTCGAGCCGTCTCCTGACTACCCGCTCGACGACCAGCCGGACGTTGCCGACGTGCACCACGTCACCGCGCCGCGGCAGCCGCCCGAGCCGCTCCAGGACCAGTCCGGCGATCGTCTCGTAGTCACCCTCGGGAACGGCCAGCCCGGTGGCGCGGGTGACCTCGTCCGGGCGGAGCAGTCCGCTCAGCGACCAGCCGTTGCCGCTGCGGCGGGTCTGCCGGAGCACTGGCGGGTCGTGCTCGTCAGGGACCTCACCCACCAGCTCCTCGACGAGATCCTCCAACGTCACCAGCCCGTCGGTTCCGCCGTACTCGTCCACGACGACGGCCATCTGCGGGCCGGCTGCGCGCAGCTGGTCCAGCAGCGGTTCCAGATTCAGCGACGATGGGACCGACGGCAGGTCCGTCGCGATCGCGGACACCGGTGTACGGCGGCGTTGCTCGGCAGGTACGGCGACTGCCCGCTTGACGTGCACGACCCCGAGCACGTCGTCGGTGGTCTCGCCGACGACGGGGAATCGGGAGTGGCCGGTGCGCAGCGCCAGCTCGATCACGGCGGTCGCGGGGTCGTCCGCGCGGACGGCGTGCATGCGGACGCGGGGAGTCATGACGTCCTCGGCGAGCCGTCCGCGCAGCCGAAGCGCGCGTTCGAGCAGCTGGCCGGTGTGGGCCGACAGCGTCCCGAGTTCGGCGGAGCGCCGGGCCAGGGACTGCAGTTCCTCGGGCGTTCGCACTGAGCGCAACTCCTCCTGCGGCTCGATACCGCCCAGCCGCAACAGCCGGTTCGCCGTTCCGTTGAGCGCGCGCACGAGCGGGCCGGTGGCGGTGGCGAAGGCGCGTTGGGGAGCGGCGATGATGCGGGCGACCTGGAGCGGGTGGGCGATCGCGAGGTTCTGCGGCACCAGTTCCCCGAGCACCATCTGGACGATGGTCGCGACCAGCAGGGCGATGGTGACGGCAATCACGTTCACTGCCGCGTCCGGGAGTCCGGTCGCGGACAGCGGGCCGTAGAGGAGACGGGCAATCGACGGCTCGGCGATGAACCCGACCACGAGCGCGGTCAGGGTGATGCCGACCTGCGCCGCGGACAGTTGGGTGGACAGCGTGCGAACCGCCTTCGCAACGGCTGCGGCTCGGTGGTCTCCGGCCTCGGCGGCGCGCTCCACCTCCCGCCGGTCGACCGAGACGAGACTGAACTCTGCGGCGACGAACAGCGCCGTTCCGGCAGTGAGGACGAACGTGGCGAGGACCAGCAGCCATTCAGTCAGGGCCGGACTCCGTCCGGGAGCTCACGCTGGGGGACTGAGCGGACTGGGCGGAGGCCGGCGGGGTCTGGCCGGGGTCCGGGTCGGAGCGGTCGCGGACATGTCTGCACAGCCTAACCTTGGCCGGGTTCGGGCGTGCTGGAATGAGGTGGTGATGAGCCGACGGGGGGTTCTTCGGGCCGGCCTGGTCGCGATGCTGGCCGCGGCGTGCGGCCGCCGCGACGAGAGCCGCCTTCGCGCCGTCGACCCGACCCGGTACGCCTACGGACCCGATCCGAGTCAGTTCGGGGAGCTCTACCTACCCCGCAGCGGCGGCCCGTTCCCGGTGATCGTGGTCATTCACGGTGGGTTCTGGCGCTCGGCCTACGACCTGTCGCTGGGTACGCCGTTGGCCGAGGACCTGGCCGGCCGCGGCTACGCCGCCTGGAACCTGGAGTACCGCCGGCTCGGCAACGGCGGCGGCTGGCCCACGACCTTGCAGGACGTCGCCGACGGCATCGACCTGCTCGCCGTACTGGCGGCCGACGGCTCGCCGCTGGACGTTTCCCGCGTCGCCACGCTCGGTCACTCCGCAGGGGGGCACCTGGCGGTCTGGGCGGCCGCCCGCCCGGGTCTTCCCGCCGGCGCCCCCGGAGCGGACCCTGCTGTGCGGCCGTCCGGAGCGCTGGCGCAGGCCGGCGTACTCGACCTGCACCGTGCTGCCGACGAGGAGCTTGGCGGCGGCGCGACACAGGAATTGCTGGGCGGTGGACCCGACGAGGTCCCGGACCGGTACGCCGTCGCCAGCCCGGTCGAGCGGGTGCCGCTCGGCGTACCGGTGGTGTGCGTGCACGGTCGCGGTGACACGAACGTGCCCCTGTCGCAGAGCGAAAGGTACGCGCGGGCCGCGACCGCAGCGGGGGACAGCGTCGAGGTGGTCGAGGTAGAGGGGGACCACTTCGTGGTCGTCGACGTGAACAGCGGGGCGTGGACCACGATTGTCGCCAAACTGCCCGGCCTCCTGTGATCATGCCGGCTCCGGCGTGGAGCTGGCGCAATGTGACCTACCCTGGGAAGCGATGACATCGTGCGGGCGTTCGTCCGCGGGTGAGGAGTGCTCGGACGTGACGCAGGTCAAGGGCAGCTGGATTCAGCGGGCCCTGCATCGGATCACCGCATCCGACGCCGAACTGGACGCCGAGCAACTGCAGTCGGACTCCGACCGGGCCGGCGCCGAGGCAGTCTCGGCCTGCTGCCGGGGTGAGCAGGTCCACCTCGCCGGACGGTTGACGTCGGTGGTCCACACGCCGCGGGAGACCACGCCCACTCTCGAGGCCGAGCTGTTCGACGGGTCGGGAACGGTGCTGCTCGTGTGGCTGGGCCGGCGCCGGATCGCCGGCATCGAGCCGGGCCGTTGCCTCGTCGCCAAGGGCCGGCTGGCGGTGCGCGACAACCGGCTCGTGATCTACAACCCCTGGTACGAACTTCAAGCGCAGCCTGCATGAGCGAGTCAGCGGAACCCGTCGAGCGGGCCAGGGCCGACATTCGACGGCAGCTGTTCATCGACTCCTTTGGCGGCGTACGAGGTCTGATCGACAGCGCCTTGCCGGTGATCGTCTTCGTGGTCGCCAACACCATCGGCGGGCTCGACGTCGCTGTCTGGTCGGCCATCGCCGTCGGCGTGGGCATCGTCGTGCTCAGGCTGGTCCGAAAGGAAAGCCTGCAGCAGGCGTTCAGCGGCTTCCTCGGCGTTGCCGTCGCCGCGTTCATCGCCAAGCAGACGGGGGAGGCCAAGGGCTATTTCCTGCTCGGCATCTGGGGCAGCCTGGTTTACTCGGTGCTGTTCGCGCTGTCCGCACTGATCCGCCGGCCGATCATCGGTGTGGTCTGGGAGTGGGTGTCCCCGAGCCCGCGGCCGTGGCGCACCCGGCCGCCGCTGATGCGGGTCTACACCGCCACAACCCTGCTGTGGGCCGCCCTGTCCCTGAGCCGGTTCCTCGTCCAGAACAGCCTGTACGACGCGGATCAGACCGGCTGGCTCGCGGCGGCCCGGCTGGCGATGGGCTACCCCCTGACCATCGCCCTCCTGGCGGTCACCGTGCTGTGCGTACGCCGGGTCCGCCATCGTGACGAGGATGCGGCTGAGGCTGCTGCTCCGGCCGCCGGAACGCCCGCCGCCGGCGGCCAGCAGCCGGCGTAGCAGGTCGGGGCCTAGGTGGGCCGGTCAGGTCTCATGAGGCGGCGGAGCTCGTCCTCCACCTCCTGAGTGGCGACGAACAGCAGCTCGTCACCGATCTCGAGCGGATCGTCGGGAGTCGGCACGATCACCCGGTTCCCGCGCAGGATCGTCACCAGGGCCACATCGTGCGGCAGGTCCACGTCGCGCACCGGCCGCCCAGCCCACGGCGTGTTCTCGCCCAGGGTGATCTCCACCAGGTTCGACTTTCCCTGCCGGAAGGTCATCAGCCGAATCAGGTCGTCAACGGTGACCGCCTCCTCGACGAGGGCGGCCAACACCCGCGGACTGGACACGGCGACGTCGACCCCCCAGGAGTCGTTGAAAAGCCACTCGTTGCGAGGGTCGTTGACGCGGGCGACGACGCGGTTCACCCCGAACTCGGTCTTGGCCAGCAGCGACACCACCAGGTTGACCTTGTCGTCGCCGGTGGCGGCGACCACCACGTCACAGGTCTGCAGCGCCGCCTCTTCCAGCGAGGCGAGTTCACAGGCGTCGGCCTGCACCCACTCGGCCTCCGGCAGGGTGTCCTCGCGGATCGCCCGGCTCTCCCGGTCGATCAGCAGCAGCTGGTGGCCGTACTCGATGAGTTCCTGCGCGATCGACGTACCGACCGCCCCGGCGCCGGCGATGGCGACGCGCATCAGGAGGCCTGGCCACGGGACTGGCCAGCGATCCGTGAGCAACGGCCGGCCTGGTCGTCCAGGGACAGCACGTGAACCTGGTCGCCCTGCTGCAGGACGGTATGCGCGTCAGGAAGCACGGTCTCGCCGAAACGCAGGAGGAAGGCCACCCGGGCCTTGGTCGCCTGCTCGAAGGCGGTGATCTCCTGGCCGAACCAACTCTCGTGCACCGCTACGTGCAGGATCACGACCCCGCCGGTCGCGTCCCGCCACTCCTCGGCCGGGCTGTCCTCGAGCAGCCGCCGCAGCAGCTGGTCCGAGGTCCACGGGACGGTGGCCACCGTCGGGATGCCCAGTCGCTCGTACACGGCGGCCCGTTTCGGGTCGTAGATACGGGCCACCACGTGGTCGATGCCGAACGTCTCGCGCGCCACCCGCGCGGAGATGATGTTGGAGTTGTCCCCGCTGCTGACCGCCGCAAAGGCGCGGGCCTTTTCGATGCCCGCCTTGCGCAGGGTGTCCCGATCAAAGCCCATGCCGAGCACCTGCCGGCCGCCGAACTCCGGACCCAGCCGGCGGAAGGCATCCTGGTTGCGGTCGATGACCGCGACGGAGTGGCCCAGCCCCTCCAGGCTGCGCGCGATGCTCGAGCCGACCCGACCGCAGCCCATGATCACGATGTGCACATCGCCGGACGCTACACCGGCCGGGCAGCCGTACGCTGTCCGCCGTGACCGCGCCGACCTCGGTGTTCAAGCGACTGCTCTTGGGCCGGCCCTTTCGCAGCGACCGGCTGACCGAGCAGCTGCTGCCGAAGCGGATCGCACTGCCGATCTTCGCCTCCGACGCGCTGTCTTCGGTGGCGTACGCGCCGCAGGAGATCTTCCTGACGCTGTCCCTGGCCGGGTTTTCGGCATACGCGCTGAGCCCCTGGGTCGCCGCCGCAGTCGTCGTCGTGATGCTGACCGTGGTGGCGTCGTACCGGAGAACGTGCACGCCTATCCCAGCGGCGGCGGCGACTACGAGGTGGTCGGGACCAACCTGGGCGGCCGGTTCGGGCTCGTCGTCGGCAGTGCGCTGCTCGTCGACTACGTGCTGACGGTTGCGGTGTCGGTCTCGGCAGGGGTGGAGAACTTCGGCTCCGCGATCCCGTTCATCGCCGACCACAAGGTGCTCAGCGCGCTGGCCCTTGTCGCCCTCCTGATGGCGCTCAACCTGCGCGGCATCCGGGAATCCGGGCTGGTGTTCGCGATCCCGACGTACGGCTTCATCGTCGGCGTCCTCGGCATGTTGAGCTACGGCGTCTTCCGCGTGCTCGTCCTGGGCGATGAGATCCGGGCGGAGAGCGCGGACTTCGTGCTCAGCGAGGAGGGGTCGCTGGCCGGGCTGGCCCTGGCATTCCTGGTGCTGCGGGCATTCTCCTCCGGCTGCGCCGCGTTGACCGGTGTGGAGGCGATCAGCAACGGCGTACCGGCCTTTCGCAAACCCAAGAGCCGCAACGCCGCGACAACCTTGCTGATCATGGGTCTGCTGTCGGTGACCATGCTCAGCGGAATCATCGCGCTGGGCGTGCAGACCGGGCTGAAGTACGCCGAGGACCCGGCCGAACAACTCATCGGCGCGCCGGAGGGATACGAGCAGAAGACGGTGATCGCGCAGCTGGCGCGGGCGGTCTTCGACTCCTTCCCGGTCGGCTTCTACTTCCTGGCCGGCATCACCGGGTTGATCCTCGTGCTCGCCGCGAACACGGCGTTCAACGGGTTCCCGGTCCTCGGCTCGATCCTGGCCCAGGACCGCTATCTTCCCCGGCAGCTGCACACCAGGGGGGATCGGCTGGCGTTCAGCAACGGCATCCTCTTCCTGGCCACGTTCGCCGGGCTGCTCATCCTGGTGTACGGCGCGACGACGACCTCGCTGATCAACCTGTACGTCGTGGGCGTCTTCGTGTCGTTCACGCTGAGCCAGGCCGGCATGGTCCGGCACTGGAACCGGTTGCTCGTCGACGAGCGGGACGCCGGGCGGCGCCGGAAGATGACGCGAAGCCGCGCGATCAACGCCTTCGGCGGCGTGATGACCGGGACAGTCCTCGTTGTCGTGCTCAGCACGAAGTTCTTCCTCGGTGCCTACGTCGCTATCGCCGCCATGATCGTCATCTATGTGCTCATGCGCATGATCAACCGGCACTACGCGAGGGTCTCCGAGCAGCTGCGCCCGGACGCCGACGTCAGGATGCTGCCGAGCCGGGTCCACACGGTGGTCCTCGTGAGCAAGGTGCACAAGCCGACGCTGCGGGCGCTGGCCTTCGCCCGCGCCACCCGCCCCGACTCGCTGACCGCGCTCACCGTGAACGTCGACGACGACGAGACCAGGGCGCTGCAAGCGGACTGGGAGCGTAACGAAATCCCGGTCCCACTGACCGTGATCGACTCGCCGTACCGTGAGATCACCCGGCCGATCCTGGACTACGTGCGGGGTATCCGGCGGACCAGTCCCCGCGACCTGGTGATGGTCTTCGTGCCCGAGTACGTCGTCGGTCACTGGTGGGAGAACCTGCTGCACAACCAGAGCGCGCTGCGGCTCAAGGGCCGGCTGTTGTTCCTGCCCGGCGTCATGGTCACGAACGTGCCGTATCAGCTGCAGTCCTCCGAGGCGCGCGTTGATGAAGAGGATCGGCTGACAACCACCGACCTGCGCCGAGGGCTGACCCGGCGGACCGGCCGGGGATGAGGTTGGGCGCCGTACTGGAGATCGAGGTCGGCCCGGTCGCGCACGGCGGGCACTGCGTCGGCCGGCACGAGGGCCGGGTCGTCTTCGTCCGGCACGCGCTGCCGGGAGAGCTCGTCCGCGTGCGGATCACCGAGGATGCCGGCGGCTCCTATTGCCGCGGCGACGCGGTCGAGGTGCTGCGGGCCTCGCCCGACCGGGTCGCCGCACCCTGCCCGTGGTCTGGTCCCGGCCGCTGCGGCGGGTGCGACTTCCAGCACGTGTCGCCCGCATCGCAGCGTTCGCTCAAGGCGTTCGTCGTGCGGGAGCAGCTGGACCGCCTCGCTGGGCTGGCTGATGTCGACGTCGTCGTCGAGGAACTGCCCGGCGGACCGCTCGGGTGGCGCACCCGGATGCAGTTCGCGGTGGATCGCCGGGGCCGGGTGGGGCTGCGGCGGCACCGTTCGCACTCGGTGGTAGCGGTGACGGACTGCCTCATCGCCCACCCGACGCTGGACGTCGGGTCCGTGCTCGCTCGCCGCTGGCCCGGCGCCCGTGGCGTGGAACTGGTCCGCTCCCTGGACCGGGTGCGCTCCGTGCGGCGGCACGGCCAGTACGGGTCGTCGCTCGTGGAGGGGCCGCGGCGCGGCCACGAGCACGCCGCCGGTCGGGACTGGCAGGTCGGCGCCGGCGCGTTCTGGCAGGTGCATCCCGCGGCCGCCGACGTGCTCTCGGCCTGCGTGCTCGAGCTGCTCGCCCCGCTGGCCGGTGAGCGCTGTCTGGATCTGTATGGCGGGGTGGGGCTGTACGCCGGCGTGCTGGCCGCGGCGGTAGGGGCTGACGGCTCCGTGCTGTGCATCGAGGGTGATGCGGCGGCCGCTTCGGATGCGACCGCCAATGTTGCCGCTACGCCGTGGGCGTCGGTGCGGCGGGCAGCGGTCGACGGTGCGCTCGTCGTCGGGCTACCGGCGTACGACCTGGCGGTGCTCGACCCGCCGCGAGCTGGGGCCGGGCGTGACGTGTGCGAGGCGTTGGCGGCCGGTCCGGCCAGGGCGATCGCCTACGTGGCCTGCGACCCCGCAGCGCTGGCGCGTGACGTGCGGACGTTCACCGGGGCTGGCTGGCGACTGGAGCGGCTGCGCGCCTTTGACCTCTTCCCGATGACTCATCATGTGGAGTGCGTGGCACTGCTCACCCCCGCGGCTCGGGTGGCGGACGGGCGGGGATGAGCCGAGATCAACTCCCCCCGGGGTGGCCGGCGGCGGTCCGCCCGCCGGGTACGCCGGAGTGGGAGCGCACAGCCGTGGCGTGGCTGCTCGAACTGGTGCCGCCGGACTACCGGGCCTACGAGGTACTGCGCAAGTACCCGGTGTTGCTGGCGCGGTTCGCGGCCGACCATGTCGGGGCGGGGGTGGAGGCGGCCCGGGGTGGCTGGCGGACGCTGCGCGCGGAACTGGCCGACACGCTGCCGCCGGAGGCGATCGAGGCGGCGATGAGCGCTTACGAGCGGGAAGGCAGCCGGCTTGCCGAAGCCCAACGCGGAGTGCGGCTCGTGGCCGCCGCGCTCGTCGGCCACCGCTGGGTGCCCCGCCTGTGACCCGGCCGGCCGCGCTCCAGCCGCCACCTATGACGTTGCCCCCCAGGGACGTCGACACGCCGGTGCCCTGACGGCGTGTCGCGGGGCCCAGGGGGCAAAGTGGAAAGACTATGCCGCTGCAGAACCGGGTGACGCCTTTCAGCGAGCTGGTCGCCGATCCCGCCCGCGGCCTGGTGTACGGCAACCGCGGCTGCCTGCACGACTCCGTTGGTCGGATCCACCGGCATCACAACGGCCGACGGTGGATCGCCTGCCGGTTGACGTTCCGGGGTTGGCATCGAGCGCCGTTGCTGCAGCCGGGGCGGTTCACCGAGCTGTTCTTCCTCGACGAGGCAACGGCGTTCGCCGCGGGCCACCGCCCCTGTGCCCTGTGCCGCCGCGATGACTACGTCCGCTTCGGTGCGATCTGGGTCGAGCTGCACGGGGGCGAGGCCGGGGCGGACGCGATCGACGCCCGGCTGCACGCCGAGCGCCGCGACGGTCCCGGCCAACGACGGCACCCGGCCCCGTTCGAGGAGCTACCCGACGGGGCGTTTGTCGTGCTGGACGATCAGCCGTGGCTGGTCCACGGATGGTCACTACTGCGCTGGACGGCCGCCGGCTACGCCGACCGGGCGCCCCGCCCGGCCCGTGGACAGGCGACGGTGATCACCCCGCCGTCGCTCCTCGTGGTGCTCGCCAGCGGCTGGCACTCCGCCGTACCGCTCCTGCACCAGACCGCTCAACTCCACGGCGACCAGGGCCGCTCCTGAGGCTCGCCGTCGACGAAGGTCTCGACGCGCTCGTCGAAGAAGCACACCAGATCGGTGATCTGGGCGGAGTCCGGCAGCGGCTGCTCGTAGGTCCACGCGATGTCCTGACCGCCGAAGCTCCAGTAACTGGCCTCGCCCTTATACGCGCAGAGTGTTCGGGTCTCGCTGGGCTGGAGCAGGTCGAGCCGGACGTCCTCGCGCGGCAGGTAGCTGCGGACCGGGAGGCCGGTCTCGAACAGCAGCCTGGATCGCCGGCTGTCGGCGAGCACCGTCCCGTCCACCTCGATCCGGACCGGCCGCGAACTCTGTCGGATGTCGATCCGGCTGAACGGGTCGCGCGGGTGCGAGACGATCTGCTCGTCCTCCTCGTACCACTGGTCCAGGGCGTCGAAGTCAAGCACGACGTACCCGGCCAGGTCCGGGTCGGCCGGACGGAACGCGGCGGCCGGCAACTCCCGACCCCCGGCGCGGATCGTGAGCACGTCGCCATCGGTGGTGTGGTAGTCGAATCGGCCGGGCGTCACGATCCGGGTCCCGTCCGGGAGGGAGACGAAACCGGGCTCCTCGCCGGCGAAGTCCGGCGCCGGCACCAGGTCGGCATCCACGTCCTCCTCCGGTACGGCGTAGTACGGGACCACTCGCCCCGGTTCCCACACCAGCCGTGCCCGCGACGTCGACACCACAGTGCGCCCGCCGACCTGGGCGCTGACCCGTTTCGCGGTCGGCTCCCATCGCAGCTCACCGACGTTGCGCAGGAGGCTGTGACCCAATCGCAGTGCCATGGCGGTCATGGTCCCCGGCTCGTGGATCAGGCGTCAATGTCACATCGGCCACCCGAGTGCTGACCGGCCCGAGGGAATGTCGGCGACTAGAGTGGAACCTCGCCGCACGATCGCCTGGGCCGGGAAGGACGCCGTACCACCGTGACGCTGCTGTCCTCGTTGAGCGGCCCCGACGATCTCCGCGCCCTGGACGCGGGAGTGCTTCCGCAGCTGGCTGCGGAGGTCCGTGACTTCCTGGTCCGCAAGGTCGCCGTCACCGGAGGGCACCTCGGTCCCAATCTCGGCGTCGTCGAGCTGACCATCGCAGTGCACCGGGTCTTCGAATCGCCGATCGAGCCGATCGTGTTCGACACCGGCCACCAGTCCTACGTGCACAAGATCCTGACCGGGCGGCAGCGCGGCTTCGACACGCTGAAACGCGAGGGCGGGCTCTCCGGCTACCCGAACCGGGCCGAGTCCGAGCACGACTGGGTGGAGAACTCGCACGCCTCGACCGCGCTGTCCTACGCCGACGGACTGGCCAAGGCCTTCGCCGTACGCCGGGAAGCCCGCCCGGTGGTCGCTGTCGTCGGGGACGGGGCGCTGACCGGCGGGATGGCCTGGGAGGCGTTGAACAACATCGCCGCCGCCAAGGACCGGCAGGTCGTCGTCGTCGTCAACGACAACGGCCGGTCCTACTCACCGACCATCGGCGGGGTGGCCGACCGGCTCGCGACGCTGCGGCTGCGGCCGGGCTACGAGCAGGTCCTCGACGTCGTCAAGGACGCCCTTGCCCGTACGCCGCTCGTCGGCCCGCCCCTGTACGACGCGCTGCACGGCATCAAGCGGGGACTCAAGGATGTCGTCGCCCCGCAGGGCATGTTCGAAGATCTCGGCTTGAAGTACGTCGGGCCGGTGGACGGTCACGACATCGCCGCGCTGGACAAGGCGCTGCGTCTCGCCCGCGCGTTCGGCGGGCCGGTGATCGTGCACTGCGTCACGCGCAAGGGCTTCGGGTACCCGCCGGCGGAGACCGACATCGAGGACTGCTGGCACTCCACCGACGCCTTCGACCCCGACGTCGGCTCGCTGCTGGCCACCAAGGGGACCGGCTGGACGGACGTCTTCTCCGAGGAGATGGTCCGGCTCGGCTCCGAACGTTCCGACGTCGTCGCGGTCACGGCGGCCATGCTGTTCCCGACCGGTCTGGCGGCGTTTTCCGAGCAGTACCCCGACCGCTGCTTCGACGTCGGCATCGCCGAGCAGCACGCGGTGACGTCGGCGGCCGGGCTGGCGATGGGCGGCATGCATCCCGTGGTCGCCGTCTACTCGACGTTCCTCAATCGCGCGTTCGACCAGCTGCTCCTCGACGTCGCCATGCACAGGCTGCCGGTGACGTTCGTGCTGGACCGGGCCGGCGTGACCGGTCCGGACGGAGCCTCGCACCACGGCATGTGGGACCTGTCGCTGCTCGGCATCGTCCCGGGTATCCGGGTGGCCGCTCCACGGGACGAAGTGCGACTGCGCGAGCAACTGCGCAAGGCGGTGTCGGTGGCCGACGCGCCGACCGCGGTGCGCTTCCCCAAGGGCACCGTGGCACCGGAGGTGCCTGCCGTGGAACGCCTCGACGGCGTAGATGTCCTCCGCCGCGGTGCGCGGCCGGAGGTGTTGCTCGTCTCGGTCGGGGCGTGCGCGGCGATGGCGCTGGAGGTGGCCGACCGGGTCAGCGGTCAGGGCATCGACGTCACGGTGGTCGACCCCTGTTGGGTGCTCCCGATCAACCCGGCGCTGCGCGATCTGGCCGCCGGACACCGGCTCGTCGTCACCGTCGAGGACGGGGCACGGCATGGCGGTGTCGGATCGGCGCTGTCACAGGAGCTGCGTTCGAACGGCATCGACGTACCGGTCCGAGACGTCGCCCTCCCGCAGCGCTTCCTCGACCACGGCAGCCGGCCGGAAGTGCTCGCCCGGCATGGGTTGACCAGCCAGGACGTCGCGCGGCAGGTGATCGAGTGGGCCTCCCGGATCGTCGAGCACGCCGACCAGCCCGTGATCGACTCGGTCTGACACCTCGATGCGGGTCTTGATCGTCGAGGACGAGCACCAGCTCGCCGACGCTGTAGCTCGGGGCCTGCGCCGCGAAGGCATGGCCGTCGACGTGGCCTACGACGGCCTGGCCGGCCACGAAAAGGCGACGATCACGCAGTACGACGTGATCGTGCTGGACCGCGACCTGCCCGGCATGAGCGGCGACGAGATGTGCCGTCAACTGGCCGCCGAGGAGACCCTGACCCGGGTCATCATGCTGACCGCGAGCAGCGGGGTTGCCGACCGGGTCGCCGGGCTGTCACTCGGCGCCGACGACTACCTGGCCAAGCCGTTCGCGTTCGCCGAGTTGGTGGCCCGGATCCGGGCGCTGGGCCGGCGGGCGACCCCGGCCGCACCGCCCCTGCTGACCGCCGGCAATGTCGCCCTCGACCCCGCGCGGCGGGTGGTCGAGCGCGCCGGACGGCCGGTGCAGCTGACCCGCAAAGAGTTCGGCGTACTGGAGGTTCTGCTCGGCGCCGACGGTGCGGTCGTCTCCAGCGAGGAGTTGTTGGAGCGGGTGTGGGACGAGAACGCCGACCCGTTCACCACCACGGTCCGGGTCACGATGATGACGCTGCGCAAGAAGCTCGGTGACCCACCGCTAATCCACACCGTCGTGGGCGCGGGCTACCGGCTGGTCGCCTGAGCGCCGACGGTGCGGCGAACCCGGCTCTCGCTGCGCTGGCGGTTGGCGCTGCTGTACGGCGGGCTGCTCGCCGTCGTCTCGGCAGTCCTGTTGGCGCTCGCGGTCTGGCTGGTCGACCGGGCCATCGCCGCCACGGCCGGCTTCGCGCCAGGCACGCTGGTCCGGGTCCGCACGTCGACGGGGGAGGACGTCATCGTCCGAGCCGAGGACATGCAGGTGGCGATGCGCGACCAGGCCGCCGAGACGCTCCTGCGCACCGGTGGCCTGATCTTCGCTCTCGTCGTCCTGGCCGGCGCGGCGCTCGGGTACGTCGTGGCGGCGCGGGCACTGCGGCCGGTAGCCCAGATCACCGATACCGCCCGCCGACTGTCGACCGAGACGCTGACCGCCCGGATCGAGCTGATCGGGCCGCGGGATGAGCTGTGGCAGCTGGCCGCCACGTTCGACGACATGCTCGCCCGGTTGAACCGGGCCTTCGACAGCCAGCGGCGGTTCGTCGCCAACGCCAGCCACGAGCTGCGGACACCGCTGGCGGTGATGCGGACCGAAGTGGACGTCGCGCTGGCCGATCCGGACGCCGACGCCGACGAGCTCAGGGCGATGGGGGAGCGGGTTCGCGCCGCTACCGAACGGGCCGACCATCTGGTCGACTCGCTGCTGCTGCTGGCGCGTACCGAGGCGCAGGCCGGCTCCGGCCTGGGCGTCGGTGCGGCGACGGACCTCGCGGGCGCCGTACCACCTGCGTTGTCCGCGCTGGCCGAGCAGATTCGGGCCGGCGGCCTCCGCGTCGACACCGAGTTGCGGCCGGCAATGACAGTCGGCGACCCCCGACTGCTGGAGCGAATGGTCGGCAACCTGGTCGAGAACGCGGTCCGGCACAACATCGACGGCGGTTGGCTGCGCGTGCAAACCCTGACCGGCGGTGCGGGCGCGGAGCTGTGCGTGGACAACAGCGGTCCGATCGTCGACCGGCTCACGGCGGGGCAGCTCTTCGATCCGTTCCGCCGGGGCGACGCGGCCAGGGCCAGCGGTCGTGGGGCAGGCTTGGGCTTGTCCATCGTGTCCGCGGTGGTAGCCGCACATCACGGCTTGGTCCACGCCGAACCCCGCGAGGGCGGCGGCCTGCGGGTCGAGGTGCGCCTGCCGAGCGAGTGAGGATTTCGAATGATCATTGAGATTCAGTGCCTGCCCAGTCCCGCGGGGACACCCGACGACCCGCACGCCCACATCGAGGCGGCGATCGCCGTCATCCAGGAATCGGGCGTGCACTTCGAGGTGGGACCGCTCGGTACGACGTTCGAGGGCGAACCCGACGAGCTGTGGCCGTTGCTGCGCCGCGTGCACGAGGCGGTGCTGACGGCCGGCGCGTCCAGCGCTGTCTCGGTGGTCAAGATTGCGCAGGGCAGCACTGGGACCCGGACCATGGACTCGCTGACGAGCAAGTTCCGTTGACCTGTATCGAGTCTTGCGTATATAACACAAGGCGTATACGGTAGCTGCGTGGACGTCTTCACCGCCGTGGCCGACCCGACCCGGCGTCGGCTGATGGAGCTGCTCGCCGACGGCGACCGACCGGCGGGCGAGCTGGTCGACGCGGTCGCGACGCTGAGCCAGCCCGCGGTCTCCCGGCACCTACGGGTGTTGCGGGAGGCGGGACTGGTCAGTTCCACGGCCATCGGACAGCAGCGTCGCTACCGACTCGAGCGGGCCGGCTTCCAGGAGTTCCAGGCCTGGCTCGACCGCTACCGCCCGTTCTGGGGCTCGGCGCTGGATTCCCTCGTCGAGCACCTCGTAGCCTCACCCATCGACCCGTCTGGAGAACCTCATGACCACTGACACGACCGAATCCGTCCAGGGCCTGGCGACCGTGCTGCGCAACGGCGACCTGGTCACCCTGCGTTTCCAGCGGCAGCTGCCGACCGGTCTGGAGGACGCGTGGGCCGCGCTCACCGACGCCGGGCGGCTGCGGCAGTGGTTCATGCCGACGACGATCGAGCCCCGTTTCGGCGGCACCGTGCACGTCGACGGCGGCAGTGACGGCGGCTCCCACGGCACCGTGACCGCGTGGGAGCCGCCGCGGCTGCTCGCCTACACCTGGCGGCGGGTCGGCGACGAGGGCACGGAGCGGCAGACCGAGGTCCGCTGGGAACTCACCGAGGCCGCTACCGGCAGCCTGCTCGTCTTCACCCATGCCGGGCTGGAGCCGGGCTGGACCGCCAGTTACGGAGCCGGCTGGCACGGCTTCCTCGACGCCCTCGCCGATGCCGGCGTGAACGCCGCACAGGCGGAGTCCGCGGTGCGACCGGCGTACGACGCCGCGTTCGGCTCGCTGCTGCCCTGACTCACCGCGCGCGTTCGGTAATGGACCCGGCTCACCCGCTGCGGTTGGATGGCTCCGATGAGACTGCATGTGATCGTGGGCCCGGCCCGGCAGCTGCTCAGCACGTGCCTGTTGGTCGTGGTCGCGGCGGGCTGCGGCGGAACCGAGGCCGGCCAGGGCAGCTATTTCGGGGCGGGCACGACCACGGCCCCGACAACCGAATCCGCGCCCGAGTCGGAGACCGAGTCGACCAGCGCACAACCCCCGCCGACGGCGGCTTCGACGGAAAGCACATCGGCCGCCCCGACTTCGGCCGTTCCGACGACGGCGAGCCCGACCGGCACGCCACCGCCGCCATCGGACGAGCTCAGCGAGCAGGGCTGGGTGGTTGGGTCCGTCGAGTTGAGGAGGAGCGCCTTCGACAGCTTCGAAGGCGATGCGCAGATCACGAACACCGCAGACACCGAACGGACTGCCCTGTTCGCGATCACACTCTTCGTCGGCGAGGACCTCGTCGCCTCCCTCATCGCCAGCGTCACCGCGGTCCCGGCAGGTGGAACTGTGACGGCGCCGTTGATCGGCTTCGACCCGTACGTCGAAGGGCCGTACAGCATCGACCTCGAAGTGTCGTTCACTACCTAGCCGGGCAGGCTGGCGACCCCCTGGTCGAGGAAGCGCCGTCCGGTTACCTTCTCCGCGACACCGGTGCGGTCGAGGTACGCCGTTATGCCGCCGTTCCAGAACGCCCAGCCGCCGCCGAGCAGCAGGCACAGGTCGACCTCCTGTGGGGCGGCGACGACACCGTCGTCGAGCAGGATCCGAATCTCCTCGGCCAACGCCGATCGCGCGCGGTCCAGCACCTCGGCCTCGCTCAACGGCTGTGCGCCCTGCGGCCACAGCGCCGCGACTTCCGGGTCGACCGAGGGCTGGCCGTCGGCCCCCCACGTGTAGACACCTGGCTTGCCCGCGGCGACGAGCGCCCGCAGCCCGGCCGAGACACCGAAGCGCTCCGGGAAAGCCGCGTGCAGGGACTCCGCCGTATGCAGGGCGACGGCCGGTCCCACCAACTGCAGCAGGATGAACGGTGACAGCGGCAGGCCGAGTTCGCCGACCGCCCGATCGGCCACCGCGAACGGCGTACCGTCGTCGACCGCGCCGATGACCTCCCCGAGCGCCCGCGTGACGAGCCGGTTGAACACGAACGCCGGTGCGTCCTTCACCAGCACGCAGGACTTGCGCAGCATCTTCCCGACCGCGAACGCGGTTGCCAGCGTGGAATCGTCGGTAGCCTCGCCCCGGACCACCTCCAGCAGCGGGAGAACGGCGACCGGGTTGAAGAAGTGCAAGCCAACGACCCGCTCGGGATGCTTCAGTTCCCCGGCCATCTCGGTCACCGACAACGACGACGTGTTCGTGGCGAGCACGCACTCCGCTGACACGAAAGCTTCGAGGCCGGCGAACACTTCCTTTTTGATCGCCATCTCCTCGAAGACCGCTTCGATCACGAAGTCGGCGTCGGCGAACTCTTCCTTGCTCAGCGAACCCTTCACCAGCCCGCGCAGCCGGTTCGCCTTGTCCTTGGTGATTCGGCGCTTCTGCAGCAGCTTGTCGATCTCCGAGTGGACGTAACCGACGCCCTTGTCGACCCGGGCCTGATCGATGTCGGTCAGGATGACCTGCACCTCGAGCCGTTGGACGAAGAGCAACCCGAGCTGGCTGGCCATCAGACCGGCACCGACGATCCCGACCTTGGTGACCGCCCTGGCCAACGAAGGGGGTGGGGCGCCGGCCGGACGCTTGGCCCGCTTCTGCACGAGGTCGAAGGAGTACAGACCGGCCCGGAGCTCCTCGCTCATCAGCAGGTCGGCCAGCGCCTGCTCCTCGGCCGCCGCACCGGCCGGGAAATCGGTGGTCTCGGCCAGCCGCATCAGTTCCAGTGCGCGGTACGGCGCGGGCGCGTGGCCACCGCTCTTCATGTCGGCGATCGCCTTGCCGCGGGCCAAGGCGGCTGCCCACGCGTCACCGCGGTCGATTTCCGGGCGGGTCACGGTCAATGCGCCGTCGACGACCGAGCCCAGCCAGCGAAGCGACTCCTCGATGAAGTCGGCCGGGGCGAATATCACGTCGGCGATCCCGAAGTTCAGCGCCTGCTTCGGCTGCAGCATGCGGTTCTGGTTCAGCGCGTTCTCGATGATGACGGTGACGGCCTTGTCCGCCCCGATCAGGTTCGGCAGCAGCTGGGTCCCGCCCCATCCAGGCACCAGCCCCAGGAAGCACTCCGGCAGCGCGATCGCCCCGGCCCCCCCGGACAGCGTGCGGAAGTGGCAGTGCAGCGCCAGTTCCAAGCCGCCGCCCATCGCGGCGCCGTTGACCAACGCGAACGTGGGGATGGTCGAGTCCTTGAACCGGCGGAACACCCGGTGGCCCAGCGCGCCCACCTCCACGGCCTGTTCGCGGGTCGTGATCTGCGGTACGCCGGACAGATCCGCACCTACGGCGAAGATGAACGGCTTACCGGTCACCGCGATTGCGCGAACCGTCGGCGTGCGGGCCTCGATCTCGTCGAACGCACCGTCCAAGGAGGACAGTCCGGCCAGGCCGAACGTGGAAGGCCGGGTGTGGTCCAGCCCGTTGTCCAGCGTGATCAGCGCGACGTCACCGGGCAGGCCAGGTACGGCGACGTACCGGACCAGGGCCCGGGTCACGACCTCCGCACTCACGAGGTAGCCCCGTCGTACGCCGGGTTCTCCCAGATCACGCTGCCGCCCATGCCGATGCCGATGCACATCGCGGTCAGGCCGTAGCGGACGTCGGGCCGCTCGGCGAAGTGCCGCGCCAGCTGCGTCATCAGCCGTACGCCGGAACTGGCCAGTGGATGCCCGACGGCGATCGCCCCGCCCCAGGGGTTCACCCGAGGGTCGTCGTCGGCGATCCCGAAGTGGTCGAGGAACGCGAGCACCTGGACCGCGAACGCCTCGTTCAGCTCGAAGAGCCCGATGTCCTCAATGGACAGTCCGGTGTTCCGCAGCGCCTTCTCAGTCGAGGGCACCGGACCGACGCCCATCACTTCGGGTTCGACCCCGACGAAGCCGTAGCCGACCAACCGCATCGCCCGGGGCAGGCCGAGTTCCTCGGCGACGTCCTCCGCTGCCAGGATGCAGCCGGTGGCGCCGTCGTTCAGCCCGGCGGCGTTTCCGGCGGTCACCCGGCCGTGCGGGCGGAACGGCGTCTTGAGCGTCGCCAGGTCGGTGACCGACGTTCCGGGGCGGGGAGGCTCGTCGGCGGTGGCCAGCCCGTAGCCGCGCGTGGCGGACCGGGTGGCGATTGAGACCAGGTCGGCGTCGATCTTGCCCGCTGCCAGCGCCCCGGCGTACTTGGCCTGGCTCGCGGCGGCGAAGGCGTCGGCGCGGTCCTTGGTGATCGACAGGTAGCGGTCGTGCAGGTTCTCCGCGGTCTGCCCCATGACGAGCGCCGAGGCATCCACCAGCCGCTCGGAGAGGAACCGGGGATTGGGGTCCACCCCCTCGCCCATCGGATGCCGGCCCATGTGTTCCACGCCGCCGGCGATCGCCACGTCGTAGGCACCGAAGGCGATGCCGCTGCTCACCGTCGTCACCGCGGTCATGGCACCGGCGCACATCCGGTCGATCGCGAAGCCCGGCACCGTGTTCGGCAGCCCAGCCAGCAGGGCCGCGGTCCGCCCGATCGTCAGTCCCTGGTCGCCGATCTGCGTCGTCGCCGCGATCGCCACCTCGTCGACCCGGTACGGCGGCAGCTCGGGGTGCCGGCGCAGCAGTTCGCGGATGACCCGGACGATCAGGTCGTCGGCGCGGGTCTCGGCGTACAGGCCGGTGGGTCCCGCCTTGCCGAAAGGGGTCCGGACGCCGTCGACGAATACGACGTCACGCAGGATTCGAGCGGTATGACCGCGCGTCGCAGAGGGTGCTGCCATGAGCGGAAACCTAGACGATGTTACCGACGAGTAACCAAGTCAGCGAACGCGGCCGTCGGTGGTCTTGACGGCGGCGCCAGCCTTGGTGATGGTGACCTCATCGACGCCCAGCCGGCGCATGGACTCCTGAAGCTGGCGCACTGAGGCTGCCGTGGCGCGAACAAGAGGTCGCTCTCTGGTCGAACGCCGGACGATGGCCTTCAGATCGGGGCTCATGTCCACCTCCTCGCGGCTCGGACCGAATGCCTCTTCATGGTACTCCTCACCTAACTTGATGCAGCAGATTTTGGGCGGCCGAGTCAAGCACCCGATGGACATCATCAGCATCGAGCCGGTCGAGGCTGCCGGCCGGCCCGTCGAGTGCGACACATCCGACCGTCCTGGTCCTCGAGCCGGTGTCATCGAGGATCGGCGCGGCCACGACCACGTCGTACTTGTCTCGCACATCCAGGAACTCCGCGTACGTGAGGCCGAGCTTCGCCTCCGGGGGGGCGACGGTGTTCCACTCGTGCTCGCTGCACGGCCAGATGGCCTCATAGATCATCCGTAGGTCCCTGGCCACCACCTGCTGCCGCGTGACGCAACGGCCGATGACGCCTTTGCCCGGCGCCCAGGTAACACCCGAGGCGACCGGTCGCATCTGCGCGCGGACCCGGTGGATGTGGGCCAGCCGTTGCCGCCTCGGCGCCCACCAGATGCGCTGGACCCGGTACGCCGCGACGCCGAGGCTTCGGTAGTCCAATCCGGTTGCATCGACGATCGCCCAGAGGGCTCCGGTCAGTATCACGTTGGCGAACTCCCGCCGGGCGCCGAGCTGCCGTGCCTGGAACTCGGCGATCGCGCTGCCCGTGGTCGAGCCGGCTGCCAGCACAGCAGCGCAGACAATGAGGCTGACGACGACGGTGTCCGACGGCGCCCAGACCTCGGCGCCCTGCAGCGCGAGACCGACTCCGACCGCAGCCGCCACCGCGGCAACCAGGGCCTTGACCAGCAGTCGCGTCACCGCTCACTCCGCCTCCGTTCCGGTTCTCGACGTCCTGCGATGGACGGTAGCGGCGGGGCACGACAGTTCAGACCGGGTCCAGGGCGGTGCTGAGCAGGCCCGCGGTGAGTTCGATCTGCCACGCACGGGCGCCGCCCGCTGCCAGCACCGCGGCGACGGACTGCTCGCTGTGGTCGGTCGGAGGTTCCCATGCGAGCCGGCGTACGAGGTCAGGGGTGAGCAGGTTCTCCACCGGAACCTGCACCTGCTCGGACAGCGCCGTGAGCCCGGCGCGGGCAGCTGCCAGCCGGGCGGCCGCTCGAGGTTCGCGCTCCGCCCAGCGCGACGGGGGAGGGGGCGCATCGGAGATCAAGCTGATCGTGGGCAGCTGCTCGACCGGCAGGTCGCGCGCCTGCTGCAGGGCGCCGAACCAGGTGCCGGTCAGCCGCCTGTTCGCCCGACCGGAGAAGATCCGGACATCCAGGAGGTCCGCCGGCGTCTTGGGCTCGGCGTGGGCGGCGGCGACGATGGCCGCGTCCGGCAGAATCCGACCCGGGGCGATGTCGCGGCGGCGAGCAATCCTGTCCCGGACCTGCCACAGCTCCCGTACGGCGGCCAGCTGTCGGCGAGAGCGCAGCTTGTGGATCCCCGACGTACGCCGCCATGGATCGATCCGGGGCAGCGCGGGCGCGGCGGCCACGAGGGCGGCGCACTCTTGCGCGGCCCAGTCCTGCTTGCCCTGCGAGGTCAGTACGGCCTCCAAGGCGTCGCGCAGTTCGATCAGGACCTCGACGTCCAGAGCCGCGTACGTCAGCCACTCGCGGGGTAGCGGTCGGGTGCTCCAGTCCGCAGCGGAGTGCCCCTTCTCCAGGTGCAGCCCGAGAACCCGGTTGACGATAGCGCCGAGGCCCACCCGATCGAACCCCACCAGCCGGCCGGCCAGTTCGGTGTCGAACAGCCTGCGAGGACGCATCCCCACCTCGGCGAGGCAGGGCAGGTCCTGGTTGGCCGCATGCAGGACCCACTCGATGTCCTGGAGCACCGCCCCGACACTGGACAGGTCGGGTAAGGCGATCGGGTCGATCAACGCCGTACCGGCGCCGTCCCGGCGGATCTGCACGAGGTAGGCCCGTTGGCTGTAGCGGTAGCCCGACGCCCGCTCGGCGTCGATTGCCACCGGTCCCGTTCCGGCCGCCAGCCGCTTGCACAGCTGCGCCAATTCGGCGGTCGTCGTCAGGGGCTGCGGTGTCCCCTCGCGAGGAGCCAGCAGGACGACCTCCAGCGCGTCCTCGCCCTGCTCAGCGGGTCCCGCGGCCGAACTCACGCCTTCGACAGTAGGGGGGACCTCACCCAACTAGGCCAGCACCGGCCCGGGTGCGAGGACGCTGACACCGGGTGGAGGTAGTCCGGCCGCGGCGGACAGTACGTCGACCCAGGCCCGGACGTGGGGGACAAGATCGGTCTCCAGCGGCGTCCACGACGCGCGAAGTTCGATGTCGATGCTCGTCTCCGGCCCGGCGATGTCCCCGAACCGTGTGGACGCGGTCTGTGTCACGGTCCCCCCCACAGCGGTGTAGCGCGCGCCGTAGGACTCCAGCGCGTCGACCAGCCAGCTCCAGCCCACCCCCGCCAGCAACGGATCCGCGGCCATCTCCCGGTCGAGGTCGGCGGTGACGTAGCTGACCAGCCGCAGCGTCCCGTCCCAGGCCTCGTGTCCGGCCGGGTCGTGCAACAGGACGAGCCTGCCGGTGGCGATCTCCTCACCGTCGCAGACGACCTCGGCCCCCAGGGCGTAGGACCACGGGGCCAGTCGGTCCGGCGGCCGGATCGGCTCCAGCTGGACTTCTGGACGTACCGGTACGGCGCTGAGGCTCGCGACTGCCGCGCTGAACTCGTGCGGTGCACTCTCGACCAGCTCGCGCTCGCTCACGTCCCGGAGCCTAGGTCGCGCCCGGCCGGAGGGCAGGACGGCGCGCCGTCGGCTCCCGCCGAGGGCCGGCTCCGTTTGGCCGCGTCATCATCGCGCCTATGAGCGCGGCGCTGCGCCCTGTTGTCCAGTGTCCTCTGGGGAACCGCCGACCATTTCGGGGGCGTGCTGTCCCGCACCCGGGCGGCGATCCAGGTCGTCGCGCCCATCTCCGCGCTGGGCCTGGTCGTACCGGTGCTGGCCGGTCTGTTGGCCGGCGAGCACCCGAGTGTCGTGCAACTGGTCGGTATCGGCGTCGCGGTGGCTGGCGTGATCCTCGCCAGCGGGCCCGAGGTGTCCGGCGTCGCCGCGCTGCGGCCGCTGCTGCTTGCTGCGGCGGCCGGGCTGGGTTTCGGCCTGACGCTGCTGTTCCTTGCGCAGGGCGGACACCCTGCCGACTCCGGCGATGATGCGGGTCGCCTCCGGCTCACGACGGGGTCGGGGGTGCGGTCCAGCACGAGCGAGCTGCCGGTGCTGGGCTTCGTGGGTCTGGCCGATCTCGGGGCGAACGGCCTGACGCCGTAGCGGTCACCTCCGGTCTGCTCAGCGTCGTCGCCGTGCTCGACTCCCGCTACCCGGCGGTGACCGTTCTGCTCGCGTGGCGCTTCGGCCGGGAACGGCTCGCCGGTATCCAGATTGCTGGGGTGGTCGCGGCTGTTGCTGGTGTGGTCCTGCTCGCGGCTGGGTAGGACGTCTGCCCGGATGGTTCTGCCGACCGGCGCGTCGTACCGTCGTCGTGCGATGGCGACGGTGACGGCGGTGAGTGCGGAGCGCACCCACAGCATGAGAAAACCCAACCGGGACAGCATCCGGCTGCTCGCCGGACTCGGTGTCGAGGGCGACGCCCATCTGGGCCAGACTGTGCGGCATCTGTCCCGCATCGCACGGGATCCGACTGCGCGCAATCTGCGGCAGGTCCACCTCATCCACGCCGAACTACACGACGCGTTACGCGAACGCGGGTTCGACGTCAGCGCCGGACAGCTGGGTGAGAACCTCACCACGCGCGGGGTGGACCCGCTCGCCCTGCCGGTCGGCACCCTGCTCCATCTCGGTGCGACCGCCGTCGTCGAGGTGACCGGCTTGCGCAACCCGTGCCGCCAGCTGGAGGGCATTCAGGCTGGATTGATGGCAGCCGTTCTCAACCGGGACTCGGCCGGCCGACTCGTGCGGCTGGCCGGGATCATGGCCGTCGTACGAGCGGACGGGGACGTGCGGCCCGGCGACCCGATCGCGGTCGAACTCCCCGTGGGGAGGCATTGTCGGCTGGAACCGGTCTGACGGCTGCGTGCGAGGATGACGGCGCCATGATCCTGCCCCCCGTCCCCGCTCCGAGCCCGCGGACGGACTCCGCGCTCGTCTTGGCGGCCAGGGGCGAGTCGGTCCCAGTGACACCGGTGTGGTTCATGCGGCAGGCTGGCCGCTCGCTGCCGGAGTACCGCGCACTGCGCGAGGGCATCCCGATGCTGGAGGCCTGTTCGCGTCCGGACCTGATTCAGGAGATCACCCTGCAGCCGGTACGCCGGCACGGCGTGGACGCGGCGATCCTGTTCTCCGACATCGTCGTGCCACTCAAGGCCTCCGGCGTCGACCTCGACATCGTCCCCGGGGTCGGACCGGTAGTGGCCGATCCGATCCGGGCCGCTGACCAGATCAACCTGCTCCGCCCGTTGCACCCGGACGAGGTCGGCTTCGTCACCGAGGCGGTGCACGGCCTGGTCGGAGCCCTCGGCGGTACGCCGCTCGTCGGCTTCGCCGGGGCGCCTTTCACGCTGGCGTCGTACCTGATCGAGGGCGGTCCGTCGAAGAATCACGAACTCACCAAGGCGATGATGTACGGCGCCCCCGAGCTGTGGCACCGGCTGCTGGATCGGCTGGCCGACATCGCGCTGACCTTCCTGAGGGTGCAGGCCGAGGCCGGCGCGTCCGCGCTGCAGCTGTTCGACTCCTGGGCCGGCGTGCTGTCGCGGGCGGACTACGCGGCGAACGTCGCCCCGCACTCGCAGAAGGTGCTCACCGGGCTGGCCGACCTCGGCGTACCGCGGATCCATTTCGGGGTAGGTACCGGGGAACTGCTGGGATTGATGGGCGATGTCGGTGCCGACGTCGTGGGCGTGGACTGGCGGGTCCCGCTGGACGAGGCGGTCCGCCGGATCGGCCCCCACCGCGCCGTACAGGGCAACCTCGACCCGGCGGTGCTGTTCGCCGGTTGGCCGGTGGTCGAGCGGGAAGTCCGCCGCATTCTCAGGGAGGGCGCAGCCGCCCGCGGGCACATCCTCAATCTGGGCCACGGCGTACTGCCATCGACCGACCCCGACGTGCTCACCCGCGTCGTCGACCTGGTGCACGAACTGACTGCCGCTTGACTCTCTCCCAGGGCGAGACCGCATGCTCAGGTCATGCTGTCGATCGGGACGTTCTCGCGAGCGACCCACGTGTCGATCCGGGCGCTGCGCCGCTACCACGAGCAGGGGCTGCTGGTGCCCGCCGAAGTCGACCCGGTCACCGGCTACCGGTCGTACCGGCGCGAGCAGATCCTCGATGCCCAGCTGATCCGCCGGCTCCGTGACCTCGACCTCCCGTTGGCTGCGGTCGGGCACATCGTGGACTCCCGCGACCCCGCGCTGACCGCGAAGGTGCTGGCCGAGCACCGCTTCGCGCTGGAGGAACGCCGCGCCGATCTGGACCGGATGCTGACGGATCTGGCCGGCCTGCTCGACGGCAGTGCGTCACTGGACGTCGGTAGCGTCCACGTCCGCCAGCAGCGAGCCGAACCGGTCATCGTGCTGCAAGGTCGGACGCCGGAGAGCGACTTCCGCGCGTTCTTCGGTCGGGCGTTCGCGCGACTCGGAGCCCATGCCGCCCGGCATGGGCTGACCGTGACCGGCCCGGGTGGCGCGCGGTTCCCCGACCGGCAGTGGGACGGCGACGACGTCGAGGTCGAGGCGTTCCTGCCCGTCCGGGATCCGGTTGCCGTGGGCACGGTGCAGGCGGCTCGGTTGCCCGCTGGGCGGCTTGCCGTCGTGCTGCACGCGGGGGGGTACGACGGCATCGACGACGCGCATGCGGCGCTGGGCGATTGGGCGGCGGCCAACGGTGTCGAGCCGGCCGGCAGCCTTCAGGAGCTCTATCTGGTCAGTCCCGGTGACACCGCCGACCCGGCGGCCTGGCGCACCGAAGTGGGTTGGCTGGTGAGGAACGAGGAGGAACCGCTGTGATCGCATTGCGGCACGTTGCCGTCGACTGCCAGGACGCTGCGGCACTGGCCGCGTTCTGGTCGGCCGCTCTGGACCGGCCGGTCGACGAGGGGGCGAGCCCGTACTTCGCCAGCATCGGCATCCGGTTTCGCAGCCGCCAGCCGGCCTGGCTGTTCCTCAAGGTGCCGGAGCCGAAGGTGGCGAAGAACCGGATGCACGTCGACTTCGGCGCCGACGACCGGGCCGCCGAGGTCGAGCGGCTGGTGAGCCTGGGGGCGAGCAGCCATGGTGAGCACGACGAATATGGCACCCGGTGGACCGTGCTGGCCGATCCCGAGGGCAACGAGTTCTGCGTGGGCATGCCGTCGGCCGATCGGGCCGGGTAGGTGCGGGGCTTACGACTCAACGGTCGGGCTTCGCCCGACCTGGCGGAGCTGTCAGGTTCGTCGGCATGTGGTCGAGCGTGGTCGTCAACGCTTGGGATCCCGGCCACCGGGCCAAGGACCAAAAGGTGCCACCGCGGCGAACACCTGGAAACCGGGCTCACCGAGGTTCGGCGACGGCGAACCGAAACCCCGGCGAACGTACGGTCCTGACCGCTAGTCGGTCATGAAGAAGCCGACCTTGATCGTCTGGTTTCCGCTCACTTCCAATGCCAGCACCTCGAGCTCATATGCGGTGTCCGGCTCCAGGAACTCCACCGGGACGCTCAAGGAGTTCACGTCCGGTGCAACATGCACGTCGAAGGTGGGCCGGGAGAATCCGTTGGGATCATCTTCGACCTCCTTGGTGATGATGACTTCGTATCCGGTGATCGTGATCGGTCTGCCGTCGATGGTTCTGGTCACGTCCTTCCAGGTGACGACCAATCCGTCGACCGGGACGGTTGCGTCTGCGGCGAGCTCAGGCTCCGCAGTCAGCGGGGGAGCGGTGACGACGGGCGGCCTCGGCACGTCGTGGGTGAACGTGGCGGAACCGAAGAGCTGCTCGCCTTCGAACGTCGTGCCGCGCACCGAGTACTCGCCCTCCGGGAAGGCAGCCGCCAGGTCGGCAAAGGAGAATTCCGACCTGGGCGGTTCCCTGGACTCGAAGAAGATGCCTCCCATCGTGAGGTCCTTCAGCTGCGCTTGCGGATTCACGGCCAGCACCTGCTCCCCGTTCGGATCGAAGACGCACAGCCGGGACCAGCCGTGATCATCAAAGGCGCCATGAATGCCGATGTCGTCGTCGGTGGCGTTGTACTCGATGAACATCTTGGCACTGGCGATCTCGACCTTGGGCTTGTTGGCTGCTTGCCTGCAGGTTGCCCAGGCGGTCGGCGGGGGCGTCGGGCCCGCGGAACTTACGCCGGTAGCCGACGCCACTCCGGTTGCCGCGGCGAAGCACGATGCCACCAGCGTGACGATCGCGACCGGAACGACGAACTTCGGTATCCGCACCGCCGGAACCCTCATAGCTGCCCACTCCTCAATTGAATAACACCCTCAGCGGTCGAATGCCCGCTGTTGTCATGCCGCATGTCAGCTCCTTTTTCGCCTCGTCGCCGGTATGTCCGGCGGTGACCGCATCGTGCTCAGGTCCACCTGAATTGGCGCTGAAGCACGGTGCTCTGCGGAGTCGGCGGACGGTAACTGTGCGGTGGGGTCCGCTCGTCGGCTGACGTGAGCTCTGCCTTGAGGGATTCTGCGGTGATTCAGTCGGCGGGCTGCGCCGCCGAGGAGATCGCAACCGCGGTCCGTCGCCGCCGGATGAACAATGCGACTCCTGCCAGGACGGCCGCAGTCGCCAGGAACGGCAGCGCCGCGCCGAGCAGCGTCAAGAGCGTCACGCCGACGGTCACGAACGCGTCCCAGCCGCCGGCCAGCCCGGACAGGAAGCCGGCCGGCTCGTCACCGGGCTCCTCGGCCTGCTCGGCCAGCAGGTGCAACGTCACGGTCGCGAGGGCAACCTGATCGTTGAGCGCCCGCTGCTGGGCCTGCAGGGACTCCAGCTCGGTCTCCCGGCCGGCCAGTTCTCGTTCGAGCGTGACCAGATCGGTGATGTCGCTCGCATCGGCGATCAACCCCCGCAGTCGGTCAAGGCTGGCCTGCAGGCTCGCTACCCGCGAGTCGACGTCGGCGACAACGGTGGTGACGTCCTCCGAGCGAACCGAGCGCGACAGCTCCTCGCCAAGGTCGGCCAGGCCGGCCAGCACGTCGTCGACGTCGGCCGGGGGCACTCGCAGTACGAGGTCGGCGGTCTGCCGCTCGGCCACGCCGCCTCGGACGTCACCGCTGATCTGCCCGCCTGCGGTGGTGACGAGTTGGCTGGCCCGTTCGGCGTCTCTGCTGACATCGGAGCTGCGCACGGTGATTTCAGCGGTCGTGATGACCTCGCGTTCGAGCGCCGCGGGACCGAAAGGCAGCTGGTTGCCGGTGCCCTCGTCGCCGCCGCCGCCCCCGGAGTTGTCCTCACCACCGATGGCGGCTTCCCCACCGCCGTCGCCTCCGGCAGTGGTTTGGCTGTCGCCGCCTCCGCTGCAGCCGGTCAGAGCAAGGCCAACAGCCATAGCAAGAATGATCAGGAAACGCGCGCGGGCGCTGGTCATCGTGAGCTCCCATCGTCTGTGGTTGCTGCTCTGACGGGACGTGCCGCCGCCCGGTTCCGCTGGCAGGTCACAGATGGGTGACGATGCACGCATGCCACAGCGGAGGGTCGTCGTCGTGGGCGCGGGCATCGCCGGCCTCGCCGCCGCCTACGAGCTGTCCCGTACGGCGCCGCCCGGCACCGAGATCCTGGTACTTGAGGGCAGCCGCCGCGTCGGCGGCAAGCTCGCGGTGTCCGAGATCGCCGGCGTGCCGCTGGACGAGGGCGCTGAGGCGGCGTTGGCCCGGGTACCCGAGGTGATCGACCTCATGACCGACCTCGGGCTCGGCGCCGACATCGTCTACCCGGCGACAACCAGCGCCTCGATCGCCGTGCAGGGCATCCTGCGGCCGGTCCCCGCCGGGACGCTGCTCGGCGTACCGGCGGATCTGGACGCCCTGCGCGCCTCTAGCCTGCTGAGCGGGGATGGTTTCGCGGCGGTCGCGCACGATCTGAGCACGCCCGGCTCTCCGGTCACCGAGGACGTCTCGGTCGGGACGCTGATCGGCGACCGGCTGGGACCGGAGCTTCTCGCCCGCCTCGTCGAGCCCCTGCTCGGAGGTGTGTACGCCGGCCGCACCGAGCTGCTCTCCGTGCAGGCGACGATGCCGGCGCTGGCCGTCCAGCTACGCCGCCACGGGTCGGTCATCGAAGCAGCCCGGGCCGCCCGTTCGGACACGCCGGCCGCCGAGGGTCCGGTGTTCGCCACGCTGCGCGGCGGGCTGGCTCGGCTGGCCTTGACCCTTGCCGAGCAGCCAGGCATCACCGTCCGCACCGAGACGCCGGTACGCGAGCTCACCCGAACCCCCACGGGCTTCCGGCTGGTGGTGGGACCGGCGCCGCAGCCGATCGTCGTCGAGGCCGACGCTGTGGTGCTCGCCGTACCGGCGAACAAGGCCGAGCCGCTCCTCGCGGCTGTCGCGCCCCGTGCCGCGGTGGAGCTGGCCGGCATCGCGGTGGCGAGCATGGCCGTCGTCACCCTCGCGGTGCCGCGACAGGCGTTTCCCCCGGGAAGCGGTCTGCTCGTCGCCGGCGGCGGGGCCGTCAAAGCGGTGACCTTTTCGTCGCAGAAGTGGGCGCACCTCGACACCGGCGAGCACGTGTTCATCCGGGCGTCGATCGGCCGTCGCGGCGAGGAACACGTGTTGCATCGTGCGGACGACGAACTCATGAATGTGGCGGTCGCCGAGCTGGGCGAGCTGGTCGGCCTTTCTGGCCAACCCGTTGATGCCCGCGTCAGCCGGTGGGGCGGGGGACTGCCGCAGTACGACGTCGGCCACGTCGACCGCGTCCGCCGCATCCTCGCCGCGGTTGCGGAGGTCCGAGGGCTGGTTGTGTGCGGGGCGGCGTACGACGGTGTCGGGGTGGCCGCGTGTATCCGCGGCGCCCAGCAGGCGGCGCAGGAGATCGAGGACCAGTTGCGCCGCAGCGCGCACGCCGCCGCCGCGGCGGCTCAGGGCAGGGGACAATAGGGGAATGGCGGACGGCAAACGGGCCCGAGAACTGAACCAGGTCATCCGATACACGATGTGGTCGGTGTTCCGTGCCGCCGCCCCGATCGGCGACGACCGGCGGGAGGCCGTGGCGGCAGAGGTCGAGGACCTGATCGAGCAGTTGCGGGCCAAGGATGTCGTCGTCCGTGGGACCTACGACGTCTCCGGGCTCCGAGCGGACGCTGACTACCTGATCTGGTGGCACGCCCCGGCCGCCGGGGATCTGCAGGAGGCGTACGGCCGCTTCCGGCGCACGGAGCTCGGGCGGGCCAGCGAGCCGGTGTGGTCTCAGTTGGCCTTGCACCGGCCGGCGGAGTTCAACAAGAGCCACGTCCCGGCGTTCCTCGCCGACGAGGACCCCAAGGCGTTCGTCTGCGTCTACCCCTTTGTCCGCTCGTACGAGTGGTACCTGCTCGAGGACGGCGATCGGCGGGCAATGCTGGCCGAGCACGGCCGGATGGCGCGTGACTTCCCCGATGTACGCGCCAACACCGTGGCGTCGTTCGCCCTTGGCGACTACGAGTGGATGCTCGCTTTCGAAGCGGACGAGCTGCACCGGATCGTCGACTTGATGCGGGAGCTGCGGGCCTCTACGGCGCGGCGGCATGTTCGCGAGGAGGTGCCGTTCTACACCGGCGCCCGCAAGCCGATCGCCGAACTCGTCGCGGCGCTTCCCTAGTCGGCTCACTGCGCTGCGAGGCGTCCACGCCGGGCCCTGGCGTGCACGCCGCATACGACGGTCCCCGGTTTCGGCCGACATCGGGATGCTCGCGGTTCTATTACGCGCACGCCACTGTCAGCGCGAGCGGATGGCCAGCCTGGCCGACTGTCTGGCGGCGGGCAACCGGGCACCGGACGCCCGGCTCGCGACTGCTGACCCCGAGCTGGCGACCATTCGCGCCGAAACGGCAGTCTGCTGTCGCTCCCGGACAGCTCCGGAGGAATGCCGTAGAGCGCAAGCAGCATCGACTCGTGAGCCTCCTCAAGCTGACCGGTCTGTCCGAAGGACGCCCAGGTCGTGACGGGTGAAGATCATTGGGCAAGTGGGGGTATCCCAACCGATGAATACCCCGATCTGGCCGTGTGGGTCATAAAGTGCCGTGCCGTGCCGCGCCGCCGGAAGTGCGATCTGGTGCCCGTCGGTGGGCGATGAGCCGCTCGCCAGGCAATGAGGCCAAGGTTTGGTGGTATCGGCGCTAGTGGTCAGGAACGTGAGTTCGTCGGGGTTTCGGTTCGCCGTCGCCGAGGCCCGGTGAGCCCGTTGCGGGCTGCTCGCCGCGGTGGCACCTTTTGGTCCTTTGCCCGGTGGCCGGCCGGATGCAGTGGACCGAAAGGTGCCGCTTGTCGGCTGTTTGTGGCATCTTTGGTCCACTGCTGCGGCCCACATCCCACGCATTGGACCGAAAAGTGCCACCCGAAGACGCCCTCGAGTGCGCCGCCGCCTTCACACATCAGTGACGACCAAGCGTGACCCAACCCCGACGAACCTGCGGTCCTGACCACTAGCCGACTGGCCCACTCTGGAGGGCCGGCCTGGTTCCGATAATGGCCGTGGCGTCCAGCTCGTCAGACCTGGCCACCCGCGGGATCAGCCCGTTGCGGGCGACGGTTTCGAGGGTCTGCGGCACCTGGCGGTCGCTCGTCTCGAGTTCCTTGAGCAGATCTCGTTGAGGATCACGCGGTGGCCGTCTCACATCACGACGCCACGCCT
>Ga0136620_10000084_pt1 | contig 35702 bp, 34 predicted proteins | sample AntDrymUQ4162106_2_FD_104806 | JGI IMG/M metagenome (GOLD analysis project Ga0136620, IMG submission 104806) | Polar desert sand microbial communities from Dry Valleys, Antarctica - metaG UQ416 (21.06) | ecosystem: Environmental > Terrestrial > Soil > Desert | place: Antarctica: Dry Valley... | reverse complement strand
TCCTCGACGAGCCGACCACCGGCCTCCACCTCGCCGACGTCGAGCAGCTGCTCGGCCTGCTCGACCGGCTCGTCGACTCCGGCAAGTCGGTCATCGTCATCGCGCACCACCAAGCGGTCATGGCGCACGCCGACTGGATCATCGACCTCGGCCCCGGCGCCGGCCACGACGGCGGCCGGATCGTCTTCGAGGGCACGCCCGCCGATCTCGTTGCCGCCCGCTCCACCCTCACCGGCGAGCACCTCGCGGCCTACGTCGGCGCGTGACAGAGGCCCTCGCGGGGCTGCAGCCCAGCGACGCCGGTGTCCAGGACGCCGGCGTTATCTGCGCGCAGCACCCGTCGGTTTACGGGAGGGGGCGTACCCCTAACTTGACCGGTGCGTCGCCTTTCTCTTCCCGGCGCGTCCGGATCCGATCCCGAGAACGTCGTCGAGTCGGTCGGGGTAGTCGGTGAACACGCCGTCGACGCCGAGCTCGACCAGCCTAGTCATCTCGGGGTACTCGAGTGCTGTGTAAGCATGTACGAGCAGCCCGCGCCGGTGCGCGTCCTCTATGAGGCCGGGAGAGACGACTGCGGTGCGCACGCCGATGCCGGCCGCGTGGGCCGCCACGGTATCGAGGTTGCGGCGCGCCGACATCTCGTCCTCGAGGGTCAGCTGAATCAACGGCAGCGACGGTTCGAGTGAATGGATCTTTTCGAGACTTGCCGAGGAGAACGACTGGATTATCACTGGCCACGGATAGAAGCCCGGGTCCGTGAGCTCGTGCTGGGTGAGTACGCGCAGCAGTTCTTCTTCCATCCCGGGATACAGCTCGGGGACCTTGGGCTCGATGTAATAGCGGCGCGTGGGCCCGTACCGGGTCAGGATCTGGTCGAGCGACATTATCTTTTGTCCGGCGTACTCGGGACGGGCAAAGTGCGGAAAGGCGAGGTTGAACCAACTCCCGACATCGCAGGCCTCGAGCTCGGCCCACGTCTTGGAGCCTACCGGGCCGCGCGCCTCGCTGCCGGTTCCCCAGGAGGTCCGCTCGAGAGTTGCATCGTGGAGCGCGACCAGCACCCCGTCGGCGGTCATGTGGAGGTCCTGCTCGATGTAGTCGGCGCCCAGCTCGAGCGCCAGATCGTAGGCCGAAACAGTGTGCTCCGGCGCGTAGCCGGAGGCGCCGCGGTGGGCGATGTTGACCACGGTCTCACTCGGAGGGAACACATCGTGGGATCGGGCCGCTCGATCTCGGAACATGACGATCACACTAGGGGCCCGATGTGTCGGGCCCCTGCACCGGTGTGAGACGGGAGGTGGCGCGTCGATGAACTTTTTCGCGTCCTCGGTTCACGACCCCCCGGAGGGGTTCTGTCACAGGCTTAACATAGCTTCGAGCCATGACGTCAGGAGGTGAGGCATGGAGACACGGCCACAGACCGGGCTCGTATACGGCGACCTGCAGGCATTTCCCGAGGACAACCTTCGGCGAGAGATCATCAACGGAGACCTCATCGTGGCGGCCGCTCCGTCCACCCGGCACCAGGGGGTTGTGGCGCGTCTGTGCGCGAGGCTTCTTCTGTACGCCGAAGAGCACGGCGGCAGGGCGTATCCGGCCCCCACCGACGTCTTCTTCAGCGAGGCCGACGTGGTCGAGCCCGATGTGGTGTTCGTCACAGAGGGCAACATCGGCAAGGTGGAAGAGAAGTTCGTGCGATCCGCCCCCGACGTGGTCGTCGAGGTTTCGTCGCCCTCCACCCGGAGGCTCGAGCTCGTGCGGAAGCGGGATCTCTTCGAGCGATTTGGGGTGCCCGAGTACTGGTACGTGGACCTCGATGCGGAGCGGATCGAGCTCTACCGGCTGACCGAGGGCCGCTATGGTGTCCCCCTTCTTCTGGAGCGGAGCGATGTCCTCGAATCTCCTCTGATCCCCGGCTTCGCTCTGCAGGTCGGCTATGTGCTGGGAGCTTCACAGGACTGATCCTTCACCACGCCCGTCGTTGCGGGACGGGGGGCGATGGGCCGGCGAGCCCTTCCTTGTGTGGAGCGCGCTGTCGCCAACACGATGTGCGACGCGGTGATGTGTCGACGAATCTCGAGCCCCCACCCGCCGCTCACAAAAGAGTGTCGGGCTCAGCCCCAGACGGCCCGGGCGGTCGCTGCGATCGTGGCCAGCTTTCGGCGCTCGTCCTCGACAGTGAGGGAGTTGCCCACTATCGAGGTGGCGAACCCGCACTGCGGCGAGAGCGCCAGCCGTTCCAGCGGGACAAAGCGCGCCGCCTCTTCGATCCGCCGGGTCAGCTCCTCGACGGACTCGGAGCGGCCCGACTTCGTGGTGACGAGCCCCAGCACGACGACTTTGTCCTCGGATACCGCGCGAAGGGCGTCGAAACTCCCCGAGCGTTCGTCGTCGTACTCGAGCATCAGGCGGGCGGCCCGGATGCGGGGGAAGAGCCGTTCGGCCAGCCAGTCGTACCCTCCCGACACCAGCCACCGGCTGGCCTGGTTCCCCCTGCAGAGGTGGAAGCTGAAGGTGATTCCGGGCCGGTCTCCGATCACGAAGTTGTCGAGCTCGAGCCCGTATTCGAGCCACCTGTCGGGCGGCCACCCCCGGCTCGCGTAGAAGTCCCGGTAGGCGGGGTCCACCAGCAGGGGATAGTGGGGGGCGTCGAGCTGGAGGTAGGTCGCTCCCAGGCGGACGAGCTCGTCGACCTCCTCGCGCAGGATCTCGGCGACGTCGGCGAGAAAGTCCTGGGGGCTCGGATAGGCGTCGGCCGAGCGCTCGGCATCCCAGAAGTTGGCGAAGAGGCTGGGACTGGGAAGCGTGACCTTGAGCACCTTGTCGGTCCGGCCGCGCGCGTAGGTGAGCTCCTCGGCCGACAGGAACCGCTTCCGTTTGAGCCGGTCCACGATCGCGAGCGGCGGCCGGTCTACCCGCAACTCACCGAGCTCGTCCGAGCGCCATTCGCCCCACAGGAAGGCGTCCAGATCCCAGGCCCCGAAACCGTCGACTGCGGCAGTCATCTGGCTCTGGAACGACAGCCTGCGCATCTCGCCGTCGGTTACGACGTCCATGCCGGCAGAGGACTGGAGGTCGAGTGCCCAATCGACCGCCGCATCCTCGACGCGCTTGAACTCCGCGGGGGACAGTTCGCCCGCCGCGACGCGTTTCTGGGCATCGAGGAGCTCCGGAGGTCGCAGGAGGCTCCCGACCACGTCGCTGTGTGCTCGGCCCGCCTCGACCGGGCCCCCTGCTCCCCGTACTCCCATGCCCCAACCCTAGAGCGCCGGGCGGGGGGGCGTGTATCCGCTGCCCGAATGCTGGTTGACGGCGCTAACTTAACAATGCTAAGTTATCGACGTTCCGACAAACGAGCTAAGGGAGGACTCGCATGTTCGATCGGCTGGCGGTCATGGTTTCGAGGCGCCGCAGGTGGGTGCTGGCGACGACGGTGGTGGCGTCGATCCTCGCCGGGGTCTTCGGCGGCGGAGTGGTCGACCTCCTGTCCTCGGGCGGTTTCGAGGATCCCGGCGCCGAGTCGGTCCTGGCCGCAGAGGTGCTCGAGAAGGACTTTGGGGCACGGGAGCCGAACCTGATCCTCCTGGTCAGCGCGCCGGACCCGTTGGACGACCCTCAGGTCGCCGAGGCGGGGCTGAAGCTGACCGAGGAGCTCGCCGCTGAGGCCGGGGTCGAGGGCGTGCTGTCGTACTGGACCACCGGCGCCCCGTCGCTCGCAAGCGACGACGGGTCCCAGGCACTGGTCCTCGGCACGATCGTCGGGACTGAAGAGCGAGTCGATGACCGGATCGCCGAGCTGGGGCCGGACTACCGGCGCGATGGAGCCTTGATCGACGTCGAGGTGGGAGGTCCGGCTCAGGTCTTCGCACAGGTGAGCACCACCGTCGAAGAAGACCTGATCCGTGCCGAGACCATTGCGTTCCCGATCACGCTCATCCTCCTGGTGCTTGTCTTCGGAAGCCTCGTCTCGGCGCTCCTTCCTCTCATCGTGGGTGGGATCGCAATAGTGGGGGCCCTTGCAGTCCTGCGGATAATCACCGGATTCACCGATGTGTCGGTCTTCGCCCTCAACCTGGTGACCATGCTCGGCCTCGGCCTTGCGATCGATTACAGCCTGTTCGTGGTGTCGCGTTTTCGGGAGGAGCTCACAGGGGGGCACGAGCCGCGCGAAGCGATCGCCCGCACGGTGAGGACGGCAGGGAAGACGGTGGCGTTCAGCGCGCTGACGGTAGCTCTCAGCCTGGCCGCTCTGATGGTCTTCCCGCTCTACTTCCTGCGTTCGTTCGCCTATGCCGGGATCGCCGTCGTCATTCTCGCCGCGGCAGTGGCGATCGTGTTCCTGCCGGCCTTGTTGGTCGTGCTCGGCCCGAGGATCGACAGCCTCTCATTGTGGAAGAGGAAGCCCAAGCCGGTGGGCGAGGGCTTCTGGCACACCATCGCCACCGGAGTCATGCGTCGGCCGGTTCCGTTCGCGACGATAGTCATCGCCCTGCTGCTGCTGTTCGGCGCACCGTTCCTGGGCGTCGACTGGGGTTCGGCCGACGACCGCGTCCTGCCGGCCGAAGCTTCGAGCCGTGTCGTCTCGGATCAGATTCGCACCAACTTCTCGACCAACGAGGCAGCCTCTCTTTCCGTGGTCGCACCCGGGCTCGACGACCCCTCCCAGAGCACCGCCGCCATCGAGTCGTACGCGTTTGACCTTTCGAAGCTGGATGGGGTGGCGGCCGTCGGCGCGTTGGCGGGGACCTATGCGGACGGCGACAGGGTGGCCGCCCCCGATGACTCGAGCAGGCGATTCGCGGGCGCCGACGGGACCTGGCTGTCGGTCAGTTCGAATCGGGAAGCGTATTCAGCGGCGGGAGAAGCGCTGGTGAGCGATATCCGCGGTCTCGACGTGCCGTTCAGAACGCAGGTCACCGGTCAATCGGCCGATCTCGTCGATCTTAAGCAGTCGCTGTTCGATCGCGTACCGCTTGCCGCGGGGATGATAGCGATTACCACCTTCATCCTGCTGTTCCTGGTCTTCGGGAGCGTGCTGGTTCCCATCAAAGCGATCGTCCTGAACCTGCTGAGCCTCACCGCAACGTTCGGAGTAGCGGTGTGGGTCTTCCAGGAAGGTCACCTTTCCGGAGCGCTCGATTTCACCGCAACCGGATCACTGGAGGTGACCAGCGCAATCCTCATGTTCTGCATTGCGTTCGGGTTGTCGATGGACTACGAGGTCTTTCTGCTCTCCCGGATCAAAGAGGAGTACGACCGCACGGGCGACAACACGCGCGCGGTTGCAATGGGGCTCGAACGGACCGGCCGTATCGTGACCGCGGCCGCAGTGCTCATAAGCGTGGTGTTCGTGCTGTTCGGTACCTCGGGAGTCAGCATCATCAAACTCATAGGCATCGGCCTCACGCTGGCGGTCCTGATGGACGCGACTCTTGTGCGTGCCATCCTGGTGCCGGCGTTCATGCGACTGGCCGGGCGTGCCAACTGGTGGGCGCCGGCGTGGATGCGAAGAGTTCATAATCGTTACGGGTTGAGTGAGGGAGCTGCCGAAGGAGGGCGTGTGGTTCGTGCAGCGCCCGAAGGGGGAGTGAGCTAGATCCGCACCAGGGTACGCACGGCGCGAACCAGAGCGCGCCGGGGCGAGGGCGACAAGCTCCGTGAGGACATCATCGAGGCGGCCGAACGGCTGCTGGTGGAGACCGGCGATCAGGCGTCGGTCTCCATCCGCGCCATCGCCAAGGCCGCCGGTGTCACTCCACCGTCGATCTATCTGCATTTCGCCGACAAGGATGGTTTGCTCCTCGAAGTCTCCAACCGGCGCTTCGCCGAGATGAACCGGCGAATGGACGAAGCAGGCACCGCCCACGATGACCCTGTCAAGGCGCTGGGCGCGAGGGGACGCGCTTACATCAGGTTCGCGCTCGAGAACCCCGAGCACTACCGGGTGCTGATGTTGACCAAGGGCGAGGGCCGGGAGCCGGGTGACGACGGTGGATCGCCCCAGGGGCGAATCGCCTTCGACAACCACGTCGAGGCCGTCACCCGGTGCATCGAATCGGGGGCCTTTCGCCCCGACGACCCGTTCGCCGCCGCCATCGATCTGTGGGCCGGGGTCCACGGGTTGTCCTCCCTCCTCATCACCCTTCCGGGCTTTCCGTGGCCGGACACAGATGCGACGATCGAGCACCTCATGGAGTCTCAGGTGAAGGGCTTTCTTGCCTAGACCGACCGCCGTGGTGTTCGGTGAGGCCCTGATCGACGTTTATCCGGACAACCGGGTGGTGGCGGGCGCGCCGCTGCACGTGGCCGCTCACCTCGCGGCGGGTGGTTGGGACACCCGATTCGTGACCAGGCTCGGCACGGATCCCGAGGGCGGCCGCATCCGCGCCACCCTCGAGGGCCAGGACGTCGACCTTTCGATGGTCGAAACCGACACCGAGCTTCCTACCGGCGAGGTCACGATCACCTTCGACGGGCCTGAGCACTCCTTTGTTATCCATCGCCCGGCGGCATGGGATGCGATCGAGGGCCCGGAGGAGCTCCCCGTCCACGACGTCTTCTGCTACGGGAGTTTGGCGGGCCGCGATGTGCGCTCCAGGGCGGCGCTGAGACGCCTGCTGGATCTCTCGGGCGCCCCGCTGAAGGCCTTCGACGTGAACCTGCGCCCACCCGATGTCCTGCCCGAGGTACTGAGGATGGGGCTGCGGCGCGCCACTCTGCTCAAGCTCAGCGGCGAGGAATTCGACGACGTCGCACGCCTTCTGGGCATGGCCCCCGAGCCCGCCGCCTACTTCGACGCCGGCCCCGAGCTCAGGTGGGTGTGCGTCACGATGGGGGCCGACGGGGCCAGGCTCGTGCGGCGCGCCGGAGACGAGCTGTCGATCGGGGGCCCCGAGGTGGAAGTGGTGGACACGGTGGGGGCCGGGGATGTGTTCACCGCCGGGTTGGTCGGGGCTCTCGCTTCCGGCGCCACCGACGAGGAGGCGCTCAGGTCCGCCCGCGACTCGGCCGGTGCGATCCTGGCCCAACAGGGTGGGCTGCCGCCGCCCTCCTGAGGCTCTGAAACGCGCGAGCGCTGTGGTTTGGCGCGCCGAGAAATCGATCTCGGGCCGTGGGCCACGCCAGGGTGTGGCCGGCCGCCTGAGAAGGCCTTTCCGTGCCGCCGGCCCCACAGGGCCCGGTCTGTGGCCCCGCCGACGGCGCCTGCGGGTCGGCGCGCCGAGCACGCCGGCCCGCAAATCGCCGCAATCCACGGTTAACACATAGTATGGGTCGAGCTCATACTAGGGAGATGGGATGACTCGACGACGTCAGCGCCCGTTGGGCCGGGTGCTCGGTCCTCTCGAAGAAGAGGTCATGGAGGCCGTGTGGCAGCTCGGCGATGTGACCGTGCGCGACGTCCTGGCCGTCCTGAAACGCTCTCGGCCGGTTGCCTACACGACGGTGATGACCACGATGGGCCGTCTGGCGGACAAGGGGATTCTGCGCCGAACCGAGGTTCACCCGGCGCACCGGTACAGGGCGATCGTGTCGAAGCAGCAGTACGCCGACTCGACCTGTGAATCGGTGCTCGACTGGCTCCTCGGTCAGTTCGGAGAGCCGGCCGTCGCCTACTTCCTCGACCGGGTCGAGCAGGAGGATGGGCGCCTGATCGAGGGCCTGTCCGGGGCCATCGCCGAAGCCGAGGCGAGGTCTCACCAGGGTGAATAACCCTCCTCCGATCATCCTCGCCCTCCAGCCCGAGGCCGCCTCGGTGGTCGTGGTGGTGGTTTCGGCGGTGACACTCGCCCTCGTGTTGGTGCTTCGCCGCCTTATCCAGCGCCCCGGGGGGCTTGCTTCCGGGCTCCTCCTGGCCCTGCCCCTGGCGCTGCCGATAGTGGCGGCGCTTCTGTTTTCCCGGTTCATGCTTCCCGAGGTCACGGTGCTGAGACCGGTCATGTCGAGCTTCGCAACGGTCGGGGAAGGCCTGGGACAGCTCGTGCTGGTGCGGGGTGGCCGCGGGAACCTCCTGATTCCCTACGCACTCGCCGGGTCCACCCCCTGGTTGCTGCTGATCGGCGCGGCCGTTGCCTCGCTCACGGTTCTCAGGCGCGCCACCGGGATCTGCGTGATGAGGCGGCTGCTGCGGCGGTGCATTCCCCTCGGGGACCTCGGCCGGCCGGACGTCGTCGCCATGGTGGCCCGCCTGGCACGCGCCTTCGAGCTCAGGTCCACGCCCGAGCTGCTGGTCTTCACGGGCGGCGCGCGCGGAGCCTATGCGATGGCCGGCAACGGAGGGCGCATCCTGCTGTCCGACTGTGTTCTGAGGATTCTCGAGGGCCCGGAGCTCGAGGCCACCATCGCCCATGAGATGGCGCATCTCAAGGCCCGCGACGTTCGGTTGGTGGCCGTGGCGGGTTTCCTTCGGGATCTCGTTGCCTGGAATCCCATCGCGCACATCGCCCTCCGCCGCCTCGAGATCGATCGCGAGCTCGAGGCCGACCGGCGCGCCGCAGACATCACCGGGAGGCCCCTTGCCGTTGCCTCGAGTCTGCTGAAGATGTGCTCGTTGTCTCGTTCGGAGGGCATGCGGGGATCGACGGCGCTCGGCTTCTGGACGGGCCGGGGCCGGGTTCAGCGCAGGGTGGCCAACATGCTGGCGGTCGCCGAGGGCCGCGCCGTCACCGGGTCGTCGACCACGTTGCCGTTTGTTGCCGCTGCGGCGCTTGCGGCGGCCCTTGCCCTCCAGGTGGGCGGGGCCATCGCGGACGGCGACGGCGCTGCATTTGCGGTGGCGTGGGGCGGCGCTAGTTCAGAGGAAGTGAGGGTGTGGACGCCTGCGGCCGACCCCCGTAACGCCAAGCGGATCACGGGGCCGGGCGCCGCGGCCGGCGACGGGAAGAGCGCGGCGGCGAAGCGGCGGCTGCAGACCCAGACCGATCTCGAGCTGCTCAGGTCCGCTCCTGCCGTGGCCGCCAAGGATCTGCCCAAGTGGATGAAGGCGATGACCAGGGTCGCCCGCAACCGCGGCATCACCTCGACCGCCCCGGGGCTGAGCACCGCCACCGGGTGGGAGGTCCAGCCCCTCATCTCCGACCAGCCCATCGGCCTGGGGGTCTACCGGATCGAACAACTGTCCCTTCCCCCCAAGGTGTTGCAACCTTAGGGGAACCCTAGAGGCCGGTTCGGCTCAGGGGGCGGAGTGGTGTGGAAACTGTGATTCACCGCTCACCGGGGCGGGTGAGACGGGGGTTGGTAGCACTGGATACGATACCTGTAGTAAAGTCGGTCTCGGCCGACGGTTGCAGCAATGACGGTTGCGGCAATGTCGTCCTCTATCGGGGTGAGAGGAGCAGCGGGGTGACACAGAGCGCCAGCGATGTCACTACGAGTTTCCAGGTTGCGCCCGCCGGGGGAGAGCCGGAAGGCATACAGGCGCGCAGCCCCCGCCAGCTGTTCTGGTCCCGCTTCCGGGAGGACAAGCTTGCGATTGCCGGCGGCGTCGCCATCGTGGTCATGCTCCTGCTCGCCCTCAGCGCCCCCATCTGGGAGAACATCACCGGTCACCCCTACGACAAACTGTTCACCGACAGGACCGACGCCTTCGGCATCCCGCTCGGCCCGACCAACTCCTTCTGGTTCGGCTCGGACGACCTCGGCCGTGACCTCTTCGTACGGATGCTCTACGGAGCACGGGTGTCACTGCGCATCGCCTTTGTAGCCACCGGGGTCGAGGTCGCCATCGGCGTTCTCGTCGGACTTGTGAGCGGCTTCAGGGGCGGGGCAATCGACGTTGCGTTGTCCCGGCTCATGGACCTGGTGCTGTCGATCCCGTTCCTGCTGCTGGGCATCTCGCTGGCGGTCGCAGTCGGCGCGAGCGAGACCCTCGTGATCTTCATCATCGCTTTCTTCGGCTGGCCCTACATCGCCCGGATAGTCAGGGGTCAGGTCCTCTCGCTGAGGGAGTCACAGTTCGTCGAGGCCGCCCAGTCGCTCGGCGCCGGGTCGAGCTGGATCATGTTTCGCGAAATCCTCCCCAATCTCGTCGCCCCGGTCCTCACATACGCAACGCTCATCATCCCTGTGAACATCCTGGCCGAGGCGGCGCTGTCGTTCCTCGGCGTTGGGATCCAGGAGCCCACCCCGGCGTGGGGCACGATGCTCGACAGGGCCACCGACTACGCCGCCCTGGGCGAGGCGTGGTGGTACATGGTCTTCCCCGGAGCTGCACTGTTCATCACCGTGCTCGGCTTCAACCTGCTCGGGGACGGACTTCGAGACGCCCTCGATCCCCGAACGGGGCGCTGACCCTGGAGGAGGCCGCTATCTGAGGATTTCCACGCTCACCTGCTACTAGCTATGTCGGACCAGTAATCGGAATAGAGAGGGAGAGATGACTTGAGAGACAAGAGAAGGGCATCGAAGTGGATGGCGCTTGCCACGGCCGTATCGTTGTTCGCTGCCGCCTGTGGCGGCGGCGATGACGGAGGCGGCGGAGGAGCAGCCGAGGACAACACCGCGCAGCGCGGCTCGGGTGCGAGCCAGGTGCTGGGTGGAACCGACGCCAGCCAGGGCGGCACGCTCAGGCTGGCATCGATCGAGGGCCCGGACTATATGGACCCAGGCGCGGCCTACACGGTCACGTTCTTCTCCTACCTCGGCCGCGGCGTGTTCCGCAAGCTCCTCGATTACGCGCCGGGCCCCGACTTCGCCAAGCAGGCCGAGCTGGTTCCGGACCTCGCCGAGGACCTCGGTCAGCCCAACGGGGATAACACCGAGTGGACCTACACGCTGAAGGACGGGGTCAAGTTCGGGCCCGCTCTCGGGGGCGAGAAGGTCCCCGGCGTAACCGGCGAGGAGATCACCTCGGCCGACATCAAGTACGCCATCGAGCGGCTGTTCCTGCCGTCGGTCGGCGCAGGGTACGGCTTCTACTACGAGCCCATCGAGGGTGCGGCCGAGTTCGCCGACGGCAAGGCCGACGATATCTCGGGTATCGAGACGCCCGACGACAAGACCATCGTGTTCAACCTCACCAAGCCGATCGGTGACTGGGACTACCGGATGTCGATGCCGGCGACCACTCCTGCGCCGGAGAAGTAAGTCTCGAAGTTCGACAAGAAGAAGACCTCCGACTACGACAGCCATGTCGTTTCGAGTGGTCCGTATTACGTCGACACCTACACACCCTCGGAGGAGATCAAGCTTCTGAGGAACGAAGAGTGGGACCCGGCCACCGATGAGATCCGCGAGGCCTACGTCGACGAGGTCGACTGGAAGATGGGCTTCGACAATGCAGTCTGCGTCGACAAAGTGCTGAGCAACGACTACGACCACGCCGTCGACTGTGAGCCGGAAGGTCCTCAGCTCAAGGAGATCGTCAGCGATCCCGAGCTCAAGGAGCGGTTCTTCAACCTTCCGATAGCCTGCACGAGCTACTTGTTCCTGAACACGACGGTCGAGCCGTTCGACGACCCGAAGGTTCGCGAGGCCATGAACTACGTTGTCGACCGCGCGAACATGCTCAAGGTTCTCGGTGGGAGCTACACCGGCGACGTCGCGACGAGCGTCCTGCCGCCGGGAATGGTCGGACACCTGCCGACCGACGGGTACAACCCGTATGAGAGTGAGGGCATGTCAGGAGACGTCCAGAAGGCGAAGGCGCTCCTGAAGGAAGCGGGCTTGGAGGATGGCTTCCACGAGAAGCTTTTGGTGGTCGGTGACGCCGCCGGTGCAGGCCCGAAGCAGATCGAGTCGCTGCGAGCGGACCTCGAGGCGGTCGGTTTCGACAACCTCGACATTAAGCAGCTCAACTACCCGGACTACTACACGCAGTTCTACGGCGTGCCCCGGAGCAACACGGCCATCGGCTTCGCGGCCTGGTGCCAGGACTATCCGTCCCCGGTCACCTTCCTGGAGCCGCTGATGTACGGGCCGAACATCATCCAGCAGGGCAACACCAACTACTCCGAGATCGACGACCCGGAGCTCAACAAGGCGATCTTGGAGTCTACTGAGGTCCCACTTGACTCCGACGAGGCCGTGAGCTCGTGGGAGGACACCAACAAGCTGGCCACCGAGAAGGCTGCGTGGGTACCGCTCCGTTGGTACCTGGACCGTGACCTCGGCAGCACCAACCTCGTAAACGGCTACTGGCACCAGCAGTACACTTCGCTGGACTGGGTCAACACTGGGGTAAGCAGCTAAGCACCGCCAGCTCAGCAGGGCCCGGGGCCTGTGTGGCCCCGGGCCTCTCCTGTTCGGGAGTAGGATTCAACGGACCAAGCCAAGTCGGGGGCATGGAAGTCCTTCGAGAGTGGAGGCTAGGCAGTGACTCAATACCTGATCCGGCGAACCCTGTGGTCGATCACGATGCTCATTGCCGTGACTGCACTGGTCTTCGTGATCTTCTTCGTCCTGCCCGGCGCGGCCGGCAATGCAGGTGATAGCAAGTACCCGCCCGTGGCCATCAGGATCGCCGGCAAGCAACCGTCTCCCGCAACCATCGAGGCCATCATCGACCGGCTGGGCCTCGACAGGCCCGTCCACGAGCAGTTCTTCAGCTATTTAGGCAACGCGGCGCAGGGTGACCTAGGCTATTCGTACCAGACCGAAGAGCCGGTCACCCAGGCGGTGCTGCGTCGCCTGCCTCCCACCATCGGTCTTGCACTGGGGGCGTCGGTGCTCTGGCTTCTCCTCGGATGCACGATCGGGGTGATCTCGGCGCTCAAACGCCGGACAATCTGGGACCGGGCATCGATGATCGGAGCGCTGGCAGGTGTGTCGATGCCGGTGTTCTGGATAGGCTTGATTGCGGTGTTCTTCTTCGACTCCCGGCTCCAGATCTATGACACCGGCAGCTACGTTCCTTTCACCCAGAATCCGATCCAGTGGCTCAGCGTTATGTGGCTCCCCTGGGTCGTGCTGGCGTTGACCTACGCCGCGATCTACTCCCGGATGGTGCGCGGCAACATGCTCGAGGTCGGGACTGAGGACTACATCCGCACCGCCCGTGCAAAGGGGCTGACCGAAAGGTCGGTCATTCGCCATCAACTCCGCAGTGCACTTACCCCGGTGGTGACGATGTACGGGCTGGACCTCGGGCTGCTTCTCGGTGGCGCCATCATCACCGAACGAATTTTCAACATCCCCGGGATCGGGTCCTACACCGTGACGGCAATAGCGCAGCAAAACCTTCCGGTGATCCTGGGAACAACGGTGATCGCCTCTTTCTTCATCATCTTCTCCAACTTGATCGTCGACGTGTTCTACGCAGTCTTGGACCCGCGGGTCACTTATTCGTAGACCCTAGGCAGCCGCCGGGTCATTGACAGTTAGGAGATTGAGCCAGTGACGCAGATCGGGGAGCCGATTCTCGAAGTCAAGGACCTGAAGGTCCACTTCCCGACTCCGGACGGCGTGGTGAAGGCGGTGGACGGTTTGACCTTCACCGTGCAGCGCGGAGAGACATTCGGCATCGTGGGGGAGTCGGGCTCGGGCAAGAGCGTCACCTGTCTGACCGCATTGGGCTTGATCAAGCGGGAATCGGCGCAGATCTCCGGCGAGGTGCTGTTCGAGGGACACGATCTTCTCAAGCTCAGCAACGAAGACCTCCGTCCCATCCGGGGCAAGGCTCTGTCGATGATCTTCCAGGACCCTTTCGCCTGTCTGCACCCGTTCTACCGTGTCGGCGATCAGATCGTCGAAGCGATTCAATGCCACGATAGCTGCGACAAGAAAGAAGCTAGGAACCGCACAGTCGGATTGCTCGACGCAGTGGGAATCCCCCAGCCGGACGATCGATTCCGCGATTATCCTCACCAGTTCTCCGGAGGAATGCGGCAGCGCGCAATGATCGCGATGGCGTTGGCGCACAACCCGTCGTTACTGATCGCCGACGAGCCCACCACAGCACTCGATGTGACCGTACAGGCTCAGATCCTCGAGCTGATCGACCACATCAAACAGGAATTCAATATCGGCGTCATCTTGATCACCCACGACCTTGGTGTCGTGGCCGACGTCGCCCAGAGCGTAATGGTGATGTATGCAGGCCGGGCCGTCGAATACGGCAGCCGCGAAGAAGTGTTTTCGGGGCCGCTGCATCCCTACACCTGGGGACTCCTCGAGTCCATTCCCAACATCGACCGTAGGGGTGCCCGTCTGGTTCCTATCGAGGGGGCTCCACCATCGTTGATCCGGGTTCCGCCGGGCTGCTCGTTCAACCCCCGCTGCCCCCACCGGTTCGATCCGTGCGACAAGGATGTTCCGGAGCTCCTCGATCGGGGCGGCGGCCATCCCGAGGCCTGTCATCTGAGGATCGAGGACAAGAAGCGGCTGTGGAACGAGCGCGAAGCAGGCAGGGTTGCAGAGGTGGCGTCGTGAGCCGGGCAGCCGGCACCAACGAGCCAACCACCGACACGCCTCCTGCAGACATAGCCAAGTCGTCCAAAGCCGTCGGTGAACCGCTCGTCACCGTCGAGAACCTGACCAAGCGCTTTCCGATCAAGAAGGGCATCGTCTTCCAGCGGGAAGTCGCCGCCGTGCACGCAGTCGAAGACGTAAGCTTCTCGATCTTTCCGGGAGAGACGCTCGGGCTCGTGGGCGAGTCCGGCTGCGGAAAGTCGACCACCGCTCGGGTGCTGTTGAAGCTCATAGAGCCAACCTCCGGCAGGATCACCTTCGAGGGCGAGGACATCACCAACCTGAACAAGCGCCAGATGCGGCCGATGCGGCGTCAGGCTCAGATGATGTTCCAGGACCCCTACGCATCGCTCAACCCACGCCAGACGATTGGTCAGATCATCGGCGCGCCGTTCCGCATCCACAAGACGCCGGGCGAGCCCAAGCAGAAGGTCCAGGAGTTGATGGAGCGTGTCGGCCTGAACCCAGAGCACTACAACCGGTATGCGCACGAGTTCTCCGGCGGGCAGCGGCAGCGCATCGGCGTTGCGCGCGCCCTTGCACTGCGTCCCAAGCTGATCGTCTGTGACGAGCCGGTGTCGGCGCTGGACGTCTCGATCCAGGCCCAGGTGCTCAATCTGTTCGAGGACCTGCAGGAAGAGTTCGGGCTGACCTACCTGTTCATCTCGCACGACCTCGGAGTCGTCCGCCACATCTCCGACCGCATCGCAGTGATGTACCTCGGTCATGTGGTCGAGGTCGCGACCGCCGACGAGCTCTATGAGAATCCCAAGCATCCCTACACCGCGGCGCTCCTGTCGGCCGTCCCGAAGGGCAAGGTGGGGACCCAGGTCACGACCCGGACGGTTCTGACGGGCGACGTCCCCTCGCCGGTGAACCCGCCCTCCGGGTGTCCGTTCCACCCCCGTTGCCCGAAGGCGCGGCAGGTGGCGGGAGGCGAAGGGGTGCCGGAGAACTGCAGGGATGAGCTGCCCCCACTCGGCGAAGTGGTCGACAACCACCACGCGGCGTGCTGGTACCCGGTCGAGGAGACCGAAGAGCTGGCAAGGGCAGCGCACGCCTGAGCCGCGTCGTTCTCGGGGCCTGCCGGTCTTGTGGACATACCATCATGTGGCGCCCGGTGTTCACTCCTTAGAGGGCAAACACGCCACGCAATAGAGTACAGAGGGAAGGAACCATGATCGAGGTTGGCATCACGGACTTGAGCGATCAATTGAGTCGTTTCATCCGAGTGGTTCGTGACGGCCAAGATGTTCTGATCACCGATCGAGGGCGCCCCGTGGCCAAGCTAACTGGTGTCGATACGCCCCCCGCTCTCGAGCGTCTGATCGCGCTGGGAGTGGTAACTCCATCGCGAGAACCGCGAACGCCAATAGACGTAAGCCGTCTGATCCGAACTGAGGGCTCGGTATCCGATCTTGTCGGCGAGCAGCGCCGGTGATCGTTGACATCACATTGGTGACTTGGGATCGGGACCTTGCACGGGCTGGGTCAAGGGCCGGGCTGGGAGTCGCGCCGGCTCTCGGTCCGTAGGGGGGCCGGGTGCCTGCCACAGCCGAGGTCCTCGAGATCGACGGGGTCGAGGTGCGGGTCTCCAATCCCGACAAGGTCTTCTTCCCGGACATCGGCGCAACCAAGCTCGACCTCGTCAACTACTACCTGAGTGTCGCCGCCGGAGCGCTGACCGGCTGCAGAAACCGGCCCTCGACTCTCTACCGGTGGCCCAACGGCGTGGACAAACCCGAGGACGCGTTCTTCCAGAAGCGGGTGGGGGACAAGCGCCCGGAATGGATGCAGACCCAGGTGGTGAAGTTCCCCAGCGGGCGGACGGCCGAGATGATCGTGCTGGCAGATGCGGCCCACATCGCCTGGGCGGTCAACACCGGCGCCATCGATCTCAACCCCTGGCCGGTCCGCAAGGGCGACGTCGATCACCCCGACGAGCTCCGGGCCGACCTCGACCCCACGCCGGGGGTGCCCTACGGGGAAGTCCTGGCCGTAGCGCCGGTGGTCCGCGACGTGCTACGCGAGCACGGGCTCGAGGGCTGGCCGAAGACCTCCGGCAAGCGCGGGATGCACATCTACGTGCGAATCGAGCCACGCTGGCCGTTCACCGAGGTCCGGCGCGCCGCCCTGGCGATGGCGCGCGAGGTCGAGCGCCGCATGCCGGGTGTGGCTACCACGGCGTGGTGGAAAGAGGAGCGCGAGGGGGTGTTCGTCGACTACAACCAGAACGCCCGGGACCGGACGATCGCCTCGGCCTACTCGGTGCGCCCCGTCCCGGCCGCCACGGTCTCGTGCCCGGTCGAGTGGGACGAGATCGACGGGCTCGACCCGGGTGGATTCACGATCCACTCGGTGCCCGAGCGAATGGCCTCGAAGGGAGACCCCGGCGGCGCCATCGATGACCACCCGGGGTCGTTGGAGTCGCTGCTCGAGCTTGCGGCCGAAGACGAGCGGGGGGGCCTCGGCGATGCACCCTGGCCCCCGCACTTTCCCAGGGCCGCCTCGGAGCCGCCCCGGGTGCAGCCGTCGAAGGCCCGTAAACCGCCCTCCGACCCGGCCTAGCGACAAAGGACACGGGCCCTCCGTGAGAAGTCAGGTGACCGAGTGCCTTGGGCCGCGTTCCCGTAGGCCGGACGGCTCGCCGAACTGCTTCAGGCGCTTCCTAGGCGTGCCGGGTCCAGACCATCCGCGATCTGTCGGCGCCGCACGAGTGCCGCTTCCGGTAACCGAAATCATCTCTGCCCCCATAACGGGTGAACCATTGCCCGCGTTCTCTGACGGGGTTTAAGGCGAAGCGGAACCTGCCCTGGGCATCCGTGGTGGTGGTTCGAAGTCTTCGTAGGACTCCATGCCGGATCCGCTTGAGTCTGATCGTCGCATAGGCCTCGCATCGAGGGTGCCCGTCAGTGAGCCTCCCGGAAAAGACGACTCTCTTCGCGTCTCCCAGGATGTGGCGGTTGACATCGATGGTGACGCGAGGAGAGCGGTAGTGGGCGGAGGCCGGTCCTGCGATGAAGACGGAGGCGGCGATCATTCCGGCAGCCGCGGCCCCAGCCACAACCTTCTTGCTCATTACGGCCCCCCCTTTACCTCCGCAGCGGGTTCCCAGCTAAAACCCCACAAAATTTCCCCTGGTAATAGTACCGTATCCCTGACAGAAACTGCCACCAACCTGGGAAAAAGTTGCATTCCCCAGCTTTTAGGGGAGGGAGGAAGCCCGATAAGAAAAAACGACCGAAAGCGCCCAGCCAGGTGAGCCGCGTGGCCCCGCTTGTCTGGCTGCCCCCGACGCCAGGCGATGAGGCCAGCGGGGCAAACGATCTACCCGGGCTGGACTTTTCACGGCCCCCCGGCCTGCTCGCGTGTCTCTAGCGTTGGGAGGGAGCCCACACCTGGTCGATCGTGCATTCTTCCGGCGCCTTGTCCGTGCGCCAGCGCATGAAAGTGGCTGCGTGGCGGAAGCGGTCGCCCTGCATCCGGTCGAACGACACTTCGCACACGAGCTCGGGCCGCACCGACACCCAGGCCTGCTCCCGTGCCCCGCTCCAGCGGCTCTGGCCCCCCGGCGAGCGGCCCTCGCCGAAGGACCCGTCGCCCTCCATGAGCTTGAGCCGAGCCAGCAGCTCGCGGCGCTCTTTGGCTTTGAACGATGAGGTGTGGCCCACGTAGTGCAGCACGCCCGCGTCGTCGTAGACGCCGAGCAGCAGCGCCCCTATCCCGTCACCCGTCTTGCCGAGCTTGTAGCCGCCCACCACGCAATCGGCGGTGCGCTTGTGCTTGACCTTGACCATCACCCGTTTTCCGGGCAGGTAGGGGTCACCGGCGCGTTTGGCGACGATGCCCTCGAGGCCGATGGACTCGAATGCGTCGAACCACCGCACAGCTTCTTCGAGCCGGTCGGTCTGGGGCGTGAGATAGACGTGCAGGGGCTTCAGCGGCGGCATGGGGTTGAGCTCGAGGCGCTCGGTCAGGAGCCCTTCGAGTGCCGCTCTGCGCGCCGAGAAGGGCTGCATGCTGAGGTCGGCATCGCCCAACGCGAGCAGGTCGAAGCCGACGAAGCTCGACGGAATTTCTTCGGCGAGCTTGTTGATGCGGGAGGCGGCCGGATGGATGCGGAGCTGGAGAGTGTCGAAATCGAGTCCGTCCTGCCCGGCCATGAGGACCTCGCCGTCGATCACGCACCGGTCCGGGAGGGTGCCGCTCAAGATGGGAGGGAGCTCGGGGAAATAGCGGACCAACGGGCGGCCGTCCCGGCTGATTACCTCGAGATCGTCGCCGTCCCGGAACACGAGGGCCCGGAACCCGTCCCACTTGGGCTCGTACAACCAGCCGTCGCCCTCAGGGAGAGTGTCCTGCAGCTTGGCCAGCATCGGAACCAACGGCGGTTGGAGCGGAAGAGGCATCTTTTCCTGACGTGAATCGGAGAAAATCTGTTGAGGGGTGCGGCTAAAGCCCAAACTATTACGGGGAAGGCTACGCCTACTCGAACGGAAACGGCAGTTCGTCCAGCCATGTATCGGTGGGGGGCAAGCAGGGAAGATCGTAGGGATTGATCGAGCCGCCTCGGCGCTAGGGCTCAAATGAGTGCCTCCAGGTAGGGCTTACTTGGACCTTTGAGGGCGAGGGGGAGCCGAGGTTAGAGGGGCGGATACCCGTTCGAGCGTCACCCAGCGTCTCGCGAACACGCGATTAGGGCCTGTTACGCTCGGCTCGATGGTTAAGGAAGCCGATTCCGTCGCACTTCAGAATCTTCTGGACGTCCAGACTCACGACTCGGCCCTCGACCGCCTCAACCACCGCAAGGCCACGCTCCCCGAGTCACAGAGCCTCGCCGAGCTGAACGACAGCATCGCCGAGCTCGACGCCGACATCGCCATCGCCACCAAGAACCGTGACGAGCTCGCCCGCGAGCAGGACCGCCTCGAGGGCGAGATGGGCCTGGCCGATCAGAAGATCCAGCGAGAGGAAAGCCGCCTGTTCTCGGGGGCGGTGTCCAACCCCAGGGAGCTGAAGGCGCTCCAGTCCGAGGTCGCCATGCTCAAGCGCAACCGGGGCGCGGCGGAGGACGGGCTGCTCGATGTCATGGTGTCCAAGGACGCCGCCGAGGCGACCCTCAGCTCACTGGTCACCGAAAGGGACCACAAAGCGGCGGGGGCCGAGGCGCTGGGCCGGACCGTCACCAGCCTCGTCGGAGCGATCGACTCCGAGCTCGAAGGGCACCGGGGCGGGAGAGCCCAAGCGGCGGCGACGATCCCGGCGGACCTTCTCGAGCTCTACGAGAAGCTGCGCTCGACCAAGGGAGGAGTCGGCGCCGCGGCGCTCGAGGGCGGGACCTGCCAGGGCTGCCACACGAGGCTCCCATCACGCGAGGTCGAGCGGATGGTGAACGAGGGCGGCATGCAGCGCTGTGAGAACTGCCGGCGCATTCTCGTCGTCGTCTAGGGCGGGCGGGCCGTGAAGGGGCGACTTCACACCGACGGGGGAGCGCGCGGCAACCCGGGGCCTGCCGGGATCGGGGTCGTGCTCGCGGACGGCGAGGGCCGGGTCATCGCCGACATCGCACGCGGGATAGGCAGCACGACCAACAACATCGCCGAGTACGAAGCGCTCATCGCGGGGCTCGAGCTTGCGCTTGAGCACGGGGTCACAGAGCTCGAGGTGTTCGTCGACTCGGAGCTGGTGGCCCATCAAGTGCGAGGCGAATGGAAGATTAAAAAAGAGCACCTGAGGGGGCCCGCGGTCAGAGCCCGCAGTCTCATGGGCCGCTTCGGATCCGCCTCGATCCAAGAGGTTCGCCGGGACAAGAACGCCGACGCCGACAAGCTCGCCAATCAGGGGATGAATCAGTCCGAGCTCGACCTTGAGCTGGACCGCGAGCGCGACACGCCGTCGTTGTTCGACTAAGGGTCGGCCGGCCCCCTCCTTGATCCTGTGGCATCTGGGCCTTGCCGCCCTCATCGTCTACATCACCCTCGGGCGGCGCCGGATCGACTACCGCTTCGTCCTGCTCGGTGCGGTGCTGCCCGACCTCGTCGACGGCATCCTCGGTCTGGTCCTGTTCGACGGGCCTTCCGGCCGCTGGGTCGCCCACTCGCTCCTGGCGGTGATCGTGGTGACTGTTGCGATCCTCCTGGGCACCTCGGGGGCCCGTCGACTCGCCCTGTTCGGCATCGGGGTGGGGTGGCTTCTGCACCTCGTCTGCGACGGCATGTGGCAGGCGCCGCTCACCTTCCTGTGGCCGGCGTTCGGCCTCAGCTTCTCGGCCACCCCGGCCGAACCCTATTCGTGGGACCTCATCATCAATCCGGCCGGGCATCTGAGCACCTGGGGCGGTGAGCTCGTCGGAATGGCGATCCTGGCGTGGTTCTTCATCGCCTTCCGGTTGGGCGAGAAACAACGCCGTGGGCTTTTCTCGAGAGATGGCTATCTTCGGCCCTAGGGCGCGCAGTAGGGTGAGGCGGACAACTTCATACATGCATGCCGCAACGGGGGAAGTCCGGTGAAAATCCGGCGCTGTCCCGCAACTGTGTGCCGGCGCACCGAGCCGGCAAGCCAGGTCACCCGCTGCTGCAGGGGCTCGTAATCACCACCTTCGAGGCAAAGGGTCGGGGCCGGTTGCATCCGCTCTCTGACCCCTCGCCGGGGTCTTTTTTGTGCTCGGGAAAGGAGCGGACATGCACCTCAGACGTCTGATCGCGGTGGGCCTGACGGGGGCGCTGGGGGCCGGCGCGCCGTTAGCCGCCGGAGCACCCTCCCCCAAGAAGAGCTCACGCGCTGCGGTGAGCTACATCGCTTCGAAGCAGAAGCCCGGCGGAGCAATCCCCGCCTTCTCGAAGATCGGCTCGACCTCCGATGCGGTCCTGGCGCTGGCTGCGGCCAGGCGCGGCCCCCGGCCCATGAACCGGGCCCTCGATTACCTCGCGGAGCAGGTGCGCGACCCGGCCGGTGCGGAGGAGCGGGTCGACACCGTGGGTGAGTTGGCCAAGGTCGTTCTTGCGGCCGTCGCCGGTGGGCGCGATCCGCGACGTTTCGGGTCACGCAACCTCATAGCCGAGATAAAGGGCACCCAGCTCGCGAGCGGTCGCTACGGCAGGCGCACGGCCGTCCTCGATCACGCCCTGGCGATGCTGGCGCTGAGGGCTGCCCGCGCCGCAGACCGCATCATTCCGGCGCGCCGAGCGGCCCGGTGGCTCAAGGATGCGCAATGCCGCGACGGCGGCTGGCAATACGACAAGCCGGTGGGTCCCAAGGACGATCTCCATTGCTCGACCGGCGAGGAGGACGACTTCTTCACCACCGACACGAACACGAGCTCCTACGCCTACCAGGCGCTGCGCTACCGGCGAAAGCTACTGAACCACAACGCCTTGCGCTTCTTCACCAGGGCGCGCGACCGCGCCCGGAACGGATGGGGCTACAGCCCCGGTTCCCTGACCGATGCGAACTCAACCGCGCTCGTGTTACAGGCTTTCGCATCGAGCAACCAGGCGGCTCCGAAGGGCTCACTCCGGGCGCTCCGGCGGCTGCAGTACCGGCTCTGCGGCAAAAGGGGCGGAGCGTTCGCCTTCACCTGGGAGCCCAAGTCCGGCGGCGGATATCGCCGCTCCGGGCGCGACCTCGGGGCGACGATCGGCGCGGTCCCCGGACTGCTGGGCCGCCCGCTGCCTCTGCGGCCGGTGGCTGTGACCAAGGGGGTGCCGCGACGCAAGCCCTGCTGAGCGGCGCCCTCACATGAGGCTGCGCCCCTGGCTGGTCGCCGTTTGCCTGCTTGGTGCGGGACTGGCTCCCGTTGCACGCGCCGCTCCGGCATGCGCGGCGGAGCCCCCGCACGCCGCGCTCGTGATCGACAAGGGCGGCGAGGTCCTCCGTTACTGCGTCGAGTTCCCCGCCGGCCGGACCAGCGTGAGCGGGATCGAGCTCATCGAGCTCGCCGGGGAGCAGCACGGGCTGAGCTACCGCTTCGACTCGTTCGCCGGGGTCGGCCTGGCCGTGTGCATGCTGGACGGGCTCGAGCCGGCCGATGACGGCTGCCTCGGCACTCCCTACTGGGCCTACTGGCACGGGGACGGCTCGGGGGGCTGGATCTTCGCCACCCAGGGCGCACAGGCGAGCACCGTGCCCGACGGAGGGGTCGACGGGTGGGCGTGGGGTGGATCCTCGACCCGGCCGGAGCCAACCGCGCCCGAGTCGGTGTGCCCCGCCGAGAGGTCCTCGCCGAGCCCGAGTCCCACGCCCACTCCATCTCCTTCCGCGTCCGCCTCCCCGTCTCCCAAGCCGTCCCCCTCCCCGCCGCCGTCCCCCTCCCCGCCGCCGTCCCCCAGCCCCTCTGGGACACCGGCGCCGGATGAGCCTGCGGATGAGGATCCCGCACCAGAGCCGAGCCCACGCCCTGCGAACCCGGCCCCCGGTGCCGAACCGACCCCTTCTCCCGTCGAGGTGGCGCCGAGCCCCGAGGCCACCCCACGCCCGACCGAGGAGGACCGCGCCGCCCCGACCGAGGCCGAGCCGCCCCGGCCGCGCCTGGAGAAGCCCGCTTTCCAACCCCGCCCGAGGGACCCCGGACGCCGGCTCGACGCCGTAGCGGCATCACGGGAACAGAACGACGGAGGGCCCCCTCCGGCGGGACTGGCCGGGATCGCCGCCGCCCTCCTCCTCGGAGGTGCGGCCACGGCCCTGGTCCGCCGCCGGCGCCGGGACGCCGAGCGGTGAGCGAGCGGGGCGCCCGGGCGGCCCTCCGGCGGGGGCGCTGAGATCGTGCACCAGGGAGCATGGCTGGTGTGGGCGACCGCCGGAGGTCTGGTGGCGATGTCGACGACCAACCCCTTCTACCTGCTGCCCCTGTTCGCAGCGGCCTGGTTCGTGCATTCGGCGCGCCGGATCGAGGGGCCCGGCGCACGCTCCTTCAAGGTGTTCGTCCTCTTCGGGGCGCTCACCGTCGGCACCCGCACTGCCCTCGTCCTGCTCGGGCCGGTGAACCGTGGGAGCGTGCTCGCCGCGATGCTCGAGGGTCTGCGGGTGGCGGTGATGCTGGCCGTTTTCGGGACGTTCAGCTCGGTCACCGACTCGTGGCGGATTCTGAGGTTGACGCCGCGCCGCTTCCACGAACCGGCGTTGGCGGCCGCCCTCGCTCTGTCGATCGCCCCGCGAACCATCGTGGCCGCGGCCCGGGTCAGGGAGGCCCAGCGGATGCGCGGGATCGAGCCGAGGCGCTGGCGGGCGCTGCCGGCCCTCGCCGTCCCGGTGCTGGCGACGGGGATGGAGGAGGCCGGGACGCTGGCCGAGAGCATGGACGCCCGGGGGCACGGCCGGGGCCGGCGCTCGAGCTACCGGACCGAGCCCTGGGGCCCGGCCGCGTGGGCAACCGCCACAACCGCTGCCCTCGCGGCTGCGGTCTTCTTGTTGGTCGCTCGGGCTCTGGGGGGCGGGCTCACCCCATCGACATTTCCTTTCGTGTGGCCGGAGGCATCACCGTGGCTCGTCCTGGCGGCGCTCTCGTTCTCCCTGCCCGGCGCTCTCCGACCCGAGACGCGCCCATGACCCGAGCAGTCGTGTTCTCCTGCAACCGTCCCGGCGCGCCGGTCTCCACACGGCCCGGTACCTGCGGTTCAGAGGGGCTCAGGTGAGCCACGCGGTCGTGTTCGACGGCGTGTCGTTCACCTATCCCGGCGCGCCGGACCCGGCCCTGTCCGAGGTCAGCTTCGGCCTCGAGGAGGGCTCCTTCGTGCTCGTGACCGGCCCGACGGGGGCGGGCAAGTCGACTCTCATCCGGGCCATGAACGGGCTCGTCCCGCACTTCAGCGGCGGGAGCTTGACCGGGAGCGTCACCGTGGCCGGACGGCGGACGCTCGATCTTCCGCCCCGCAAGCTCGCGGACATCGTCGGCTTCGTGCCGCAGGACCCGGGCGCCGCCTTCGTCGTCGACCGGGTCGAGGACGAGCTTGCCTACGGGATGGAGAATCTCGGCGTCCCGGCGGCGACGATGCGACGGCGCGCCGAGGAGGTCATGGACCTTCTCGCCATCGAGAGCCTTCGGAACCGCAGCGTTCGGGCCCTGTCGGGAGGCGAGCGCCAGCGGGTGGCCATTGCCGCCGCCCTGACGACAGCGCCGCGCCTGCTGCTCCTGGACGAGCCGACCAGCCAGCTCGACCCCCAGGGGGCCGAGGACGTGCTCGCCGCGCTTCAGCGTCTGGTGCACGACCTTGGCCTGACGGTGGTGGTGGCCGAGCACCGGCTCGAGCGCGTCGCAGGGTTCGTCGACCTCGCTCTGGGGTGCTCGCCGGGCGGGAAGGTGGTCCTCGGCTCGCCGGCCGAGACGCTGGGGCGGGTCGGTACCGGCCCTCCGGTGACGCGGCTCGGGCGCATGCTGGGATGGAGCCCGGCCCCCCTTACCGTCCGGGAGGCGCGCCGAATGGTCGCCGGCACGAACCTCGGCGCTCCGGTTGCAGGGGACTCGCGCGGTGACGCCTCCGACGCACCAGGGGAGGGCCCGGCGGCCCAGGTGGAGGGACACCTGAGCTCGCCGGCGTCCCGGCGCTCGCACCGGCAGAGCCCGCCGCAGCCTCCGACGCCACCGGGCCCGCGCCTCCGCCCGGCGGCGGCTCCGGCGGTGCCGGAGGGGTCTCCCAGCCAGGCCCGGGTCCCGCTGGTGCGCGCCCAAAGTCTGGTGGCGGCTCACGGCGACAGAGAGGTGCTGAGCGGGCTCGATGTCGGGCTCTGCCCGGGCGAGATCGTGGCGCTGGTGGGGCGCAACGGGTCGGGCAAGACAACGCTGCTGCGGTGCCTGTCGGGTCTCCACCCGCCCGCGCGGGGCACCGTCGAGACGGCAGCCGGAGGCCGCCCGGCCCCCGGCCTCGATGTCGCCCTTTGCCCCCAGGACCCCGACATGATGCTGTTCTGCGAAACCGTGAGGGAGGAGATCGAGGCCACCCTCGCCGCCAAGGGTCTTCGGGGAGGCGCGGGAGCCCTTGCCGGGCCGCTCGGTCTCCGCGACCTCCTCGAGTCCCACCCTCGCGACCTCTCCGCAGGCGAGCGCCTGCTGGTGGCCGCCGCGGCCGTGGTCGCCTCCGGCGCGCCGGTCCTCCTTCTCGACGAGCCGACCCGGGGGCTGGATGTGGAATCGAAAGGGCGCCTCGGCGCTTTTCTTCGGTCGCTGGCGGCGACCGGTCACGGGGTGATGTTTGCCTCCCATGACGTCGAGCTCGTCGCTGAGGTGGCCACCCGGGTCCTGATGCTTGCCGGTGGGGAGCTGCTGGCGGACGGCCATCCGGCCGAGGTCATGGCGGACTCGCCGGTGTTCTCACCTCAGATGGCCCGGGTCTTCGGCGCTCCGTGGATGACTCCCGAACAGGTCGCGATGGCGGTCCGGGGCCGTTGAGATCGTCGTCTCTGCGCAATCTCGCCCTGGTGGGCGTGAACCTCCTCGGACTGCTCGCGTTCCTGTGGCCGTTCGTCTTGCCGGGCGTCGCTGGGCCCACCGGGATCGGCCACGAGGCCGACGCGCCCTGGATCATCGCGGCGTTGCTCGGCATTCTCGGCCTGTTGTTGTTCGTCGAGCTGGGGCGCGGCGGGATGGGGCCCAAGGCGGTGGCGCTGGTCGGCGTGCTGGGGGCGGCGATGGTGGCGCTCCGGCTCCCCGGCTTCGTCGCCGGCTTCTCCCCGATGTTCGTCATCGTGCTCGTGGCCGGGAGCGCTTTCGGGCCGGGCTTCGGGTTCGTCCAGGGTGCCGTAGGCACGTTCGCCTCGGGATTGTTCATCGGCGGGCTGGGGCCGTGGCTACCCTTCCAGATGGTGGCGATCGGTTGGGTCGGTATGGGGGCCGGACTGCTGCCGCGCACGCGCAGCCGCGGGGGCCGGATCTGGATTCTCGCCGCCTACGGAGCGGCCGTGGCGTTCGCCTTCGGCGCGGTGATCAATCTGTGGTTCTGGCCCTATCGGGCGGGGTCATCGGCGCTGGGATGGGCGCCTGAGCTCGGTGTCCAGGCCAACCTTGCCCGCTACGGAACCTTCTATCTCGTGACCTCGGCTTGGTGGGACGCCTACGGAGCGGTGGGCAACGCGGTCCTGGTGAGTGTCCTCGGACGCCCCCTGCTGGGCGCGCTGGACCGGGCGGCGCGCCGAATGAGCTTCACCACGCCGTGCCCGGTTGACTCGCCCCCTGAGCGATTCGCTCGGGCGATCACAGGTCATCGCGGGTTAGCATTGAGGGCGAGAGTCGGCCGGGTGGCCGCGGCTCGGTGGCGACGCCGGGTCGAGGAAAGTCCGGACTCCACAGGGCAGGACGCTGGAGAAATTCCAGGCGGGGCGACCCGCGGCAAGTGCAACAGAGAGCAGACCGCCCGGGGCTCCGGCGTCGGGTAAGGGTGAAAGGGTGAGGTAAGAGCTCACCGGCGTGCCGGGCGACCGGCGCGGCCGGGTAAACCCCGTCCGGAGCAAGGCCAAGCAGGAGGCACGGGTTGCCCGCCCGCCGAGGCTGAGAGGCCGAAGCAGCCTCCGGGTAGGCCGCACGAGGCGGGCGGAGACGTCCGTCCGAGATGGATGGCCACCGCCGCCGGGAGACCGGCGGTACAGAATCCGGCTTACAGGCCGGCTCTAATCCTTGCGGGCCCCCCCGGTGTCGGGAGGGCCCGCTCTCGTCTCCCCGAGGACCGGCTGAAACCCATCCCCCGAGCCGTCCGAGGACTCGCTTCGTTGACATGACCAGGACGTTCCCGTTCCCAACCCTGCGCGGGCAGTCGTCCCGGGTGTGCCACATTGACACCGACGCGGATCGACAAGACGAGAGGAGTCGATAGTGGCTAGACAGGTGGTGAGCACGGTCAGAGCCCCCAAGGCGATCGGCCCATACTCCCAGGCGATCAGCTCGAACGGCTTGATCTTCTGCTCCGGACAGTTGGCGCTGGATCCGGCGTCGGGAGAGCTCCAGGGTGACTCGGTTACAGAGCAGACGCGCGTTTGTATGCAGAACCTCACCGCCGTGCTGGAAGCTGCGGGCGCCACCTGGGCCGACGTCCTCAAAGTAAATGCCTATCTGACCGACATCGGTCAGTTCGCAGCCTTCAACGAGGTCTACGGTGAGTTCCTCGACGACGACCCACCGGCGCGCGCCGCAATCGGGGTCGCCGGCCTCCCCAAGGGGGCGCAGGTCGAAGTTGAATGCATCGCCCGGGTTTGACGCGCCGGGCTACGATCTCGCCGTGGCCTTACTCCCGCTCTCCCACAACGGTGTCGCCGAAGATGATCTTGACCTCGGGATCGGAGGAGGCGCCCGAGGTCGGCTCGATGCCGGCCTCCTCCGGAGTTTCGGCAGTCCGGCGCGCCACATACTTCTCGAGCCGGCTCATGAGCATGAGCAGACCGGTGATGCCCAACGGCCACACGGCCAACATGAGCAGCAGGAAAAGCTGATAACCGGTCAATTCCACGTGTCTCAGTCTCCCGCAGCATGACGCTTAACGCCGAGCATTTATGGGGCCTGGTCGACCGTGATCGCCTGATCGGACGCCTGCAGACCCTTGTTCGCACCCCGTCGGAGAACCCCCCCGGCGAGGAAGCGGCCGCAGGGGCCGTGACGGCGGAGCTATGCGACGCTGCGGGCCTGGAGGTAAGCGTGCACGAGGCCGCCCCGGGGCGGCCGAATGTCGTCGCCCGGCTCGGTGGGGACCCAGGGCCGACGGTCTGCTACTGCTCACACATCGACGTCGTCCCGGCTGGCGATCATGCGTTGTGGGCGAGCGACCCCTTCGACGGCGCCATCGCCGAGGGGAGGATGCACGGGCGCGGCACCGCCGACGCCAAAGGCCCGGTGGCGGCCGCACTGGAGGCCGTCGAGATCCTGAGGGCGGCCGGCGCGCCGCTCCGAGGGACGCTCGAGCTTGCGCTCGTCTCGGATGAGGAGACCATGGGGTACAAGGGCGCCGGCTACCTCGTGTCGCAGGGCATCATCGCTCCCGATCTGGCCATCGTCGGAGAGCCGACCTCGCTTCGGGTCGTGCGGGCCCAGCGCGGCGCCTGCTGGCTGCGAGTGTCGACGACTGGGGTCGCGGGTCACGGCTCTGCGCCGGAGCGCGGGGTCAGCGCCATCCGCCACATGTCCGAGATCGTCCTGCGCCTCGAAGAATCCCTTCCCGACATCTCCCATGATGTGCTCGGCGGCCCGAGCATCAGTGTCGGGACGATCTCCGGTGGCGCCAAGGTCAACATCGTTCCCGCGTCGTGCGTCATCGAGGTCGACCGCCGTTCCATCCCACAGGAGACCAAGGAGGACGTGCTGGAAAGTGTTCGGGCCGCGGTCGAGTTGGCCAAGGAGCGGTTCCCCGATCTCGACGCCGATGTCGAGATGTCGTTCTTCGCCGATTCCTTCGAGGTCCCGGAGGATTCCCCGGTGGTGACGGGGGTTGCCGCCTCGGTAGCCGATGTCACCGGCGCGCCGGCCGAGCTGATCGGGTTTCGCGGCGCATCGGACGCTCGCTTTCTGTTCGAGTCCGGCGCCGATGTCGTCGTCTGCGGTCCGGGCGACATAGGCGTCGCTCACACCGCCCACGAATCACTGGACCTCGCCGAGCTCGAGCGCTGCGCGGTCGCATACGCCCTGTCGTTTGCGCGCCTGCTGGCTCCGGACGAGGTCACCGAAAACAGGTGATCAGCCCGACGTCTGGCGAGAGCCGCATCTGCCTTCCGGCCGGCGCGTGTGGCTGGCGCGCCGAGAAAGAACTCTCGGGCCGTGAGCCACACCATGACGTGGCTGTTCGCACAAGAAGCGTTTCTCGGGCGGGAGAGTCGTGAGCGAACCCCCGTTCTCGTGGCCGCACGCGTTGACCACGCTCCTGGAGGGGCGCGACCTCGGCGAGCGGGACACCGCCCTGGCCATGACCGAGATCATGGAGGGGGCGGCAACCCCCGTGCAGATAGCCGGCTTCGTCGTCGCCCTGCGCGCCAAGGGGGAGAGCGCGCCGGAGATCGCGGGCCTGGTGCACACGATGCGCTCCTACTCACAGACCGTTCCCGTGACGGGCGAGTTGCTCGACACCTGCGGGACGGGCGGAGATCGAAGCGGAACCTTCAACGTTTCGACGGCGGCGGCCATCGTCTGCGCCGGCGCCGGAGTCCGGGTCGCAAAGCACGGCAACCGGGCGGCGTCGTCGCGTTGCGGTTCGGCCGACGTGCTCGAGGCGCTGGGCGTTCGCATCGACCTTCCACCCGAGGGAGTGGCGAGCTGCATCGACACCGCCGGCATCGGCTTTTGCTTTGCTCCGGTGTTCCACCCGGCGATGCGCCACGCGGGAGCCCCCCGGCGTGAGCTCGGCATAAGCACGATCTTCAACTTCCTCGGCCCCCTCACCAACCCCGCGGGAGCGAGGAACCAGGCGATCGGAGTCGCCGACCCGCGCAAGCTCGACGTCATGGTAGAGGTGCTCGGACATCTGGGGTCGAGCCATGTGGTCGCGTTCCATGGCCATGGAGGGCTGGACGAGCTGGCCACCTCGGGCCCATCCCAGGTGGTCGAGTTGGTTGACGGGGATATTCGTCACTGGATCCTCGACCCGGCCGAGCTGGGCCTCGCCCCCGCCCCCCCGGGGACCTTGGCCGGGGGCAGCGCCGCGGAGAACGCACGGGTGATCGGTGAGGTGCTCGGGGGCGCCCCGGGACCGAAGAGGGACATAGTGCTCTTGAACGCGGCGGCGGGGCTTCTTGCCGGGGGTGCGGCCTCGGACGTGGGTGAAGGGCTGGCGGTGGCGGCCGACTCGGTCGATTCGGGCCGGGCAAAGAGTGTGCTCGGCCGCCTGGTCGAATGCTCCACCGCTTTCGCCGGCTGACCGGCGGCCGGCTCCCACCCCGGGGTCCTGGCTTTCGTTGCACTCGCACTCCCTGTCCGGCTTCATTGCACCCTCGAGCCCGGAAAGCGGGCGGCACAGTTGCAACGGACCTCAATCAGTCTGACGAGCGCGGCGCAAAGCGGCGGGCCGGTCGCGCCGCTATCGGCATGGCCCAGGTTCCCCCCACCGCCACCAGCCGGACCTCGTCGAGGTGGCGTCGGAGCCACGAGGTCACCGCTCGAGCATCCCGATCCTGCTCGCAGGTAAGAGGAGCGCCCGCCGAGGTCCGTTCTCCCGAGGGAGCGAGCCCCACCGTATGGCCCGAGCCCGCTGAGGCCCCTGCTTCAGAGCTCCGTGCTTCCAAGGGAACGAGCCCGGCCGTCAGAGGCGCTCCCGCCCCTATCTGTGGCGCCGACCGAGCGCAGCCGCCGTCTGGGGGAGCCCCGTCCATCGCCCCTGCCGCCGGGGGAGCGAATCCGTCGGGGAGAGATCCATCCGGCCCTATGTCCCCGGCCCCCACAAGCTGCGCCTCCCGGATAAGGAACGCCCGGCCGTCGACCGCGATCACGACGTCACCCGCAGCCCGCAAGGCGCCAATGTCGAAGTGACGCGCCAGGAACCCCTCGAGCGCTGCACCGCGGTCCCGGGTCTCGGCAGCCTCCTCGTAACGCTCCTCGCGGGCGAGGCGCGCCATGCGAGCCCCGATCGCATCCAGGACCGGGCCCGGATCTTCCTGCAGCGCCGACACCGCCACCCCGACCTGGTCGCGGTGCCGCTCGGCGTCCCGGCCGGAACATCGCCCGAGATCGGAGAAGGCACATCCCCGACAGCGGGCAGGCTCGGCGCAGCGATGGATGTCCAACGCATCGCGCAACGCGTCGATCAACATCCTGGTCGCTTTGATGGACGCCAGCGGGCCCGCGTAGACGGCGCCGTCATCCTTGACGACTCGCGCACTGGAGACCTTGGCGGCCCTGCCCTCCGGGGCGAGCTTCAGATACCACTCGCCGGCCCGTTTGCCCGCGCGGTTGTGGGGCGGTTGCTCGCGGACTATGGCGCGCGCCTCAGCGACCTCCGCCTCCAGCAACGTCGCGTGCGGTTCGGCGGTGATCGACTGCGTCTCGCGCAGCAGTGACGCCACCCTCCGCCGGGGATCACCGTAGAAGTAGGAACGCACTCTGCTGCGAACATCGGTCGCCTTGCCGACGTAGAGCGTCTGCCCCGCCGCCCCCAGAAAGCGGTACACACCCGGGCCCGCCGGGAGGCCGTCGGCGAGACGGATCTTCGGAAAGGTGCCGTCCATGCGACTTGCGGACAGTCCAACGAGATCCTCGAAGGTGGTCACCCCGAATCCCGCGGCGCGCTCGATGATCCCGTGCAACACGTCGACGGTGGCGAGCACGTCCGGGAAGGCGCGGTGGTTCGGATGATGGGCGCAGCGAAAATGGCGAGCGAGGGTGGCGAGCTTGTGGTCGCGCACCTCGCCTGCGAGCACCTTGCGAGCGAGCACCGCGGTGTCCACGACCGGGTTCGGAAGCGGCGGGTAGCTGAGGCGAACGAGCGCCGCGTTCAAGAAACCCACGTCGAAGCGTGCGTTGTGCGCCACGATCACGGCATCGCGCAGAAACTCGAGGAAGCTCGGGAGCACCGCCTCGATGGCGGGTGCGTCCGCCACGAGCTCGTCGCTGATGCCCGTCAACAGCCGCACGAAGGCCGGAACCGGCTCGTCGGGATGGACCAGGGTCGCAAACGACCCAAGTACCCGGCCACAGCGAACCTTGAGGGCCCCGATCTCAGAGATCGAAGAGGTCTGCGGGGACCCCCCGGTGGTTTCGAGGTCGACCACGCAGAAAGTGACCTCCGAGAGCGGCGTGCCGAGCTCCTCGAAGCTCCGCTGGGTGACCCGCCGCTGGTTCATCAGCGGGCATACTATCGAACATATGTTCGTACTGGCAAGAGGCTTAGAGTAGCCGGGTGAGCCAGGCCCGGGATGTCACAGACGCCTCGGATGGGACCGCGACGGAGGGGCTCGAGCGGGCCCTCGACTCGCTGCGGGGGGAATCCGAGGTCGCTCAGGCACTCCTCGGGCTCTCTGCCGCACTGGCCGAGGTGCGGTCGGTGGACGAGACCCTCGAGCTGATTGTGGCGCAGGTTCCTCCGCTCTTCGGGGCCGAGCGAGGTTTCGCCGCCTCACTCGATCGCTCCGGCGGGCGCCTGGGGATCAGCGCACTGGCGGGTTACGACGCCGCTCTCGAGGCGGCGCTGCGGCACCCCTCGGGCCAGGACGATCTCCTGGCGCTGCTGCGCTCCGCCCTGGGCGGCCGGGAGCCCGTCTTCGTTCAGGGCGACGCTCCGGCCCTGGCCTCCCTCGGCTCTCTCCACAGTGTCGGGTCGCTGCTCATACTGCCTCTGGCGCGCGCAGGGGTCGACTTCGGGGCGCTGGCGATCGAGCTTCCGGAACCCGGCCGCTTCCACGCCAAGGACCTTGCCCTCGCCCGGGGAATCGTGCATCAGTGCGCCGTGGCGCTGACCAACGCGCGGCAACTCGACCTCCTGCGCGGGTTGCGCGAGTTCGGTCTGCGCATCGGTCGCAAGCTGCGGTTGCGAGGGGTCGCCGAGGACATCACTGGCGGAGCCGCGAAGCTCCTCGACGCCGACGCCGCCATCCTCTACTTCGCCGACCCCGGCGGCACCAGGTTGGCGCCCAGCAGGTTCGCCCCGATTCCGCCCTGGCTTCCACCGAGCTTCGAGCGTTTCGAGCTGACCTCTCCTCCGTGGAGCAGGCTTATCCAGGGGGAGACGCTTTCGTCCAAGGAGGTGGCGGGGGCCGAGGGCATGACCGGGTCCGAGCTGTCGGTGCTGGCCGCTCCGATCTTGACGGGGCGGTCGCCCATTCTCGGCGCAGTCGTAGTCGTTTTCCGGGGCTCCCGCACTCTTCGCAGAGAGGACGGCGAAGCGCTCAACGTCCTCGGGGCCCAGGCGGGCATGGCAATCACCAACGCGCGCCGGTTCGAACGGCAGCGCCGGGTGGCGCGTCACCTCCAGGCAGGCCTACTCCGCACCACCCTCCCCGTGATCGAGAACTTCGACGTGGGCACGGTCTACAAGCCGGCGAGCGGCGAGTCCGAAGTAGGTGGAGACTTCTTCGACGTCTTCGAGCTTCCCGATGGGCGCCACGGCTTCATGGTCGGGGACGTGTCGGGAAAAGGCGCCGAGGCCGCCGCACAGACGGCGATGGCCAAGTACATGCTGCGCGCTTTCTGTATGCGTGAGCCGGACCCCGCCCTGGTGCTGCAGGACTTGAACAGCGCACTCGTGCAGACCATGGGCGAGGAGCGGTTCACCACCCTCATCTACGGTGTCATCGACGGAGCTTCCTGCCGTTGCTCGATGGCAAGCGGGGGCCATCCGCCGCCCCTGGTACACCGGCGGTCGGAGGGGATCGTGGAAGCGCTGGAGACTCCGGGCGGCATCCTGGGCCTGTTCGAAAATCAGCGTTACACGACCCTCGACTTCGATCTCATGCCGGGCGACGTCTTCGTCTGCTACACCGACGGCCTCCTCGAGGTGCGCTCCGACGGCGAGCTCTACGGCCGGGACCGGGTGGCGCGCTCACTCCTCGAGCAGCCTCCTGGGTCCGGGGCGCCGGATCTGGCGCAGCGGGTCTTCGAAGCCGCCCAGAGCTTCGGGGAGGTGACCGACGACACGGTCGTCTTTGCCCTGATTCGCACGGGTTCGGACGGGCCGGCCGACGGAGTGGTCGGGGACGGGCGGCCCCGCGGCGCGCCGGCGGTCTGAGGCTTTCTTGTACCGGTGCGACGCGTGCGGAAACAAGACCCGTTTCGACGTCGTCGAGCGGACGCGCGTGCGCAGCTACGTGCACTACACGCTGGGGGGCGAGGCGTCGGTCGAGGAGGAGGAGGTGCTCGAGCACGAGGTCGAACAGGTGACGTGCCGTTGGTGTGGCTCGTCGGACGAGGTGGTGACCGAGCCCGCGCCGGCCCCCGTGACTCCGCCGCCCGCCCCGAGCGGCGCGCAGGATGACCCGGGGACCTGAGGAGCGTCCGGTGTGACCGAGCGCCGGCCCGCCGACGTCGAGCAGTCCCTCGCCGGATCCGTGGCCGCCTTCTTGAGGAGCGCCCCGAAGCAGCAGATCCCGCCGCGGCTGCGGCGATTCAAGGGGATCCCGCCAAAGGGACTCCGGCCCCACCGCGCCGAGCTGGTCGGGGTGCTGGAGGACGAGATCCTGCGACGCCAGATCCTCGAGTGGCTCGACGGGAAAGTCCCACTGGCCCGCTCCGACGCGGAGCTTCTCCGGTTGGCGGTCGAGCGCCCCGAAGGTTGGTCCGAGGCGCTCGGGGCCGACCCGAGCTCGCCCGGTACCCAGACGGAGGACGCGGCGAAGATCGCCCGGCTCGAGATCGCGCTCGGACAGGAGCAGGAGCGCGTTCGGCGCGCCAGGGCCGAAGCGGCTCGCGCCAAGGAGGACGCCCGCAGGGCCAAGGAGGAGGCGCACCGCACCGTTTCCGAGGCACGCTCGAAAGCTGGGGAGCTGTCCAAGGAGGTGACCCGCCTCGCGGCGGAGCACAGCGCCGCCAGGCGGGAGTCGAAGGCGGCGGCCGAAGAGGCCTCCCGGGCCGAGCGGGCGCGTGAGCGCGCCGAGAGGAAGGAGCGCACCTCGGTGGCCAAAGCCCAGGCGGAGTGCGATGTGGCTGTGCGCGAGCTGCGTTCGGTGCGCCGGGAGGCGGTCGCCGCCCTGGCCCGTGTGGCCAGGCTCGAGGACGAGCTTCAGGGCCTTCGCGACGCCAAGCCCAAGCCCAAGGCCAAGAAGAAGACTACTCGGGCCGGCCAGCCGAAGGCGCCGGCGCGCCGGATGCCCCTCCCGGTGCCCAAGGGCCGCTTCGAAGATGACCCCGAGACCCTGCATGGGTGGCTCGGCACGCCGGACGTCGTCCTCCTCGTGGACGGCTACAACGTGACCAAAGCCGAGGGCGGCTTCGGAGACCTGTCGCTCGAGTTGCAGCGCGACCGTCTTGTGGAGCGGGTCAGCTCGCTGCAGCTGAAGACGAAGGTCAGCGCGACCATCGTGTTCGACGGCTCCACCATGCCGCCCGGGATGACGAGGCCTAGAAAGCGGCGCGTCAAGGTCGTGTACTCGAAAGAAGGCGAAACCGCGGACGACCGCATAATCGCCCTGCTCCAGGAGCTTTCTCCGCATCCCGTGGTGCTGACCACTAACGACAAAGAGCTTCAGGGGCGTGCGCGCGAGCTCGGCGCAACCGTGGCTACATCGAGTCAGCTGCTGGCACTGCTGCGCTGACGTCCGTAAGCCCGGCGCGCCAGACCCGGGGCCGGTCTCCTACCGGCGCCACCCGGCGCGCCAGACCCGGGGCCGGTCTCCTACCGGCGCCACCCGGCGCGCCAGACCCGGGCCCGGCTCCTACCGGCGCCACCCGGCGCGCCGCCGAACCTGAAGGCTCC
>Ga0136620_10000080_pt1 | contig 36371 bp, 28 predicted proteins | sample AntDrymUQ4162106_2_FD_104806 | JGI IMG/M metagenome (GOLD analysis project Ga0136620, IMG submission 104806) | Polar desert sand microbial communities from Dry Valleys, Antarctica - metaG UQ416 (21.06) | ecosystem: Environmental > Terrestrial > Soil > Desert | place: Antarctica: Dry Valley... | reverse complement strand
CTGCTGGCCCGCTTCGACGAGGTGCTCCGCCCGCATGACCTCACCTTCGCCCGCTACGAGGCGCTCGTCCTGCTGCGGTTCAGCCGGCGCGGCGAGCTGCCGCTCAAGATCATCGGCAACCGGCTCATGGTGCACCCCACGAGCGTGACGAACACCGTCGATCGGCTCACCGCGTCCGGCTATGTCCGTCGGCGCCGCAACCCCACCGACGGGCGTGGCGTCCTGGCCGCCATCACCGCCGGTGGGCGCGATGTCGTGGAGCTGGCCACCGCTGAGCTGATGGCGCTCGACTTCGGGCTGAGCGTCCTCGATGCCGCCGACCTGGAGCACGTCGTCCGGGTGTTACGCGACGTCCGCGCCGCAGCCGGTGACTTCCCGGGGTGATCCAGATCCTCGCGCTGGATACTAGGGAGTCCTACTATTCAGGCATGGACGAAGCTGAGGTAGCCGCCGGTCGGCGCCGCTGGCAGGAGCGGTTCGACGCCGCTTTCGTGCGCGACGCCGACTTCACGACGCTGTCCGGAGTCGAGGTGGAACCCGTCTACGGGCCGGGCGACGGGCAGTCGGCGCAGGGATTCGATCGGATCGGCTGGCCGGGGGAGTACCCGTTCACGCGTGGCCTGCACGCCACGGGCTACCGGGGTCGGGCGTGGACGATCCGTCAGTTCGCCGGCTTCGGCAACGCCGAGCAGACCAACGAGCGCTACAAGATGATCCTCGCCGAGGGCGGCGGTGGGCTGTCGGTGGCCTTCGACATGCCCACCCTGATGGGCCGTGACAGCGACGATCCCCGTGCGCTCGGCGAGGTCGGTCACTGCGGCGTCGCCATCGACTCCGCGGCCGACATGGACATTCTCTTCAGCGACATCCCGCTGGCGCGGACCACGACGTCGATGACGATCAGCGGCCCCGCCGTACCGGTGTTCTGCATGATGCTGGTGGCTGCTGAGAGACAAGGCGCGGCAGTCGAGTCGCTCAACGGCACGCTGCAGACCGACATCTTCAAGGAGTACATCGCGCAGAAGGAGTGGCTGTTCGCGCCCGAGCCGCATCTGCGCCTGATCGGCGACCTGATGGAGTTCTGCGCCAGTGAGGTGCCGGCGTACAAGCCGCTGTCGGTCTCCGGCTACCACATCCGGGAGGCCGGTTCGACGGCCGCGCAGGAACTCGCCTTCACCCTCGCCGACGGCTTCGGCTACCTCGAGTTGGGACTGTCCCGCGGGCTCGATATCGAGCAGTTCGCGCCCGGCCTGTCGTTCTTCTTCGATGCCCACATCGACTTCTTCGAGGAGATCGCGAAGTTCCGCGCGGCCCGGCGGATCTGGGCGCGCTGGGTGCGGGACGTCTATGGCGGAAAATCCGCGCGATCTCAGTCGTTGAGATTCCATACCCAGACAGCGGGGGTGTCCCTGACGGCGCAGCAGCCGGACAACAACGTCGTGCGTACGGCGATCGAAGCGCTGGCCGCGGTGCTGGGTGGGACGAACTCGCTGCACACCAACGCCTTGGACGAGGTCCTCGCGCTGCCGTCGGCACGGGCGGCGCAGATCGCGCTGCGGACCCAGCAGGTGATCGCCGAGGAGACCGGCGTCCTGAACGTGGCCGACCCGTTGGGCGGCTCGTGGTACGTCGAGGCGCTCACCGACGAGCTGGAGCGGGAGGCCGAGGAGATCTTCGCCCGGATCCGCGGGATGGGCACCGACGGCACCATGACCTCGGGGCTGTTGCGGGGAATCGAGGACGGCTGGTTCATGTCCGAGATCGCCGAGGCGGCGTTCGTCTACCAGCGGCAGGTGGAGAAGGGTGAGAAGAAGGTAGTCGGAGTGAACGTGCTGACCCGCAGCGTGGAGGATCCGCTGGAGATCCTGCGGGTCAGCCACGAGGTCGAGGTCGAGCAGAACAGGGTGCTCGGTCGGCGCCGAGCCGACCGCGACGACGGCGCCGCCCGAGCCGCGGTTGCCCGGATGATCGAGGTGGCGCGGACCGAGGAGAACATGGTCCCGGCCATGCTGGAGGCCTGCCGCGCCGAGGCCACCCTCGGCGAGATCTGCGACGCCCTGCGGGTCGAATGGGGCGCCTACACCGAGCCCGCGCGCTTCTAGCGTCCTCCGGTCGCGCCGCTGCACCCCACCCTCACCAGCTTTGCCTGTGATGTGGTCGCGGTGAGCGCCGATTTGTCCCGTTTACGGGGCCGCCTGACAGGCAAAGTCGGGGCAGGGCGGGCGGCGCCGGCGGGCCGGGGGATCTGGGAGACTTGCGGGCATGCAACCTGGAGAGGCACGGCTGGCCGCGTCGATGGCCGGCGCACTGGACCTGTCCGCTCTCAAGGCGCGGGCGACCGCACCGCCGGCTCCCCCGGGCGGCGCTGCCCCAGCGGCAACCCCGAACGTCGTTGATGTCACAGAGGAGACGTTCCAGACCGAGGTGATCGACCGGTCCATGCAGGTGCCGGTGGTGATCGACCTGTGGGCGGAGTGGTGCCAGCCGTGCAAGCAGCTCTCCCCGATCCTGGAGAAGCTGGCCGCCGAGGGCGGCGGGTCGTGGGTCCTGGCCAAGATCGACGTCGACGCCAACCAGCGGATTGCCCAGGCGCTGAAGGTGCAGGGCATCCCGGCGGTCAAGGCGGTGTTGCAGGGTCAGCTCGTCGCCGAGTTCAGCGGCGCGATTCCGGAGGCCGAGGCACGGCAGTTCATCGCGGCCCTGGTGGACGCGGCCGGCGGCGCGGCTCCCCCCGCCGCCGACGCGCCGCCGGAGCCGGAGGACCCGCGGCTGATCGCTGCCGAGGACGCGCTGGAGCAGGGGCAGTTCGACGAGGCGGCCCGGATCTACCGGGACATCCTGACCGCCGAGCCGGCGCACCCGTTCGCAGCCGACGCGCTTCGCCAGGTCGAGTTGATGCAGCGGCTCGCGCAGGCCGGACCGGATCCGGTCGCTGCCGCGGACGCCGCCCCGGACGACATCGCCGCGCAATGCAGCGCAGCGGACGCACTCGTCGCCGCGGGCGACATCGAGGGCGCCTTTGCCCGCCTGCTCGACGTCGTACGCCGGACCTCCGAGGAGGATCGTGATCAGGCTCGTCTGCACCTGCTGGAGCTGTTCGCGGTGATGGGAGGCGACGACCCGCTGGTCACCGCCGCGCGCCGCGACCTCACCAACGCGCTGTTCTAGACCCCCACCTCACAGGCAGCCGGTCCGCGCACGAAACCCTGCCGGAACAGGTCGACCAGCTGGAATCCCGACAACCCCACGTCGGGCAGCACGCTGGGACTCTCGCCGTACTCCAGCAACACCTGGATGGACTCGTCGACGTCACCGGGTGAGATCGTGGCGACCGGCTGGCCGTCACGGGTGATGTTGGCAAAGAAGAACTGGCTGGTGTACCAACCGGTCAAGCAGATCGTGCTGCGCAGCGCGTCCTCGCCGCGGAAGTCCAGGCCCAGCTGGTCGCGGGCGGCCTGGGCGTAGTTGATCGACAGCAGCGTCGTGACGGCGAAGTCGCCGACCTCGCTGTGCACCGTCGGCATCAGCGTCTGGTTGTCGAAGTCGATCCGGTTCTCCGGCTCGCAGAACGTGACGTCCCGGCGCTGCCGCGCGCCGGCGCACTCCGGCCGGGCGCCTTCGAACGGCTGCAAACTCGGTGCCTGCCATTCGCCCTCGAAGACCTCGCCGAACTCCGTCGACCAGAACGCGTCGAGGGTGTCCTCGCTGATCGTGAGGGCCTGGTCGTACGGCGCGTTGCCCTCGTTGTCGAAGTCCGTCTGGTCGTTGAACTCCTGCTGGGTGAAGATCCGCTGGTCGGTGAAGTTGTCCTTGCAGGCCTGGGCGCCGTCGTCGTACCCCTCCTGGAATGCGCTGACCCGGTCGAAGTACGAGCCGTGCGCGTCGTCGGCCATCGGTCCGGAGCCGGGGGCGTCGCGGAGCAGCAGATAACCGCGCAGGATGTCGTCCAGCTCGGAGGCGCGGATGAAGAAGTGTTCGGCGTTGTCGTCGGCGACCCAGCCGGTCCAGGCGCCGGCGAAGCAGTCGGCCTGGGTCTCGAACACGATCGACAGCGTGCTCGCGGGTGCCTCGCGACCCTGGATGGCGTGCCCGAACTCGTGCGCCATCACCAGGGCCGGAATGAACCTGCCGTAGTCGGCGGCCAGCGCCTCGAGCAAAGTTCGATCGTAGACGATGTTGTCGCCGCCACTGGGCTGCGGGAAGCAGTAAAAGGCGTTGTCCTCGACGTCCTCGGCACTGTCGAAGCAGCCGATGTCGTCCGGATAGTCGCTGGGGTCGAAGTCGTCGGGATTGACCGAGAAATAGCCGCCGGCCAGCGGCTGGAAGTCCGCGCCGTACACCTCCGGGAACGTGTCCTCCCAGTACGCCTCCAGGTCGGCCAGGGCGTTGCGGGACAGCGTGTCGATGTCCTCGTCGGTGGACCCGACGATCTGCAGGTTGGACGGCGCGACGTTGGGGCGCACGCCGTCGTTGGTCTGACCCTGCCCCTCGATCTGCCGAGCACAACTGGGGACCAGCAGCGCCAGGGCGCAGAGCAACACCACGGCGGTACGACGCGGACTTCGCGGAGGCATCGACAGATCACAACCTTCACCTGGGCACCCGTTTGCCGACTGGATGGTGACACGCGCGAGGAAAAATCGCTGTAAGGACGGCTACTCGGCTTTCGGGATGGCCGGTGAGTCAGCCGCCTCCGGCCGCAACCAGAGCGTGCCCAGCGGGGGCAGGTTCAGCGTCGCCGAGCACGGCTGCCCATGCCAGCTCTCATCCATCGCGGTCACGACGCCGAAGTTGCCGACACCGGAGCCGCCGTAGACGTGCGCGTCGGTGTTCACCACCTCCGTCCACCGTCCGGGCAGCGGCAGCCCGAGGCGGTACCCGATGTGGGGGACGCCGGCAAAGTTCGCCACGCACGCCAGCAGGTCGCCGTCGGAGCCGCGCCGGACAAAGGAGAAGACGTTGCTTGGCGCATCGTTCGCGTCGATCCACTGGAACCCGGCCGGGTCCCCGTCGAGGGACCACAGCGCGGGGGTGTCCCGGTAGATGTGGTTCAGATCGCCGACGAGCCGCTTTACGCCGAGGTGCGCGGGTGATTCCAGCAATGCCCAGTCAAGCGACCGGCCGTCGGCCCATTCGGCGTCCTGCGCGAACTCGCAGCCCATGAACAGCAGCTGCTTGCCCGGATGCCCCCACATGTAGGCGAGCAGGCAGCGCAGGTTGGCCAGTTGCTGCCATCGGTCGCCGGGCATCTTGCGCAGCAGCGACCCCTTGCCGTGCACCACCTCGTCGTGGCTGATCGGCAGCACGAAGTTCTCCGAGTAGGCGTACATCAGCGAGAACGTCATCTGCTGGTGGTGGTGGATGCGGTAGACGGGTGCTCGGCTGGCGTAGCCCAGCGTGTCGTGCATCCAGCCCATGTTCCACTTGAAGCCGAAGCCCAGCCCGCCCAGATGCGTGGGACGGGTGACGCCGGGCCACGACGTCGACTCCTCCGCGATCGTGATGGCACCGGGTACCCGCCGGTAGACGGTCGCGTTCATCTCCTGCAAGAAAGCGACCGCCTCCAGGTTCTCCCGGCCGCCGTACCGGTTGGGCGTCCATTGCCCGGGACCGCGGGAGTAGTCGAGGTAGAGCATCGAGGCCACGGCGTCGACCCGCAGCCCGTCGATGTGGAACTCCTCGAGCCAGAAGAGCGCGTTGGCGACGAGGAAGTTGCGGACCTCGCGGCGGCCGAAGTCGAAGACCAGCGTTCCCCAGTCCGGCTGCTCGCCTCGGCGCGGGTCGGCGTGCTCGTAGAGCGCCGTGCCGTCGAACCGAGCGAGCGCGAAGCTGTCCCTCGGGAAGTGCCCCGGCACCCAGTCGACGATCACGCCGATCCCGGCCTGGTGCAGCCGGTCCACGAGATAGCGGAAGTCGTCCGGCTCGCCGAAACGGGCGGAGGGCGCGTAGTACGACGTCACCTGGTAGCCCCACGATCCGCCGTACGGGTGCTCGGCGACCGGGAGCAGCTCGACGTGGGTGAAGCCGGTTTCGGCCAGGTAGTCGACCAGTTCGTCGGCGAGCTGCCGGTAGGACAAGCCGGACCGCCACGATCCCAGGTGCAGTTCGTAGGTGCTCATCGGCGCGGCGTGCCACTCGGTCCTCGCCCGCCGCGTCATCCACTCCTCATCCCCCCAGGAGTACCCCGACGAGTAGACCCTCGAGGCGGTCTGCGGCGGCACTTCGGTGGCGAAGGCCATCGGATCGGCTTTGGCCCGCCAGACCCCGTCCGCGCCGAGGACGGCGAACTTGTACAGGGTGCCCGCGCCCACGCTCGGGATGAAGATCTCCCAGACGCCGGTCGAGCCCAGTGCGCGCAGGGAGAAGTCGCGGGCCCGCCAATAGTCGAAGTCGCCGGTGACCCGGACGCCGCGGGCGTTCGGTGCCCACACCGCGAAGGAGACGCCGTTGACCGGGCCAGCGGGGCTGTCGTACCTGCGTACGTGCGCCCCCAGCACGTCCCAGAGCCGCTCGTGCCGTCCCTCGGCGATCAGGTGCTGGTCCATCTCACCGAGCGTGGGCAGCCAGCGATAGGGGTCGTCGACATCGTGCGTGGTTCCGTCGCAGACCACTTCGAGCCGGTAGTCCCTGGGCTCGCCGGAGTGGTTGCCGGCGAAGACGCCGCCGGCATGGATCTGCGCGAGCTGCACCCGTCGGTTGCCCACGATCGCGGTCACCGCGCTGGCCTCGGGGCGCAGCGTGCGGATCACCGTCCTGGCCCCTGCTGGGTGGGCGCCGAGCAGGGAGTGCGGGTCCTTGTGCTCTCCGGCGACCAGCCGGTCCAGCTCGGCTTTGGTGGGGTCGGTCACCCCCCGCTCCCCGCGCAACGTCCGTGGGAATGAGCGCCATGGCGACCAGAGCTACGGACGCAGCGCGAGGGGGCGCTCATGCGAGTTGGGCCAGCTTGGCGAGGGAGTTCAGTGGGATGGGCAGCCAGTGCGGGCGGTTGCGCGCCTCGTACACCGCCTCGTACACCGCCTTGTCCGCCTCGAATGCCCGCACCAGGGCGGGCTGCTCGCTCGGGTCACGGCCGGCCACGTTCGCGTAGCCGTCGCAGAACGCCTGCCGGTTTCGCCCCGCCCACTCGTTTGCCCGGTATTCCAGCTGGGGGTCGGAGTGCCCTTCGACGAGTAGGTGCCTGGCGGCGTATTCGAACGAGCGCAACATCCCGGCGATGTCGCGAATCGGACTGTCCAGGCCGCGGCGGGCGGCCAGCGGCCTGGCCGGTTCGCCCTCGAAGTCCAGGATCGTCCAGCCCAGATGAGTGCGCAGTACCTGGCCGAGGTGGTAGTCCCCGTGCACCCGTTGCACGGGGATCGGCTCGTCCAGCTCTCCCAGTTCGGCGAATCTGGCCCGTAGGCCATCGGCGTACGGCGCAAGCTCCGGTACGACTTCCAACGCGGCGTCGAGCCGGCTGTTCATGCCGGCCACAACGCCACCGAGCTGGCTGGCGTCGAAGCTGCCCGTCGACAGGACCGCGGCCAGGTCGGCGTGCACCGACGCCGTCGCCTCGCCGAGCCGGAAGGACTCGCTGGCGAAGTCGCCGCCCACCTCGTCCGGGTGCAGGTCGCCCTCGGCGTACAGGTCACGGACGCTCGCCACCGCTAGGGACCAGCCGTCGCTGGCCGCGGGCAGGAACGTCTGCAGCATCGCGATGGTGCCGTCCTCCTGCCCCTTTGCCTGGTCACCTTCAATGGACAGGAAACCCAGGAGCGGGGCGACGTGCCGGTTGTTCCTTGAGTGCAGCGCGTCGTGGACCTCCACGTCCGGGTTCAGGCCCGGTTCGAGCCGGCGGAAGAGCTTCAGGATGGTGGAATCGCCGTAGACGAGCGAGCTGTTGCTCTGCTCGGTGCTGACGATGTCTCCCGGAAGGTTGAGCGGGATCTCGGCGCCTGGCTCCAGGTGGAACCGCAGCTCCTTGTGCTCGTGCCGGGCGGCGAACAGGTCCAGCCACAACGGCGTGGTCCGGCGGTCGCGCATCGCGTCGTAGACCCAGCGTGGATCCTCGTCGAGTTCACCGATGAGCACCCGGTCGAGTTGCTCGTCCCTGTCGTGGTGCCGGCTCAGCGGGACGATGAAGACGTCGGTGCCGCCGTCGACATAGCCGACGTACACCAGATGCAGTTCTACCAAGGGTTCCTTGCTCAGCTCCAAGGCGGTTGTGTCCACAGTGGACACCTCCCGGCCCTTGGCCGCGTACCAACGCTGCTCCGGCATCCATCTCCTGAGCAGGTCCGTCAACTTCACTGGTGGGTCTCCGAGCGGCTGAGCAGGAACCAGTAGAACCCGTGCCCGGCCAAAGTGAACATGTACGGCAGTACCCCGATCTCTGGGAACGCAACCCGGCCGGTGAGTTCGGTCGGCGTCCATCCGTCGAACCGGCGCAGGTCCAACTCGGCCGGCTGCGGGAAGCGGGACAGGTTGTTGACGCAGAGCACCACGTCGTCGCCGTACTCCCGGATGTAGGACAGCACGGTGGGATTTCGCGACCCCACCTCGGTCAACGTTCCCAGCGCCAGCGTCGGATGCTGCTTGCGCACCTCGATCATCCGCCGGGTCCAGTAGAGCAACGACGTCGTGCTGCGCATCTGCGCCTCGACGTTGATCGCCTGGTAGCCGTAGACCGCGTCCGCGATCACCGGCAGGTGCAGCCGCTGCGGGTCGGCGGTGGAGAAACCCCCGTTGCGGTCCGGGGTCCACTGCATCGGCGTACGCACCCCGTCGCGGTCACCGAGCCAGATGTTGTCGCCCATCCCGATCTCGTCGCCGTAGTAGAGAACGGGTGAGCCGGGCAGCGACAGCAGCAGCGCGGTGAACAGCTCCAGCTGGTTGCGGTCGTTCTCCAGCAGCGGCGCGAGCCGACGACGGATACCGATGTTGGCCTTCATGCGTGGGTCCTTGGCGTACTCCGCCCACATGTAGTCGCGGTCCTCGTCGGTGACCATCTCGAGGGTCAGCTCGTCGTGGTTGCGCAGAAAGATCCCCCACTGGCAGTTCGGCGGGATCGCCGGTGTCTGCGCGAGGATCTCCGAGATCGGGAAGCGGGACTCCCGGCGCACCCCCATGAAAAGCCTCGGCATCACCGGGAAGTGGAACGCCATCTGGCATTCGTCGCCCGTTTCCGGGTCGCCGAAGTACTGGACGACATCGGCCGGCCACTGGTTGGCCTCGCACAGCAGCAGCCGGTCGGGATAGTCCGCGTCGACCATCCTTCGCAGCCGCTTGAGGAACTCGTGCGTCCTGGGCAGGTTCTCGCAGTTGGTGCCCTCCTCCTCGAACAGGTACGGCACGGCGTCGAGCCGGAACCCGTCGATCCCCAGATCCAGCCAGAATCGCAGCGAGTCGAAGATGGCCGCCTGTACGGCGGGGCTCTCGAAGTTCAGGTCGGGCTGATGGCCGAAGAAACGGTGCCAGTAGAACTGGTTGCGCACCGGGTCGTGCGTCCAGTTCGACGTCTCGGTGTCGACGAAGATGATCCGGGCGTCCGGGTAACCGGTGTCCTTGTCGCTCCAGACGTAGAAGTCGCCGTACGGACCGGACGGATCGCTCCGGGAGGCCTGGAACCAGGGGTGCTGGTCGCTCGTGTGGTTCAGGACGAAGTCGATGATCACCCGGATTCCGCGCTCGTGGGCGGCGCCGAGGAAGTCGCGGAAGTCCCCGATCGACCCGTACTCGGGCAGCACCGAGCAGTAGTCGGCGACGTCGTACCCGCCGTCGCGCAGCGGGGAGGCGAAGAACGGCGGCAGCCAGAGGCAGTCGACGCCCAGCCACTGCAGGTAGTCCAGCCGGCCGGTCATGCCGCGGATGTCACCGGTGCCGTCGCCGTTGCTGTCGGCGAAGCCGCGGACCAGGACCTCGTAGAATACGGCGCGCTTGTACCAGTGCGGATCTGGCTTCACGCGGCGTACCTCCGCACGACGAAGATGTGTGACGGCTCGTGGTGGGGGTTGAGCTCGACGTAGTTGAACTCCCCCCAGTGGTAGATGGCGCCGGTGATCTGGTCCTCCACCGCGAAGCGGTCGCGCCAATCCATGCCGAGACCGGGCATGTCCAGCCGCACCGTTCCGAGCTGCGCGACATGGCTGTCCAGGCTGCAGATCACCACGACGGTGTCCTCGGCGTCCTGCTTCGAAAAGGCGATGAGGTTCTCGTTGTCCACGTCGTGAAAGCGCAGACTGCGCAGGTTCTGCAGTGCGCTGTGTTCTCGGCGGACCCGGTTGAGCCGGGTGAGGTACGCCGCCAACGTGCGCCGCTCCCTCCCCGCAGACTGCCAGTCCCGGTGCCGCAACTGGTACTTCTCCGAGTCGAGGTACTCCTCACTGCCCGGGCGGACCGGCTGGTGCTCGAACAGCTCATACCCTGAGTAGACGCCCCAGGTCGGGGACATCATGCTTGCCAGCACGGCGCGGATCTTGAACATCGGCGGCCCGCCGTACTGCAGGCTCTCGTGCAGGATGTCCGGCGTGTTCACGAAGAAGTTGGGGCGCATGTAGTCCGCCGCCTCGACGAGTTCCCGGCCGTACTGCTCCAGCTCCCGCTTGCCGGTCCGCCACGTGAAGTACGTGTAGGACTGGGTGAACCCGAGCTTTGCCAGCGCGTGCATCATCGCCGGCCTGGTGAACGCCTCGGCCAGGAACAGCACGTCGGGATGGTCCTGTTTGACCTGCCAGATCAGCCAGTGCCAGAAGTTCAGCGGTTTGGTGTGCGGGTTGTCGACCCGGAAGATCTTGACGCCATGGTCGATCCAGTGGGTGAGAACTCGCAGTGTTTCGGCGTAGATCGTTTCGGGCGCGTTGTCGAAGTTGATCGGGTAGATGTCCTGGTACTTCTTGGGCGGATTCTCGGCGTACGCGATGGTGCCGTCGGGGAGCGTGGTGAACCACTCCGGGTTGGACGTCACCCACGGATGGTCCGGGGCGGCCTGCAGCGCGAAGTCCAACGCGACCTCCATCCCGAGTTCGCGGGTGCGTTCGACAAAGGAGTCGAACTCCTCGATGGTGCCGAGATCGGGGTGTACGGCGTCGTGCCCCCCGTGCCTGCTACCGATCGCCCACGGCGAGCCGACATCGTGGGCCTCGGTCACCAGCGTGTTGTTCGGCCCCTTGCGGTTGACCTCGCCGATGGGGTGGATGGGCGGCAGATAGACCACATCGAAGGCCATCTCCTGGATGGCGGGTAGCCGCTCGGCGGCGTCCTTGAACGTCCCGTGGATGGGTCGGCCGTCGACGACCTTGCCCTCGGAGCGCGGAAAGAACTCGTACCAGCTGCCGTACAGAGCCCGCTCGCGGTCCACCCACACGTCGTAGCGACTGGACTTCGTCAGCAGTTCGCGGACCGGGTGAGCGAGAAGCAGCTCGTGCAACTCGGGCTCGAACGCGGGGGCCAGCCGGTGCTGCAGGTCCAGACTCTTGTCCCCCAGTGCTCGTGCGGCGCCCAGGACCCGGTGGCGCCACTCTTTCGCGACCAGCCGCGCGGCCCGCTCGATCAGGCTCGCGCCGATCGCGAGGTCGTTGGCTAGCTCCGGCGCGCCCTGTCCGACCTCGGTCTTCGCCTCGATGGCGTGTCGCCAGGTCGCCAGCGGGTCGCCCCATGCCTCGACCACGAACGTCCAGCGGCCCTCGCGATCGGGGACGACGGTGGCGTGCCAGCGGTCGGTGCCGGGGGCACCGGGGACCATCGGAAGGAACGGCGGGCGGTCCCGCCGGCCGCCGACTCCGCGTGGGGGCGTCCAGACGACGTTGCAGCCGACCCTGTCGTGCCCGTCGCGGAGCACGGTGGCGGAGACGGGTAGGCGCTCACCGACCACCGCTCTGGCGGGGTATGCGCCGCAGGAGATGGCAGGTGAGATGTCGGCGATTCCGAGGCGTCCGGTCATCGCCGTCAACGCTACCCAGGGGTGGGGGTTCACCCCAATCCAGCCTCCTCCGCCCGGCACCCGCCCCCCATCACCCGACGATCATGACGATTCGGCCGTTCAAACGCGGATAATCTGCGCGAATCGGGCCACCGAACGTCATGATCGTCGCGGGAGAGGGGTGGAAGGACCCGCACGCTGACTGCCTCAGAGGCCAAGCAGCCGACGAGCGTCGTCAGCCTCGGGCGACAGCCGTGGGCGCAGTGCGGCGATCCGAGCCGGGGCATCTGACAGTGCGGTACCCGCGTCCTGCACGATTCGACGCTGCCCGCGGTAGACGGCCTCGTCTGTGTAGCGGAGCACGAACCAGCCGCGGTTGACCAACCAGTTCTGCCTGGTGCGGTCCCTGCGGAAGACGTGTCGATCGGTGTGCACTGCGAAGCCGTCGTACTCGAGCCAGATCAGCTTGTCGCGGTAGCCGAGCTCGCCGCGGGCGAGCAGCCGGCCGTGCTCATCCCGGATCCGCATGTCGACGTCGGGCTCCGGCAAGCCGCCGCTGAGGAGTATCAGCCTGGTGAGGGTCTCCTGGCAGGAGTCGGTGCCTTCGCGAGCGAGCTCGACAACCCGGCGAGCTTGAACACAGCCGCGTAAACCTGCCAACAGCGGTAGTCCACGGCGTAGATCGTCGACCGTGCACCAGCCAGACCGCAGCGCGCTGTCGGCAATGACTACGGCGCGTTGGCGGGGCACCGCACGGATCAGCGACAGCGCGGTCCACGCGGCGCTGGTGACGGGTAGGCCCGAGATGCGGTCGAGATGTTCCGGAGGGGTGAGGCAGCGGTGGAGCCGCACGCCCTCGGGACGGTGGCGTGCAATCCAGTCCCGCGGTACCACCAGATGAACCAGCGGGTCGGCCGGGACACCCTCAAAGCCGTGTAGACCGGCGGCGCTGGAGTGGCTCAGCGCAACCCCGGGCGGCCACCTGCCGTTGGGCGACTGCGTCAGGAGGGCAGCCCGAAGCCGCCAGCGGTCGTCGACCGCCGGGCGGACTTCATGCAGTACGCCATGGTGTGCCGACTTCCACTCGCCTGAGCGCAGCCGCTCGCGGATCTGCTGTTCGGTCATCCCGGCGGCGATCGCCTGTTGGCGGGTCAAGCAACCCTGCTGCCGGACAAGCACATGATCGACGTCCATTGCTGCGGGTGACATGGCGATCGGTCTACCGACGCCGAAGCCCTCGCGGTGGTCGCCTGGCCAGCGTGTGGACATCGCCGTACCGCTGTGGATAGCACCCTATCCCCGACGATCATGACGATTCGGCCGTGCAAAACACGGCAATCTGTGCGAATCAGGCCACCTAACGTCATGATCGCTGGGGAGAGGGCGCGGGTTCGGCGGAGGTTCGGAGGCGCGCCAACAGAGTCGGTATCGTGCGGCCAGTGAAAGCGCTGCGCCGATTCACCGTCCGCGCCACCCTGCCTCCGCAGTTGGCCGCCCTGTCCGATCTCGTCCTCAACCTGCGGTGGTCCTGGCATGCCGAGACCCGCGAGCTGTTCGAGACCATGGACCCCGATCTGTGGCGGACCTACAAGGGTGACCCGGTCAAGCTGCTGGGGGAGATCTCGGCCCAGCGGCTGGCTGCGCTGAGCAGCGACAAGCGCTTCCTGCGCACCCTGGCCAACCTGGTCGAGGACCTGCAGGACTACCTGAGCGCGCCGCAGTGGTACCAGCGGCGCGCGGAGGGACCGGCCGGCATCGCCTACTTCAGCCCGGAGTTCGGTATCACCGAGGTGCTCCCGCAGTATTCCGGCGGGCTCGGCATCCTCGCCGGTGACCATCTCAAGGCGGCCAGCGACCTGGGTGTCCCGATCTTGGCGGTCGGCCTGCTCTATCGGGCCGGCTACTTCAGCCAGTCCCTGTCCGCCGATGGCTGGCAGCTGGAGCATTATCCGGCGATCGATCCGCACGGCCTGCCGCTGGTCCTGCTGCGCGAGGAGGACGGCACCCCCACCAGGATCGTGGTCGGACTTCCGGACGGACGAAACCTGCACTCGCAGGTCTGGAAGGCGCAGGTCGGCCGGGTACCGCTGCTGCTGCTGGACTCCGACATCGAGGAGAACGAGGCCACCGAGCGGTCGGTGACCGACCGGCTGTACGGCGGGGGCAAGGACCACCGGCTCGTGCAGGAGATGCTGCTCGGCATCGGCGGCGTCCGGGCGATCCGCGCCTACTGTCGGCGTACCGGCGCGCCCGCTCCAGAGGTGTTCCACACGAATGAGGGCCACGCCGGCTTCCTCGGGCTGGAGCGGATCCGGGAGCTCGTCGAGCACCCGGCCGATGCCACCAGCGCGCCGCTGAACTTCGACGAGGCGCTGCAGGCGGTCCGCGCCGGCACCGTGTTCACTACCCATACGCCCGTTCCGGCCGGCATCGACCGGTTCCCCGTTGACCTGATCCGGGTGTACCTCGGCGGGTCCAACGCCTGCCCCGGGGTACCGATAGAGCGGATTCTCGCGTTGGGCGCCGAGGACGACGACTCGAGCATGTTCAACATGGCGCACATGGGATTGCGGCTGGGTCAGCGGGCCAACGGCGTGAGCCGGCTGCACGGCGCGGTGAGCCGGAACATGTTCGGCTCTCTGTGGCCCGGGTTCGACACCTCTGAAGTGCCGATCACGTCGGTCACGAACGGCGTACATGCCCCGACCTGGGTGGCGCCGGACATGCTGGAACTGGCAACCGACAGCGACGGGCTTCGGCTGCTCGGTGAGGACTCCGACTTCGCCGCGATCGGTGCCGCTCCAGCCGAGCTGATCTGGCGGCTGCGGCGTGCCATGCGCGGCCGGTTGGTCGACGAGGTACGACGGCGGGTGCGGGCCTCTGCCCTGCAGCGGGGCGCGAGTGAGGCGGAGGTGGGCTGGACGGACACGGTCCTCAACCGGGATGTGCTGACGATCGGTTTCGCCCGACGGGTGCCGTCGTACAAGCGGTTGACGCTCATGCTTCGCGACCCGCAGCGGCTGCGGGACCTGCTGCTCGATCCGGCCCGACCGGTCCAGCTCGTCATCGCCGGTAAGAGTCACCCGGCCGACGACGGCGGCAAGAAGCTGATTCAGGACATGGTCCGATTCGCCGACGACCCGGAGCTGCGGCACCGGCTGGTCTTTCTCCCCGACTACGACATCGGGATGGCACGCTACCTCTACTGGGGGTGCGACGTATGGCTGAACAACCCGCTGCGCCCGCTCGAGGCGTGCGGAACGTCGGGGATGAAGTCCGCGCTCAACGGCGGCCTCAACCTGTCGATCAGGGACGGCTGGTGGGACGAGATGTACGACGGGGCCAACGGCTGGGCGATCCCGACCGCCGACGGCGTCGGCGACCCGGAGCGGCGCGACGATCTGGAGGCCGGTGCGCTGTACGACTTGCTCGGCAAGCAGGTCGCGACTCGGTTCTACGACCGGGATGCGGCCGGCGTACCCGGCCGCTGGGTGGAGATGGTGCGGCACACGCTGTCCACCCTCGGGCCGAAGGTGCTGGCCACCCGAATGGTTCGGGACTATGTCGAGGAGTTGTACACGCCGGCGGCTCGCGCGGCTGCGACGCTCGCGGCCGGTGACTTCGCCGGCGCCCGGGAGCTTGCGGCGTGGCGGGCGCACATCGCCGGGCACTGGAACGGCGTCCGCGTCGAGCACGTCGAGTCCAGTGGGGTGGGGGACACACCCGAGCTCGGCAGTTGGCTGTCGCTGCGGGCAGAGGTCGAGCTGCCCGGTCTGGGGCCGGAGGATGTCGAGGTCCAGGCGGCGTACGGGACCGCCGACGAAGCCGAGCAGTTGCACGAGGTGAACCTGGTGTCGATGAAGCACGTCGGCGCGGAGGGTGTTCGGCACTGGTTCGAAGCCTCGGTTCCGCTGGAGCGCACCGGCGGCTTCGGCTACACGGTTCGCGTGCTGCCTCGCCACGACGGGCTGTCCACGCCCGCCGAGCTCGGGCTCGTGGCCTCGGCGTAGCAGGTGGGTCCCGAGGGTTTGCTCCTCGTCGCCCTCGTGATGGCGGTGGGCGTGGTCGGCGTTCTGGTTCCTGTGCTGCCGGGGCTGCTGCTCGTCGCCGGCGCAGCGCTGGTCTGGGCGCTCACCGAGCAGGACACCCTGTCATGGGTGGTCTTCGCCGCGATGATCGTGGTCCTCGGCGTCGGCGCGATCGCCAAGTACGTGCTGCCGGCGCGCGACCTGGCCGCCGCCGGAGCGCCGCGCTCGACGCTCGTCGTGGGCGCTGTGGGCGCTGTGGTGGGGTTCTTCGTCATTCCCGTCGTCGGCCTGCCGGTCGGCGGGATCGCGGGTGTGTTCGTCGCCGAACTGCGGAGGTTACGCGGTGACCGGGCCGCTGCCTGGCGATCGACCTGGGTGACCATCAAGGCGGTCGGCCTGGGCATCCTGCTCGAACTGGCCGCCGCGCTGGTGGCCGTGGCGATCTGGGCGGTCGCCGTACTAGTGGGCTGAGCTGGAGCCCGGGGGGCCGACTCGGTCAGGCCTTGGGCTCGGTTCGCTTGACCTCCTGGACCAACCAGCCGTTGCCGTCAGGATCGTCGAAGCTGAAGAACGTTCCGTAGTCACGACGTTCCGGATCGGGTCCCGGAGTCTGACCGGCAGACCCGAAGTGGAAGAACTCACCGACGACCGTCCCGCGTTCGACGAGTTCGGCACGCGCCGCGTCGATGTCCCGGACGATCAGGTGCAGGCCGCCATAGGAGCCTGGGGCCGCCTGCGAGATGCCCGTCCCGATGGCGATCGAGCACGCCGAGCCCGGCGGGCTCAGCTGCACGACGCGGAAGTCGTCGCCAGCCCGGTGGTCGACGTCCAACTTGAACCCAAGCTTGTCCAGGTAGAAGGTCTTGGCGCGGTCCACGTCCGAGACGGGTACCACCACGAGTTCGAGGGTCCAGTCCACGACGCAGCCTCCTTGGCCTGTTGGGTCTTGCCATCGGTGCTGCGATGAGGAGGAAACCTCAGGCGCCGTTCTTGCGGTAGGTCAGCACGGTCCAGCCGAGCAGCATCCGGAAGCCGTCCTGCATCGGGTACGGCGCCCCCGCCGTCAGCTTCGTCCAGTCCCGGGCCTCGGGGGAGGCGACGTGGGTACCGTTGAGCGAATCCAGGTCGACGACGAGCACCTCGTCGCCCTGGATGCGGACCGCCGCGTGTGCGCTCGACAGCACGTGTTCCGGGTCCTGGATGACGAGCGGTTGAGCTTGGCCACTCTCCACGAGTTCGTGCTTCTCCGGCCGTCGGCCGAGGACGACGTCGCCGGTCAGGTTCGCGGTCGCACCGTCCTCGAAGACCAGTACGCCGACGCTGCGCGCAAGCTCAGGGTTCGACGGCGCATCACGCTGCGGCGGTGGGTGGAACTCGGTCGGCTCGGGGTCGGATGTCGGTGCGGCGTGCACGTCGGTCGCCGGGAGGTCGTGTTTGGTCAGCTCTACCGCCTCGTCGGCGCGGTCGGGAGGTTCCTCCGGGGCGGCCGGAACCGGTGCCGCCTCGCTGCCCGTCGCCGGTCGCTCCTCAGAGGGTGGGGTGGCAGTTGGCGAGCTCGACCACCGGAACCCGCCACCGGCCACCGCGCCGTCTCGGAGGTCGTGGCGGGAGGACCCCGAACCGGCGGCGAGTTGTTGCTCGGCGTTCGAGTCGCCGGCGACGACTGTCCGGCCGGCAACCCGGACCGCCACGACCGCGCCGCCTTGCACCGGTTGACCGTCCAGCGTCACGACGACACGCCCGTGACGGAGCACGAAACCCGCAGTGCCGTCGGTCACGACGACGGCGAAGGCGGCGTCCGCGTCCAGGTCGACCGGCATCGTTTCGGCGACTGCGTGCAGCAGCGGAGCAGCGCCATGCACCCGATCACCCAGCGTCAGGCAGGCCAGCAGCGTCTCCCATACCAGGTCGGATACCTGCTCGGAGGCCCATACCAGGCTGTCCGCGCGGCGGGCGACGCTGCCAGACCCCGGTAGCACCTCACACGTTGCGCCAGTCACATTTCCTCCCGTATGCACTCTAGTGATGGTCGCATCGCAGCAGCACCGTGCTCCGACCGGTGATCCAAAGCACGTCCCCCGGCCGCAGTTGCTGCCCTCCGGGGTCCGGTCGTTCCAGCGCGGTGTCCAGCACCACGTCGTAGCTGTGGCCCCAACTGTCGCCGGGGAGTGTCACGGCCACTGTCTCAGCCCCCGCGTGCAGCCAGAGCAGCCACCACCCGTCCCGCCAGCGCTGGTGCATGCCCACCGTCTGCCGACCGGCCTCCTGCCACCCCGGCGCCGGCAGCTGCGTCCCATCGGAATCGAACCAGACGACATCCAGTCCGCCGGGGAACGTCGGCCGGTGGAGTCCCGGCAACCCCTTCCGTAACCGAAGCAGCGCGGCCGTCCAATCCCGCAGGTTCCGCGCCTCCGCCGAATCCGACCAGTCCACATAGGACAGTTCGTTGTCCTGGCAGTACGCGTTGTTGTTGCCGTGCTGTGTACGCCGCAGTTCGTCACCGGCAAGCAGCATCGGGACACCGGCGGACAACAGCAGCGTCGTCAGCAGGTTTCGGGACTGACGCCGGCGCAGCTCCTCGACGTCCGGCGTACCCGGCCCTTCCATTCCGCAGTTCCAGGACCGGTTGTGGTCCTCGCCGTCGCGGTTGCCCTCCGCGTTGGCCTCGTTGTGCTTGGCGTCGTACGAGACGAGGTCGCGCAACGTGAACCCGTCGTGCGCGGTGATGAAGTTGACCGACGCCGTCGGCCGCCGGAACAGGTCGGCCGAGCCGGTCAACCGAGCGGCGAGTTCCCTGATGCCGTCGGAGCGGCCGCGCCAGAAGTCGCGCACGCAGCTGCGGTAGCGGTCGTTCCACTCGCTCCACTGTGGTGGGAAGCCGCCCAGCTGGTAGCCGTCGGAGCCGACGTCCCACGGCTCGGCGATGAGCTTGACCCCGCGCAACACCGGATCCTGTCCGACCACAGACAGGAACACCCCGCCCATGTCCACCGCACCGGTGCTCGAGCGGGTCAACGCCGGTGCGAGGTCGAACCGGAAGCCGTCGACGTGCATCTGCTCGACCCAGTAGCGCAGCGAGTCCATGACCAGGCGCAGGCCGGGTGCGCGTGAGGTGTCGAGGGTGTTGCCGCAGCCCGTCACATCGGCGTACCGGCTCGGATCGGCGGGCTCGAGCCGGTAGTAGGCGGCGTTGTCGATCCCACGCAGCGACAGCGTCGGCCCAGTCTCGTCCCCCTCGGCCGTGTGGTTGTAGACCACGTCGAGAATGACCTCCAGCCCGGCGGCGTGCAGCGTCTTGACCATCGCCTTGAACTCGGTCACCTGCTCGCCCCGGGCGCCGCCGGAGGAGTAACCGGCGTGCGGGGCGAAGAACGCCAGGGTGTTGTAGCCCCAGAAGTTGCGCAGGCCGCGCTGCAGCAGCCGAGGTTCGCTGAGGAAATGGTGAACGGGCATCAGCTCCACGCTCGTGACCCCGAGGCCGGTCAGGTGCTCCAGAACGGCCGGATGGGCCAGCCCGGCGTACGTCCCGCGAAGCCGCTCAGGTACGCCGGGGTGGCACAGGGTCAGTCCTCGCACGTGTGCCTCGTACAGAACGGTGTCCGTCCACGGCACCGCCGGCAGTCGGTCGTCCGCCCAGTCGAAATCGTCGTCCACGACGACACCGCGGGGGACGTACGGCGCGGAGTCCCTGCTGTCGTATCGCCCGTTGCCGAGCAGCGCGTCGTGGGGGCGGAATGCCCCTTCGATCGCCCGCGCGTACGGGTCCTGGAGCAGTTTCGCTGGGTTGCATTCCGGGCCGCTGACCCGAAACCCGTACCGCTGGCCGGGCCGCACGTCCGGCAGCCTGCCGTGCCAGACCCCGTCGGTGAGCGCCGGCAGCCCCAGCCGGGTCTCCCGCCCAGCGTCGTCGAACAGGCACACTTGCACACCGTCGGCTGCCGGTGCCCAGACAGCGACGTTCGTGCCCTGCCCATCCCAGATCGCGCCCAGATCCGGACCCATGACGGGCGAGCTTATGGTGTTCGAGCGCAGCCCTGTGCGAGCACACAGCAGGAGCGCAGCGGACGGAGATGCGCGGGGCCAGAGCGCTGCGGTTGGATTGACGCGTGTCCGTCCCGCCCCCCATGCATGCGGATGTGGTTGTCCAGCTGGACGGGGTCACCGTCTCCCGTGGCGGCAACGACCTGCTTGCCGAGCTGTCCTGGTCGGTGGAACTCGACGAGCGTTGGGTGGTCCTCGGGCCGAACGGCGCGGGCAAGACCACGCTGCTGCAGCTGATCAGCGCCCAGCTGCACCCGAATCACGGCACGGTCCACCTGCTCGGCGAGCGGGTCGGCGCCGTCGACGTCTTCGAGCTGCGGCCACGGATCGGTCTGACCACCGCGGCACTGGCCACCCGGATCCCCGAGCACGAGCGGGTGGTAGACCTCGTCGTCAGTGCGGCGTACGCCGTCGTGGGTCGCTGGCGGGAGAGCTACGACGACGCCGACCTGCAGCGGGCCTGCGAACTGCTCGGACAACTCGGCGTGGACGCGCTGGCCGACCGCTCGTTCGGGACGCTGTCCGAAGGGGAGCGCAAACGGGTCCAGATCGCCCGTGCGTTGATGACCGATCCCGAGCTGATGCTGCTCGACGAGCCGGCCGCCGGGCTGGACCTCGGCGGGCGGGAGGACCTGCTCGCCCGGCTGACCGAGCTGGCCGACGACCCGGACGCGCCCGCGCTGGTCCTGGTGACTCACCACGTCGAGGAGATCCCACCCGGGTTCACCCATGCGCTGCTGTTGCGGGAGGGCCGGGCGGTGGCCAGCGGCCTGCTCGACGACGTCCTGACCGAGGACAACCTCAGCGTGACGTTCGGGATGCCGCTTCGGCTGGAGTGGGCCGACCAGCGGTGGTTCGCTCGCGCCGCGCCGAGTACCAGCACGCCACCCCGATGAGGACCGTCCACAGCCCATAGAGCAAGACATCGCTACCGGCGAGCACCCGGTCGTCCGGGAGCAGCCACGCCAGCGGCCAGTGCAGGTCGATCCGGTCCGGTGCGGCGACCCAGGTCCTGCCCAGCCACGCTAGAGGACGACGCCATAGATCCCGAGACCCCAAGAGGCCGCAACTGCGCCCAGCAGTTGCGCGGGAGCCGAGAGCCGGGAGACCCAGCAGAGGATGACGAGGACCGCCACCGGGAGGAGGACGACGAGCTGCCGCCCGGGCCACCAGAAGCCGTGCATGGTCAGCGCGATGTACGTCGCCGTAAGCCAGCCGGTGGCCAGCGGCACGAGCAGTACTGTCCGTTGAGCGAGGCTCGGTCCGCGAGCAAACGACCGGAGCGCAGCGGAGTGAGCTTCGCGGGGTTGTCGAGCAGGACGGCGTCCCAGCATCGCCGCGGCCGCCGGCACGAGCAGCAGCCAGGCCGGCTGCCAGGCGGCTAGGCCGAAGTCCCGATCGATGAGCAGTCCCAGGATCCGGATGCTGCGCCCCGGATAGTTCGGATCGAAGCCGACGACACCGAACTCGCCACTGCCCTGGAAGTGGTCGCCTGCCGCGTAGACCGTCCAGCCGCCATAGATCATCCGGTGTAGGAGCAGGTACGCAGCACCGGCCACCGCCAGCGCACCCACCAGCGCCGCGGCGTCCCGGCCGGTCCGGCGGCGGAACACGAGTAGGACGCCGAGCAGGGCGAGCGCGACAGCTACCGGCACGTACTTCACCGACAGCCACGGCAGCCGGTGACTGCCGTGATCGACCCGTACGCCGGCCACCTCGAACGGGGCGGCGAGACCTCCTAGTGTTGGCGAGCGCTCGAAGAGGCGCACCGACCTACCGGCCACTGCCGCTCGCCAGGCGGCCGTCAGGCCGGCCGCCCCGCCGCCGAGCACGACGACATCACAGTCGTGGGTGTCCACCTCGACACCGTATGCCTCAACCTCTTGTGCTGAGGCTTACCTAAGTTAGGCTCACCTAAGCTGATGCCGACCCGCGAGGAGCAGGTGCTTGTGTCCGTTACTCACCGATCATGGGTAGGTGGTCGCGTCGTTGCCGTCCTCGTCGCCTTCGGACTGTCCCTGGTCCTGGCCGGCTGCGGTGGCGACGACGCGGCTGCGGCCAGCTGCGCCACCGGCGACGGAGCTGTGGAAAGCGGCTCCGGCTCGGGCGGCGGCTCCGGCTCCGGGTCCGGCAGCGTCGCGGAGTCCGACGAAGTCGACGACTCCCAGCTGGTCGTCTACTCCGGCCGCAACGAGGAGCTCATCGGCCCGCTCTACGAGCAGTTCACCGAGGAGACCGGCATCGACGTCTCCGTCCGCTACGGCGACAGCGCGGCGCTGGCCGGTCAGCTGCTCGAAGAGGGCAGCCGAACGCCGGCCGACGTGTTCGTGTCCCAGGACGCCGGTGCGCTCGGCGCCCTGGCCAAGGGGGGCTGCCTGGCTGATCTGTCCGACGCCGTACTGGACGCCGTACCGGAGGCATTCCGCTCCGACGACGGCAACTGGGTGGGGTTGACCGGTCGGGCCCGCGTCATCGTCTACAACCCTGACCTCGTCGGGACCGACGAGCTGCCGGAGTCGGTCGAGGACGTCAACGACGTGCAGTGGCGCGGACAGGTTGGCATCGCTCCGAGCAATGCCTCCTTCCAGGCCTTTGTCACCGCGCTACGGGTTCTCGACGGAGACGACGCGGCCCGCTCCTTCCTCGAAGATCTGGTCGCCAACGACGTGGAGGTCTACGAGAACAACACCGCCATCCTGGATGCGGTGGATGCGGGCGAGATCGCGATGGGCCTGATCAACCACTACTACTGGTTCGAGCTGGCTGCGGAGGTGGGTGCGGAGAACGTCAGCGCGCAACTGCATTACCTGCAGGACGGCGGCGCTGGTTCCTTGGTCAACGTCTCGGGAGCGGCGCAGCTGACGGACGCGGACAAGGCCGACGACGGACAGGCTCTCATTGAGTTCCTGCTCTCCGAACAGGCGCAGACGTACTTCGCCGAGGAGACCTTCGAGTACCCGCTGATCGACGGCGTCCCTGCCGCTGACGACCTGCCTGAGCTTTCCAGCCTCGACGCCCCGGACTTCGACCTGTCCGACCTCGATTCGCTGGCCGAGACAACCGAGCTGCTGGACGAGGTCGGGTTGTCCTGAGGTGACGCTTTCCGCCTCGGTCAGGTCCGCCCCGGCGCGAGCCCCGACCCCGGTGCCCGCGCGTCGGCGTGCCCGCGGCCGGCTGCCGCTGGGGTTGTCCGTCGCGGCGCTGATCGCAGCGGCGATCGCCGTCCTCCCGTTGGTCTACCTCGCCATCCGGGCCGGCCAGCTGAATGCCGCCCGGGTCATGGACGTGCTGAGCCGGGTCCGGAGCTTCGAGCAGCTTGGCCGCAGCGTCCTGCTCGCGGCTGTCGTGACGATGGGCTCGCTCGTGCTGGGTGTCGGATCCGCGTGGGTGGTGGCGCGCACCGACGTGCCGCTGCGCCGGCTGTGGGCGGTGCTGGCCGCCCTTCCGCTGGCGGTTCCCACGTACGTCGCGGCGTACGCCTGGGTCGCCGCCATACCGAACATCGCCGGCTTCGGCGGCGCGGCGCTGGTTCTCACCGTCTGCTGCTACCCCTACGTCTACCTGCCGGTCGTCGCGACGCTGCGCGGCGTCGACCCGGCGTGGGAGGAGGCCTCCCGCTCTGCCGGCGTCGGCCCGGTCGGGACGTTCCGCCGGGTGACCCTGCGCCAGATCCGCCCAGCCGCCGCGGCCGGCTCGTTGCTCGTCGCGCTGTACGTCATCAGCGACTTCGGCTCGGTCTCGATCCTGCGCTACGAGACGTTGACGGTGGGCATCTACCGCTCCTTCACCAACAACCCGTTCGACCGCACCGCCCCGGTCGTGCTGTCCGGCCTGCTCGTCGTCGTCACCGCGATCATCGTGATCGCCGAGGCCCGCAGCCGCGGCCGCGGCCGGTACTCCCGCCTCGGCGGTGGGGCAGCCCGCCCGGCGGCCGTCGTACCCTTGGGCGGTCGGCGTACTCCCGTCCTGGCCGGGATGACGGCCCTGTCGGCGCTGGCCCTCGGCGTCCCCGCCGCCAGCCTGGCGTTCTGGCTGGTGATCGGCCGGTCCGGGGAGATGGACGTGCCCGAGATCTTCACCGCCGCCGCCACGTCGGCCGGGCTGGCCGCCGGCGGCGCCGTCGTCACGACCGTCCTCGCGTTGCCGGTCGGCCTGCTTGCCGCGCGGCACGCCGGCTGGTTTCCGCGGCTGATGGAACGGGCGGCGTACGTCGGGCACGCGGTTCCCGGCGTGGTCGTTGGGCTGTCGCTGGTTTTCTTCGCTGTGAACTACGCCTTCGGTCTGTACCAGAGCGTGCCGCTCGTCCTCTTCGCGTACGCCGTGCTGTTCCTGCCGCTGGCGGTCGCCGGGGTGCACGCCTCGGCGGCTCAGTCCCCGCCGGCGCTGGAGGAGGTGGCCCGGTCGCTGGGCAGCCCGCCCCGGCAGGTGCTGCGTCGGGTGACCCTGCCGTTGGCCGCGCCCGGGATCGCGGCCGCGGCGGTGCTGGTCTTCATCACATGCATCAAGGAGCTGACCGCCACGCTGATGCTCCAGCCCACCGGCACGAGCACGCTGGCCACCGAACTCTGGACGCAGACCTCCGTTCGGGCGTACGCAGCGGCGGCACCGTACGCTGCCCTGCTGGTGCTGCTCTCGGCAGTACCGGCGTACCTGCTCGGCCGGCGCAGTCACCGATGGGGGGTCAGGCATGAGTGAGCTCGTCGTCCAGGCACTCCGGAAGTCCTTCGGCCCTACTGAGGTCCTGGCCGGCATTGATCTGACAGTTCCGTCCGGGTCGCTGGCCGCCGTCCTGGGGCCTTCCGGCTGCGGCAAGACGACGCTGCTGCGGATCGTTGCCGGCTTCGAGCGCCCGGACGACGGCGCGGTCGAGCTCGCTGGACGCACCGTGGCCAGCCGGTCGGTCGACCTGCCGCCGGAGAAGCGCCGGATCGGCATCGTGCCGCAGGAGGGCGCGCTGTTCCCGCACCTGTCGGTCGATCGCAATGTCGGCTACGGGTTGCGCCGCGGTGCCGACCGCGGCCGGGTCGCGGAGGTGCTGGAACTCGTCGGTCTGGCCGGCTACGGCGACCGGATGCCGCACGAGCTGTCCGGCGGGCAGCAGCAGCGGGTCGCCGTCGCCCGAGCCCTCGCACCGCGGCCGTCGCTGATCCTGCTCGACGAGCCGTTCAGTTCGCTCGACACGGGCCTGCGCGCCGAGGTCCGCGCGGACGTCCGCGCCGCGCTGAGCGCCGACGGGGCCACCGCCGTCCTTGTCACGCATGACCAGGAGGAGGCGCTGTCCACCGCCGACCTCGTCGCGGTCATGCGAGCCGGCCGGATGGTGCAGGCCGCCTCGCCCCGCGGGCTCTACCTGGCGCCAGCCGACCTCGGTGTCGCGAACTTCGTGGGGGACACCGTGCTGCTGGACGGCACGCTGTCCGGCCGGTGCGCCGTCACCGCCCTGGGCGCGCTCGCGGTGCGGGCGCCGATGCCGGCGGGTAGCGCGGTGCGCGTCGTCGTGCGCCCCGAGCAGCTCGTGCTGACCGCGGACGGCGACGGCGTATCGGCGCGGGTGCGCGACCAGGTCTTCTTCGGCCACGACGCGCTGGTCCACCTCGAACTCAGCGATGGTGCGGTGGTCACCGCGCGCAGCCTGGACGCGGCGTGGGCGCAGCCCGGGCTCGACGTCCGCCTCGCCGTACGGGGGGAAGTGACCTGCTTCTCGTCTCAATAGTCTGGGCGCGACAGCGGTCGGCGAGGCGGAGGGCAGCGTGGACGAGATCATGGTTCGCCGGGCCGCTGATGGCTGAGGACATCGACGCTGCCTGGGGCGATCCCAAGCTGGCCAACATCCTGTACCACGACTGGGAAGCGGCCGGCTACGACGAGAAGTGGTCCATCTCCTACGACGAGCGCTGCATCGGTTACGCCCGCGACCGCTTCGTCACGATCGCCGGCGACGAGGGATGGCCGTACGCCGACGCGGTGGAAATTGGTTCAGGGACCGGATTCTTCCTACTCAATCTGATGCAGGCCGGGGTGGTCACCCGGGGGCGGCTGACCGACATCAGTCCCGGAATGGTCGAGGCGGCTGTCCGCAACGCCGCGCGGCTGGGACTCGACGTGGACGGTCGGGTGGCCGATGCGGAGTCCCTGCCGTGCGCCGACGACTCGATGGACCTCGTGGTGGGACACGCCGTGCTCCACCACGTTCCCGACGTCGAGCCTGCCCTGCGCGAGGTGCTGCGGGTGCTCAAGCCGGGTGGGCGGTTCGTCCTCGCGGGCGAGCCGACGCGCTATGGCGACGTCGTCGCGCGAAGGCTGTCGCGGCTGACCTGGTGGTCGGTGACCCGGGTGACCCGGCTGCCGGTGCTGTCGTCGTGGCGGCGGCCGCAGCGCGAACTGGACGAGTCCTCGGCCGCCGCTGCTCTGGAGACGGTTGTCGACCTTCACACGTTCGCACCCGCGCGCCTTCGCCGGCTGGCGCACGCCGCCGGCGCGGTGGACGTGGTGGTGCGGACGGAGGAGTTGACGGCGGGATGGTTCGGCTGGCCGGTCCGCACGTTCGAATGCGCCGTACCGGCCGGAAAACTCGGTTTGGGCTGGGCGATGTTCGCTTACCGGACCTGGCAGCGACTGTCCACAGTGGACTCCAAGGTCTTCTCGCGGTTCGTCCCGGAGGGGCTGTTCTACAACGCGTTGCTCACCGGCGTGAAGCCGGCACCCGCCGCCCCGCTCCAATAGTGACTTTGCCCATACATGGTCGGGCAGGAAGCGACATGTCCAGGTTCAGCGGGGCAGCGCCACGAGCCCAGTCAGCAGGGCCAGTCGCTCGTCGCCGGTGAGGGCGTCGTACGGCGGGGCGGCGAGCCGGTTCGTCTCCGCTTCTATCTCCTCGCGCCGGGCTCCGGCCGGCAGCGCCTGCATGGTGGCGGCGGTCAGCCCTGCCGCGGACCAGGCTGCGGCGTGGGCGTCCGCACGGTGGTAGCGCAGCGCCGCCAGCCGGTTGAACAGCAGCAGCGCGGGACCGGCGCCCGGTGGCTCGTACGGCGGGGTGGTCGCGGCGACGGCGTCGCCACCGGTGTCGGCGCCGGCCAGCAGAACCTGGTTCGTCAGCTCGGCGAGTGTTGGCAGGCTGCCCGCACGGGATGACCAGGCCTCCGTGGCGACCCGGTTGTGCAACGGGAACAGCTCAGCGTAGAACTCCCGGCTGCGGTCGGTGAGGTGCAGCCAGTCCGGGGAGATCCTGAGTGTCCCGACTGCTGACTGCAAAGCCAGCCAGGCGGCGAGTTCGGCGGGATCGACGTACCGACTCATCGCGCGTAGTCCGTCGTGACTCACCGAGCGCACCGGAAGCGCCAGCCGCAGCTCGATCAGGAAACCGACCTGAGCCAGGCCCAAGCGCTGGATCAGCGCCTGGCCCGGCTCCCGGCTGGCGATGTGGACCGCGATGACGAGCCGGTCGATCATCGGGGCGATCTCGGCAGCGAGCCGGGTCGCCCCTGTGCCAGCTCCCATCCAGCCCTGGTGACCGCTAGTCGTCCGGGCTCTCGACGTCAGCGGAACTGCTGACGACGTTGAAGGATTCGTCGAGTTGCACATCGACGGAGTTGCCGTTGTCCAGGGTGACTTCGACTTCGTAGTAGCTCTCCTCGTCGCCGACTTCCGTGCCTGTCACGCGCCCGCCACCGGTGCTTTCCAGGGCGGCGGTCGAGGCACGCTCCAGGTCCGTGCCGGTGATCGCCACATCCGGGCCGCCGTCCTCCGATCCGCCGGCGGCGACCGCGACTCCGGTCCCGGTGGCGGCGGTAGCGGCGAGAGCGCCGGCCACGATGCCGGCCTTGGTTCGTGTTCGCATGATCGGACTCCTTACGCTCGGGTCAGGGTAACGCCGCAAGCGTCGTTGACGGACGCTGAAACGACCCTGAACGCCGATGAGGTCGGAGCGAAGGAGGCGCTGCTGATGTCCAGCGTGGTACTGCTGATCGGGACCCGCACGGGTCTGCGGCTGGATCCAGGCGTCGATCCTCCCGGATCGCTTCCCTGCGTCTTTCCGCTGCTCGCCGACGAGGACCGGTAGGCACCGAGGGCCGGTGCACGGCGCCGAACTGCGGGTGATCCCGGCTGTCTCCGGCGGCTGATCAATGTCCGATGTGACTGCCGAGTGGCCGGGGTGGGGGGTTGGCCGCGCGGCGCTGCTTGCGGATGGCGTGTCGGGTGCCGAGCACGCCGGCGCCGTACCAGCCGAAGAGACCGACCGCCGCAACGGCCGGCAAGAGGGCCAGCGACGTGAACAGCCAGTCGAGGGCGTCGGCGGAATCCGCGCGCGTCCTCGGAGTCGCGACCCGTCGCAGGATGGCGAGGGCCGACAGGCTGAGGACGAGGCCGGCCAGCGCGCCGAACAGCGGCCCGGATCGGGAGCCGAGGACGTAGGCAGGTTCGGGAAAACGCCCACCCAACAAGACCGTGGCCAGTAGCGCGACCATGCCCACCATCAAGACGGCGGCGAGCACCACCGGCCCGGGTCGGCCGCCGGCGGCAGCGCCGAGCGCGGTCAGCGACACCCCCAGCGAGGCGACAGCAACCATCCGGCGGGCCACCCGGCCGCTGTCCTCGATCGGCGGGGCGTAGCGCGTGATCGCGTTCTGCCGCGCCGCCACTCGGCAGGTCTCGTACGGCGCCCGCAGACCCAGCGTCCGCGCCAGGACGCTCTTGCGCAGCCGCAGTTCGGGGGGCGGCTCGAGTCCGCCCAGCCGGTTGGCGAGCATGGTGCGCAGCACCCCGCGGGAGCGGCTGGTGGTGGCTGCGCGGGCGGAGTCCCACGGCCCGAGGTCCCGCCACAGCTCGACGGTCTGCGCGGACACCCGCTCGCACTGTCCGCGGTAACGCAGCAGGGTGTCGGAGTCGGCGACGGAGTCGATCCGGATCCGCTTGGTCGGCAGCTGGTCGGTCGCAGCGATCCGGCGCAGCGCCTCGCCGGCCTGCGCGGCGCTGATCCGGCGTTCGTAGGACAGCGCCCCCCGATGCAGGTCGTCGACTAGCAGTTGGTCGGTGAGCAGCTGGCGCAGTTCGGGCTGTCTGATCTCCGGCGAGATCTGGATGACCCCCTGCCTGACGGCTGCCAGCCGCTCGTCCGGCGTGATACCGGGCATCGGGAAGCGGCCGCCGGTGACCGCGAAGTGCAGCGTGACGCCGAGCGCCCAGACGTCCCCTGCCGGGCGGCGCTTGATCTCCGTGGCCGGGTCGGCGTGCTGCGCCCTGGCCTCCTCCGGAGCGGTGTAGCTCAACGTCCCCGGCGCGGACAGCACGTACGAGCCCTCCATCGGCCGGGTCAGCCCGAAGTCGCCGAGCTTCCACACGCCGTCGACGAGCATGATGTTGTCCGGCTTGACGTCCCCGTGCGCCGTCTGCAGGTCGTGCAGCTGGGCCAGCCCGTCCGCGATCCCGGCCAGCGCCTCGCACATCGCGGTGGGAACTGCCCACCGGCCGTCGTCGGGCAGCGGGTCGCCCCGGCGCACGGCGAGGACGTACTCGCGGAGGTTGAGCGAGGCCCACGGCATGACGATGAGTACGCCGCCGACGTACGGCCCGGTGTTGATCTGGCGGGCGATCGTCGACGACATCAGATGCGGGTGGCCGAGGGTCAGCGAACTCATCGCGGCGACCTCGTGCACCACCTGGTCCTGCCGTCCGTGCGCGGACTGGGGCAGCAGCACCTTGAGCGCCACGTCCCGCCCCGACAGCGCGTCCGGGTCGCTGGCACGGTAGACGTGGGCGTTGATCCCGGCGTTCACCCGGGCGGTGATGGTCCAGATCTGCAGGCTGTCACCGGCCTCGAGCGCGAACCCGCTCGGCGCGTGCTCGGGGAGGGTGTAGGACCCGAACACCTCGGTTGCCGCCGGCGCGTGGGCATACCCGCGTTCGGTGCTCACCGTCGCCTCCCTCCACCACCGTCGCCGCCGGTCTCGGCCGGGCCTTCTCCGGTCAACCTGGCCTTCCAACGGTAACGCCACTCGCGGGCCTGCTCGGGGATCCGCTGCAGATGCGCCGGGGTGACCAGGCCGTGTCCGATGAGGGCAGCGGCCAGCATGCCGAGGCTCACCGGCCGCTCGGTGAACACCCGCGCGTCGAGCATTTTCTGCTTCAAGGCCTTGAGGTCGGTGACGACGTACCGTTCGAGTTCCGCCAACGTCGCGGCGCTGGCCGCCATGCCGGTGAGGGTGGCGACCTCGGCCCCGATCTCGGCGGCAGCGGGCAACCGGCGCAACCGCAGCGGATCGCGCAGCCATGGACCGCACAGCAGCACGGCGGTGAGGAAGTACTGCGCGTCCTCCGCCAGCACGACGCCGGCGCCGGGCCGGGTGGGTTCACCGGTCAGCGGCGGCAGGTCCCGGCGTACCGCGGGGTCCGGGGCGGGTACGGCGGTGCAACTGACCACGAGTGGACGTTCCTGGTGCACCATCGTGGCCGTCCCGACGGTGACGGTCGTGCGGTCGGCGATCCATCTGCCACCCGGCCGCAGCGGGATCAGCGAACCCTCCAGCGTGTCCACAAACAACGGGTTCACCGCGGAGACGTTCGTCAGGTGCCAGCCTGCCTCCTGCGCCTCGATCAGACCGTGGTGGCGGGACAGGTGAACGTCGCCGCCGAGCAGCAGGTCGGCCCCGCCACCGGGTCGCCCGAAGATCAACGACTGCCCGGCGGTCAGCGTCTGCTGCTGACCGTCCGATGACCGCACGACGACGCGGTTCATCCAGAGGGCCGTACGACGAGCGCCGTCGCGTCGTCGGTTCCGCCCGCTGTGACCGCGGCCTGCACGAGCCGGCGCGCGGTCACGTCGGGGTCCGGATCGGCCAGCAGGATGTCCGTCATCTGCGCATCGGTGAGCACGCCGTGCACGCCGTCGGTGCTCAGCAGCACCGCATCGTTCGCGACCAGCCGGTGTCGCGTGACGTCCGCCGTGGCACCGGCCGGGTTGCCGAGATAGCGGCGCAGGTGATTGGCGGTACGCCGGGCCAGCGGCGAGTCCGGCTCGGCCGCGCCGACCGCGACCAGGTGCGCGGCGACGGTGTGGTCGGTGGTGAGCCCGAGCAGGACGCCGTCGTGCAGCAGGTGGCAGCGGGAGTCACCGAGGTTGACGATGAGCAGGTCCTCGGCGTCGGCCACCACGGCGCACAGCGTCGTCGCGCCGGTCACGGCGCCATCGGCGGCGAACTCGGCCACCAGCCGCTCCTGCACCGCCGCGACCACGGTGGCCACTGCCGGCTCGTCGCGCACCGCCGTACCGGCGAGCAGGCCGGCGAACTGATCGACCGCCAGCCAGGCGGCCTCGCCACCCCGGCGGGTGGACCCCATCCCGTCGGCGAGCACGACGATGCCGTCGGCCGGCAACGCGACAAAGGCATCCATGTTCGTGTCGCGCCGCGCGCCGAGGAGGGTGTGGGTGCCGACGAGCCAGCGCACGGCAGGGGACGGTGGAGTCATTGCACCTCACGCAGTGGTGGCCGGGTCTCGGCTTCACGGTACGACGGCTGGTAGGTCCAGGACGGGCCCAACGTCCCGATCTGCACCGTGTCGTGCGGGCGCAGCAGGACCGGCTGACGCACCGCGGTGCCGTTGACTCGGGTTCCGTGCCGGCTCCCGAGGTCCTCCAGCCGGCAGCCGGCCGGTGTGGGGATGATTCGCAGGTGCCGCCGCGACGCCGAGGGGTACTCGACCGTGACGTGGCAGTCGGTCGAGCGGCCAACGACGACGGCATGTCCGGCCACGACGATGTCGGGCTCGCCGTCCGCCGTACTCAGCCGGTGTTCCCGGACCGGTGCGGAAGTCTCGGCCGCTGTGGGTTCCGGCCGGAGGTCCACCCGCCCGCCGACAGCCATCAGGGCAGGTGGCGAGGTCCGGGTGGCCTCTGGAGTCACTTGTGTCGGTTCGGGTGGCGCCTGCGGTCGCGCTGTGTCAGCCGGGCCGACGGTGAGCGTGGGCTCCCGGGAGCCGGCGGAATCCTCCAGGGTCTTGTCCGGGTGGGTCGACCCCGGCGGAGGCAGCGTCGCGGAGATGACCTCCGGGCGGCCCTCGGCGACCGTCTCACTGGACTGGACGAGGACCCGTGGCGCGCCGGCGTGCAGCCACTGCTTCTCGCGGGCGGTGCGGAGCAGGCTGGCGCTGACGGCCTCCTGCACGGTGTCGAGCAGCGGCTCCACGACGGCGTACTCGTCCGCGCTGACGCCGACCAAAAAGGCCCGGGGAAGGACGGCCTTCTGACCGAATGGCAGCAGGACGCGCTGCCGGCGACAGACCCGCGCGATCCGCTTCGTCACCACCCGGACGGTCGGCCGGGGTGCGGGCACGAGTGCTCGGTAGCAGTCGTACGCCGTGTCCGCGAGGCTTGACCGGTCGGGCAGCCAGCGACGGGCGACGAGAAGTCCGGTCGCGACGATCACCAGAACGAAGACCCAGGGGCTCATAGCCCTCAAGACAGCATGCCGGCTCGTTCTGGGGCACCTCCCGTGGAGGGGGTGCCTGGCTCCGCGAGGTCGGCAGGGCGGTCGTCCACGGGCATGCATCACTAGGGTCGCGGGGTGACCGCCCGCGATCCGCGTCAGGCTCGGTTTCTCACCGTGGCCTCGCTGCGTTGGGTGATCCGGCATCGCGCCTGGACGCCGTTCTATCTCTTGCGGTACTGGCGTTTCCTCGTCTTCCGGCTGCGCAACCCGCAGATCGTCACCGAGGGCTTGGTGTTCCTCGGGCGTCGGGTCGAGGTGTACGCCCGACCGGGCCATGGCCGGCTGATCCTTGGTCGGTGGGTGCACATCGGTGACGCCAGCTCGATCCGCTGCCACGAGGGCACCATGCGGATCGGGGACAAGTGCGTTTTCGGACGGCACAACACCGTCAACTGTTACCTGGACATCGAGATCGGCGCGGCCACCCTCGTCGCGGACTGGGTCTACATCTGCGACTTCGACCACATCACGGAGGACATCACCAGACCGATCAAGGACCAGGGCATCGTCAAGAGCCCGGTCCGCATCGGCCCGGACGTGTGGCTAGGGGTGAAGTCCTCGGTGTTGCGTGGCGCGCAGATCGGGCGCGGAGCCGTCGTGGCCGCGCACGCCGTCGTCACCAAACCGATCCCGGCGTTTGCCGTCGCGGTGGGCGTTCCGGCTCGGGCGGTGCGCGACCGGGTCGTGGAGTCCGAGGCGAACACTGCGCGCCGGCTCGCGCTCGCCGACATCGCCCGCAAGACCACGGCTGCGGCTCGTCGGGCGACGGGACCGGAGTGAGTCACGGCGCGCGCCAGGTGTCGTCTGGCTCGGTGGACTCGGTCCAGGGCACTCACTACTTCCGCCGCCTGGGCGGACGCCGTGTACTGCCTGTCGATTCTGGCCCGCCCCAGCGGCTGCTGGCGCGGACGGCGCCGTGGTCGGTGACCTGGGGCCACCTCCAGCTCGCCGATGCCCGAGGCCGCCAGCGGCGCTGCGTCCTGCTGACCGAGAGTCTGAAAGCGATGAGTCGATAATGGGAGCCGATCATTCTGTAGAAGTTCCCGCGGCTCGACTCACCGAGCGCCCCTCCACCTCCAGCCGAGCGGTTTACAGAACGCGGCTTACCTGTGCCGTGTACATCAGGACCCGGGAATCGCGCAGTGGTGCGCCGGCGCGTGGAGTGAAACTGTGGCCCGTGACAGCGCGGCCGCGATGGACCAAGGATGGCCCACGACGGTGTCAGCAAGTGGCTGGCGTACCACCGTGCCAACGGGGAACTCATCGGCCGCGGCGCTCTCCGGAAGCACTGTGGACGGCCGGGACTGCCTAGAGATCGGATGGGCGGTGCGACAGCAATTCTGGGGCCGGGGGTACGCAACCGAGATAGGGCAGGCCGGGCCTAGCTACGCCTTCGAGGTGCTCGCTGCTCAAGAAGTGCTGTCGTACACCGAGATCCACAACCGTCAATCCAGGGCGGTGATGGAGCGACGCGGGATGCAACACGAACGCGACATCACCCCGCCGGGTCTGGTCGCGGGCCTTCACGGCATCCAGGATGCGGCGCCGTTCGCGCTCTGCGGCGTGCCGCGGTCGGCCACGTCACAAGACGTCGCGTATCTGAGGCCGATCCTCGGTGGCGGTCAACAACCCTCAGCCGATCCGCAAGTCGATCCGCGATGGGACCGGTTGGACCGACGGCAGGGTGCGGATCGGCCTCAGAGCAGACGACGCAGCTCGTCGCCGTCGACACCGGCATCTCGCAGAATTCCGGCCATTGTGCCGCGCTTGAACTCGCGATGAAGCGGCACGACCAGCGAGACGGTGCGATCCGGGTGCTTGAGGCGGACGTGGCTGCCACGCTGACGCACCGACACCCATCCGAGCTTGCCGAGCGCCGACACGAGCTGCGCACCGGAGACGACCGGAGGGCGCCCGCTCAAGCCGGCAGCGGCAGCCTGCGTCGGACTATCCCCCGTGGCAGGGATCGGCCTTCCTCGCGCAGCCCCTCCACGTAGAGTGCCAGTGCCTCTTCGGCGTTTGCGGCGGCCTCTTCGAGGCTGTCGCCCTGGGTGTGCAGCCCTGGCAACTCCGGCGCATACGCGTGGTAGCCGCCCTCAACCTGCGGCTCGAAGACGAACTCCACGTCGCCAGCGGGCTCCATGGTGCTGATGGTATCGGCTGCGACGCCCAGCTTCTCTGCTGCCCTGGCTGGTGGCCTCGGCCTCGAGGGAGGTCACGGCGCACGCCACAGCAGGGTGCCGGGGTGAAACTGGCTCCAGGCGAACCAGAACGACTGGCTGGTCGGCAACTCGGGGCCACTCGCGAGGACGGCGATCAGCCCACCGGCGTCGAGCCGGACCTCGACCCCGGCCAGGGTGACCGGCTGCCCGGCCGCCAGTTCGGCCTTGGCCTCGGCCACCGCAAAGGCGACGGCTACGCCGGTCGGGGTGACCACGCCCACCACCGGCTCCTGGACCGGCAGCCGATCATCACGCTGCCCGATCGGGAAGATCGGACCGTTGTCGTCGCGCCCACCGAGCGGGTCGGCTTCGTAGTCCCGTCCGGTGCCCGGGTCGGCGGCCAAGATCGTCGTCTCCGGATGGGCATGCCGCCACTCGGCCCAGGTCGTGGTGACCACGGAGAAGCGCTCCAGCTCGATCGACTTCTCCGCAAGCGGCCCGGTGAGCGCCTGCCCGCTGAACTGATCGAGCAGCGACTCGGTGCGGGCGTCGTACATCAGTTTGTTCGAGCGCTGGAGCAGCCCCGACGTGCGCAGCTCGAGGGTGCCTACGCCGGCCGGCTGGCGGTCAAGGTAGTAGCCGACGGCTGTCCCGCACAGGGTGCAGTACGGGATCCCGATCCGCCGACCACCGAGCGTGTCATTGGCCAGTTCGTGGACCTCCATGATCCGCCGCGGGTACGCCCTGGCCTGCCCATCGACGACGACGCCGAACACGACATCCTCATCGGGCAGCCACGACCCGTCGTTCGCCGCCAAGGTGGTGGGGTCGACGAGCGCGGCGATGGCGTCTCGGGCCACCCCGCCCCACATCACGTGCCGCCAGTCCAGGGTGGACGCGTCGTCGTCGAAGAAGGGCTCCCAGGCCGGCTCGACGGCGAGGTAGATCTGCCGCTTCCAGTCGAGGTAACCCGGCGGCGCCGGGGTGTCCCAGCGCAGCAGCGCGTCTGCGTAGGCGACCCACGCCACCGTGCTGGGGTCCGTGGGTGCCCGGTAGCCGGTAAGTCTGTCCAGGCCGTCCAGCAGCGGTGGATCCGATTCGAAGTCCAGTTGGAAGCGCAGCAGGTCGACCAGCAACCAGGCTAGCCGCGCATCACCGGATCGGCCCACCTCCTCGACCGCTGCATCGTCGAGGTCCAGCGGTGCCGCAACGAGCCGATCGAGGGCCTGGGACGCCGTAGGCCGCACCGGTCCGGCTGGTACGGCCGGAGCCGTGGGCAGGACCGCCGGTTCCGATCCGGAAGTGCCGGCCGGTCCGCCGGCGGAGCAGGCGGTTGCACCGAGCAGCACCGCGGCAACGACCGCGGCCGATCGGACCCACCGCATCCTTCGATGCTAAGACCGGGCCGGTCCGCGCCGACCGGTTTGGAGCTTTCGGTTACCTAACCGGCGCCTCGGTGCTGTGGACGAAGTCGGCGATGAGATCCGCGAGCCGCTCGGGCGCGTCCAACGGGACGAAGGTCTTCGACCCGTCGATCCACTCCAGCCGGGAATCCGGGATGTCGCCGGCCAGCCGCCTGGCGTACCGGGGCCGGAAGAAGGGGTCCTTGACGCCCCACGCCAGAAGTACCGGGCGGTCGAAGCTCCGCAACGCGACCGCGGCGCGCATGGTCTCCCGGGTGGTGATGCCGCGCAGGACCTTGCCGACGTCGCGGCGGACGCCGCGGTCGCGCCGGAACGGTGCCGCCCAGCCGTCGTACACCGAG
>Ga0136620_10000079_pt1 | contig 36596 bp, 36 predicted proteins | sample AntDrymUQ4162106_2_FD_104806 | JGI IMG/M metagenome (GOLD analysis project Ga0136620, IMG submission 104806) | Polar desert sand microbial communities from Dry Valleys, Antarctica - metaG UQ416 (21.06) | ecosystem: Environmental > Terrestrial > Soil > Desert | place: Antarctica: Dry Valley... | reverse complement strand
GGAGGTCGTGCCGACGGCGGGGAAACCGCTGGTGCTCATGAGCGCCGGCGACGGCGTGTAGGTCGCGGTGACGACGGCGTTCACTCGGCCCGGTGCGGGGCCGGCCGGAACTCGTTTGCCTATGGTGACCGTCAGTTTGTTTGTGGTGGCGTCCCACGCGATAGCCGATGCATCGATTCCAGCCCCCGCGAACGTGGAGGTGTTGGTTGCGAAGTTGGGGGAGCCCAGGTCCACCGAGCCGAAGTTGAAGGCCCCTCCGCAGGCAGCGGCCGAGGTCGACACGTTCAGGAGGTCGTTACCGCTGGCAGCGGCGTCGTCCAGGATCGTGACGGTCACGACGTTGTCCCCGGCGATCGACTGGTTGGACCCGTTGCCGCTCCACGTCGAACACATCGACGCAACGCTGAGCGCCTGGTTGAAAACGATCTCGACCCGGTCCGCTTCCTGCGGCCGGCCGGTCTGGTTTCCGCCGTTCGCGTTCAGTAGAGAACTCGGGGAGAACGGTGGCACGTTCACCGTGATCGATGCGGAGGCAACGTCTCCGTTGCTGCCGATCGCATAAACGGTGTGGGTGCCGTTCGGCGTGCCCGTGGGGATCGTCGCCGAGATGGTCGCCGAACCCGCGGCCCCGATCGTGGCCGGCGTGGACGACCCGCTGAGCACGGTACCGGTGTTCGGGTCGTCCAGGCGGAACGTGAGGGTCTGGCCGGAGGCGTAGTTAGCCACGCTCCCGGTGACGGCGCCCGGTAGAAGGAGAAAGGTCGTTGGAGCGTTGAGGGCGAGAGACGGAGCTTGAACCGTGACGGCAGTGCTCAATGAGCTCGCGGTCCCTGTCCAGTTCTGATGCACCGGGGTCACCGTGTAGCGCCAGTTGCCGGCGGGGACTCCCTGCTCGGTGCAGGAAGTGCTCGTCACGATCCCGTTACAGTTCGAGAGCATAGTTTGCGCGGTGTTCGTGGCGACGTCGTAGCGCCTGACCACGTAGGTGTTCAATGGCGTTCCGGCGAGGAACTGGTTTCCACTCCAGCTTACGGCGACGTTACGTACGGTCACCGACGCCGCCGGGGTGTTCCCGGTCGGCATCGTGCGTCCCCGAGAGTAGGACTTGGTATTGCTGGATCCCGGATTCCAACGCGCCAAGGCGGGGCCGCCCACGCAACTGAGGAGCGACACCACGGTCATGACGAAAGCGACCCGTCGGAGAGAGGATCTCATCGTTTGCGCACCGCCCCTCCGCGGAACTTGAGTGGCCAGCGGGCCCCCTGACAAGACGACGGAGCCGTCGGCTTCAACTTGACGGGGACAGACTTCTTGGCGCGGCCACGAGCCGGGACGACTACGGAGACCCGCAAGCGCTTGCGGACCGAGATCGATGTCGCTGGACAGCCGAGCTTGTTCGAGGGCCTCACCCTGATCTTCAGCTCCTTGACCACGATGGGGAAGCGGTTCGGGTTGCGGAGCTTGACCGTCATGATCTTCTTCTTGCCGGGGAAGAGGCCCTTCACCGCGCCTCCGATGCGGAAGGCGGCCCCGGACGAACCCACCCTCCCGCTGAGGTTCTCGAACCGGTGCGAGCGGTCGGCCTGAGCGAACGAGAGCCCTATACGCAATATGAGTGATCTGGCCGCAGACGCTCTACCAGGGCTTTTGTCTTGCATGACTAGTCACCGTCCCGTCCTAAAGCGGACAAACGTCTCTTTGTGTCTAGTGCGGCGCCCGGCCCGGGGGACTTAGAAAGACAGCAGCGCGGCGATCGCAACGGCCCCCAAGGCGGCCGCATTCACGAGGCGCGGGGCGCTGGTGACCGAGAGCTTCTCGATGCGCACCACTGCGTCGTTGGAAGAAGAAGTGCCCAGGGACCACAAGATGACCGACAAGCCGCGCGCCAGCCCGAAGGGGGCGCAGAGGAGCGCTCCGAGGAGCGGATCTCCGAACAACAGGGCCGCCGCGGCTACGGCCACATAGGTCCCGAATGAAAGGAAGGTCAGGAAGCCAACGCCAAGTCCCAGGCCGTAGAGAGCTGCAGCTACGGGCGGCGAGTAGAAGGTGCGCCACCACTCGGGCACCTGGCGGTGCCTATCCGGGACCGGTACTGGGATCTTGAACGCCTCTCGCAGGATGTACAGGAGCGCAACCGAGGCGAGGACTCCCAGCGAAGCCGCCCCCCACGGGGCGCGGAGTCCCATCCCGATCAGGCCCAGGAGCGCGCCTACCGCAGCGGCCGCCGTGGTGGCGGCGAGGCTATGCAGGAAGACCGTCCCTGCATAGCTCTTACTGCGGCCCCCGTGGACCACAGGGGAGATGGTTTCGACCATCGACATGCCTCACGGGTCGAAGGCGGTTGAGAAACCGGCGACCGCCGAGGCGAGAAGAAGCGAGACAAGGACGGGCCAGGTCAACAGCGGGTATTGGTGTCGCGATATCCGATGCAGAAGACCTTGCGGCCCGCATGGCAATAGCCGGTGAGAGAGGCATCGCCGTTGATCCTAGTGTCGGCGTACGAGCAGCAGTCCGCGATCCGGCGGACCCGGCCACCACAGCAACGGGACCAGCCGCCCCCGAACACCGGAGCGCCGGTGAAGGGGTACTTCGACGGCACTATCTCCTCGCACACCTGACGGCGGCGTTGAGAGCGCTTCGTGTAGATGCGGCCCCGGTCGTCGATCGGGTATCCGTATCTCGGGTGGACCGGATAACCGTATCGATCGACCCGGGACTGCGGGCTGAACGGGTGCGGGCACGAGCCCGTCGTGTAGGTGTGTCCACAGATGTGGTACGCCTCGGCCCGGCCGGGGGCCAGGGCGATCGCAACGAACTGGCCGCCGACCAGCGCGACCATCCCTTTTCCGAGACGTCCCAGGAAGGAGCGGCGTCCGCTTCGACCCGCCAACTCCACGGATGCCCTCTCGACAACGTTTTCGATCATCAACTCGCCTGCCTTTCGGCGTCAGCCTCGGCTGCGCGACGCAACGCCGTGTCCACCAATCCTTCTAGTTGTTCCAGATTGTTGATTGTGCCTTTCGCTCTCACAATCCCTCGGTCGTCAAGCATCACAACATAAGGAGTTCCCGGAACCGCGTACGCCTGGGCGATCTGTAGACCTGGGACGAGCGGAGCGGGAGGGGAACTCTTGCCCGCGAATGCCGCCTGGGTGTCCACGCGGTCGACATCCGTGACCACATAGGGGGTGAAGGACCCCGCCCCGGCAGCGGCGGGCACACCCGGCATGACTTGCTGGCAGATGTGGCAGCCCGGTGAGACGAAGAGCAGTAGCTGAGACTGGCCCGGGCCACCGATGCTGAGGGGGTCACCCTCGACGTCTGCCACGTCGAAAGGCTGGGGAGCCTCGCCGAGCGGCGGACCCTCGACGTCCATCTCGAGCGCGCCGCGCGGGCCGAGTCGAAGGTGCAGCGTCCCGATCTGACGCGCCAGGGCGACGACCACGACGCAGAGCATCACGACGAGGAGCCACAACACGAGATAAGAAGCTGCCCACCAACCTTCCACGCCGTCAGGCTATCGCGCAGCCTCAGTAATAGGATTATCGCCCGTGGAACTCTTCGTGGTTCGGATCGCAGGTTCTCTTCTCGCCGCCGCCTTCGCGTGGGCGGCGATCGCCAAGCTCGCGAACCGGCGGGCATGGAGCCGCGCGCTCGAAGGCTATGGATTGGGGCGAAGCACGCAGGCGGTCGCGTTCTGGGGCGTGCCACTCGCCGAAGCAGCGATCATCGTCGTGATGCTGGCGTTCTCAGCCCGCGCGGCCGCCGCCCTCACCGTCGCTCTCCTGGCGTCGTTCTCGCTTGCTCTGTTGCGTGCGAAGGAGGTCAGAGGAGATCGTCTCCCCTGTGGTTGCTTCGGTAAGGCGAGCGACCGCGACTACCGATTGATGCTCTTGAGGAACGCAGGTCTGGGCGTGATGGCTGCGATCGTGTTGCTGTCCGGCCCGGAAGAAGGTTTGCTTGCGGCCGCCCCGACGCCCGAGGCGGCCGAGTTCGCTCCGGCCGCCCTGGCTCTCGTTGGTGTGCTGCTCGCATGGTGGACGGTAAGTCAAACGATGAGCGCGTGGCGCAAGAAAGAGCCCTGATGAAACGTCGACTCTTTATCTCGGTGGTCGCCTTAGCTATACTAGTCGAGCCTCTCGCCGCGGGTGCCAGCCATCTGGATCTGAACGATGCGAACGATGCGAGCGGTCCATTGGATGTGCAAGAAGTCGGAGTGTGGGGCAATTCGCCGCCGCGCTGGCGCATATTCACCTACAACGGATGGTCGAGCGCCCAGCTCTGGGACCAGGGCTACATCACGATCTATTTCGACACCTACGGTCCCCTGCAGGGCAAGGGCTCGCGCTACGACTACTACGCTCTTCTGTCTTCGAATGGTCGCCGTATGCAAGGCCTCTTGTTCCGGGATTTCAAGTCGCGCAGCGACGTGCGGATCGGTACGTTGCGAACGAGGAAGCCGGGTCGCAGAACCGTGACCGTTAGGGTTCCGGTGAAGAGCAAGATGGAGATCGACGGGGCGCGCGCTGTCTATAAGTGGTACGTGAAGACGATCTCCAATGGGACGGGGTGCGGCCATGTGTGCATGGATCGCGTTCCCGACGATGGAGGGGTTGCGGAACCGCTCCAACCGGTTCCTTAGCTCGAGGTGGCCCCCCGGCTCGTCGTGCTCGGTTGGGACTCGGCGACGTTCGACATCGTCGACCCGTTGATCCAGCAAGGCCGGCTGCCGGTGCTCGCGGGGATGATCGAGCGCGGCTCCCGCGCTCCGTTGCGTTCGACCTGGCCCCCCATGACCGACTGCGCCTGGACCTCCGCCTTCACCGGACGGAACCCGGGGGCTCACGGCATCTTCGGGTCCTGGTACAGGGCCCCGGGGGCCTACGAGTGCCGCTACTTCTCATCGCGCAACCGCATGGCTTCGGCGGCTTGGGAGCTGGGCGACGAGCGTCGGTGGCTGCTCTGGAATATCCCCATGACCTTCCCGCCGGCTGCGATGAACGGGGTCATGGTCGCCGGCTACGGCGCTCCCCCCGGAGCCCGATTCTGCGCACCCGACGCGTTCCAGGATGAACTCCAACGCAAGTGGGACCCGGCCGATCTCCTCGACCGCGCGCCGCACGGTTCTCTCGAAGGATTCAAGAAGGAGTTGCTCGACGGGCTGGCCCATCAGGCCGAGGCCCTCCCGTGGGCGGCGCGGGAGGCGGGGGCCGATTGCGTGGCCGTCGTGTGGCCACACGTGGACCGTGCACAGCACTTCTTCTGGAGATTCCGCGGGACGAACCATCCTCTTGCATCCGCCGTGGATGAGGTCTACGAAGCCATGGACCGAGCCACCGGACGGATCGTTGAGGCCTTCCCGGACGCCGACGTGCTGGTCGTCAGCGATCACGGGGCGGGGCCCCTCCAAGGAGATGTGAACGTGGGCGCGTGGCTCGCTGCGAACGGGCGCGCCGCGTACGGGAAGAAGAAGACCTCCCTGGCGGTTCGAGCGGCCTGGGCCATGCCGCCCACCGTTCGACGGTTGGGACGACGGCTCGCTCCCGGAGCCGCGCAACGAACCATGGGCGCAACTCTCAGCGGACAGCTTGGCTCCTTCGATTGGGAGCGCACCGACGCGTTCCTGGGAGTCCATTCGGACCTCTGGTTGAACCTCGAGGGCCGAGAGCGGACGGGGAGTGTGACAGCCAGTGACGCGCCGGAGGTGCTGGAAGAGGTGCGGGCGGGCCTCCTGGGACTGCGGGACCCGCGCGACGACGCGCCTTTGTTCGCTGCGGCGCACCGCCGCGCCGACATCTATTCGGGACCGGCCATCGACCTGGCCCCCGACCTCATCCTGGATTCATGGTCCGCGGGCTATCGAGTGGCGCCCGGACGCGAAGCATCGAACCAGCTCGTCGTGCCCCCCGCACAACTCGCGGGCGTGGGCCAGGCGTGGTCCTCGGATCACCGACCTCTTGGGATATTCGTTGCGGCCGGCCCGCGGATAGCCCGGGGCGAGAGCGACGAGCTGGCTCTCTACGACGTGTGCCCGACGTCTCTGGCGTTGCTCGAGCAGCCGGTTCCCCCGGATCTAGATGGGCGAGTAGCGGACCGGGTCATCGAGCGAGAGTGGCTCGAGGCTCATCCCGTCGAGAAGGGAACCGGTGGCGGCACTCGCAGCGTGGAGGGCGGGTACTCACAGGAGGAAGCGGCCTCCGTGGCGGCTCACCTGAAGGATCTGGGCTACATCGAGTAGGCGCTCGGGCGGGCCGATCCGTCAGCGAGGCGGCGGCACGCGTCGCGTCGGTTGCGTTCGCGTGTCGGGGGACCGGCGGCGTGGTTGCGGCGGTCGTCTCCGCTGGCGTTCTGCCGCACGCCGCATGTTCCTCGTGATCGCTCTCGAAGTAACGATCCAACCGATGGACACGGCCACGAGCAAGACGCACGCAACCGTCAACACGGGGTCGCTCACGAATTCGTCGATGCGTCCCTGGGCCAGCAATGTCGCTCCTGCATCCATCATGGTGCAACCGTATAGGCCCGGCTGGCAAGATGGGTGCATGTACATCGGGTTGACCACCAAGACCTCGAGGCTCCAAAGGATCCTCGAGGGATTGGGCACGGTGGTGGTCGCTTATTCGGGCGGTGTCGATTCGGCGACCCTGGCGGCGGTCGCCCACCAGGTGCTCGGACCGGGCTCGCTAGCGGTGACCGCGGTATCTCCGTCGTTGGCTCGTAGCGAGCTAGCGGCTGCATCGGGCCTGGCGCGTCGGTTCGGTTGGGCCCACGCCATCGTGCGAACACACGAAGGTGATCGCGAGGAGTACGCGCGCAACGATGCCGATCGCTGCTACTGGTGCAAGACCGAGCTCTTCGAGGTGCTTGCTCCACTCGCAAGTGAGCGCGGCGCTCGCATCGCCGTCGGAACGAACGTCGACGATCTTGGTGATTACCGCCCCGGTCTGCGGGCAGCATCCGAACGTCATGTCGCTACCCCGCTGGTCGACTCCGGTCTGACCAAGCCGGAGGTGCGGATGCTGGCCGCGAAACTTGGCTTGCCGGCGGCCGAGAAACCCGCGTCACCGTGTCTCGCGTCTCGCTTCGCTTACGGTGTCAGGGTGACTCCGGATGGTCTTCAGCGTGTCGATCGGGCGGAAGAGGCTGTGCGAGCTCTCGGGTTCACGGTCTTTCGCGTGCGTGATCACGGTGATCTTGCACGCATCGAGGTGCCGCCGGACGAGATCGAAAGAGCCGCCTCATTGCACGAGGAGATATCCGCCGCGCTGAGGGAGCTCGGATTCCGTTACGTCGCCCTGGACCTCTCGGGTTTCCGGTCGGGAGCGATGAACGAGGTCCTTCCGTCGCCTAGATTGAGAGACGGGGGCGGCTAGAGTTCGACGACCGGGCACGTAAGGGTGCGAGTTATCCCTTCGACGCCCTGGATCTTCGCCACCACTAGTTGCCCGAGCTCGTCCATGTTGCGGGCGCTCGCTCGGACGATGACGTCGTAGGGGCCCGAGACGTCATCGGCGGATTCGACTCCATCGAGCGCGCGGATGTCGCTGGCGACCCTCGCCGCGTTCACCTGAGCCTGGATCAGGACGTAGGCCGTCACTCCTCCCGCCACGAATCGCCTCCTGTGTCGCTCTCGACCATCGAAAGGTTGTGTGGATTCTATAGCGGGAAGCAGAAACGCTTCTCCGGGGTGGCTAGAGTGGCGCATGATCGATTTCCAGGTTCCCGCAGACCTCCAAGCCGTCCAGCGCAGGGTTGCCGGCTTCGTACGCGCCGAGGTCCTTCCGGCGGAAGAGGCGCTTGGCGACGGGATCGAGTCGGACGAGGCACTCGAGGCGATCGCCTCGCTCCGATCGGCGGCCAGGGCGTCGGGGCTCTGGAACCCGCATCTTCCCGAGGAATGGGGGGGCATGGGGCTCGGCCCGCTGGGCATGGCTCTCGTCTCGCAGGAGTGTGGCGCGTCGGGGCTGGCCTCGTTGGCCCTCAACGCCATGGCCCCGGACGAAGGCAATATGCACCTACTCCTGCACGCCGGCACTCCCGACCAGCGTGAGCGATACCTCCGACCTTTAGCCGACGCCGAGGCGCGGTCCTGTTTCGCTATGACTGAGAAGGCGGCGGGAGCGGACCCCGCCGGCATCACCACGATGGCGAGACGGGATGGATCGGGATGGGTTCTCGATGGAGAGAAGTGGTTCATCACGGGCGCAGCCGGTGCTGCCTTCGCGATCGTTGTCGCCCGCACGGATCCCGACGCCAAGCCACGCGACGCCTACAGCTTGTTCATCGTCGACGCGGACCTTCCCGGATGGAACGTCTTACGGGAGGTTCCGGTGATGGGCACTCACCTTGCGGGCGGTCACTGCGAGGTAGCGATCGAGGGCTGCCGCGTCGAAGCCACCTCGATGTTGGGAGGGGTCGGCGACGGATACAAACTGGCGCAAGCGCGACTAGGTCCTGCCCGCCTGGCGCATTGCATGCGTTGGGTGGGAGTGGCCCAAAGAGCTCTGGATATGGCGTCCGCGTACTCCCTTCGGAGAGAGACTTTCGGCGAACCGCTGGCGCGAAGGCAAACGATTCAGAATTGGTTCGCCGATTCGGCTATCGAGTTGTACGCATCGCGATTGATGGTTTTGCACGCGGCTTATCTCCTCGAGAAGGGCGTGGAGGCGCGTCAGGAGGTCTCGATGGCCAAGGTGTACGTATCCGAAGCCCTAGGACGTATCGTCGATCGTGCGATACAGGTGCACGGCGCGCTTGGATATTCAGGGGACCTTCCGCTCGAACGGTTCTACCGCGACGCGCGAGCGGCGCGGATCTATGACGGCCCCTCCGAGGTTCATCGCATGGTCATCGCTCGCAATCTGCTGAAGGTGGCCATGGAAGGAAACGGAACCAAGCGGGCCACCGGAGACCCCACGTGAGCGACGTGAGTGCCCCTCTGATCGAAGCGGCGTCTCTAGAGGCCTACCTGAATGAGAAGCTCGGAGGCGAAAAGCCCTTATCGATCGAACGACACCGAGCCGGTCATTCCAACGAAACCTTCTTCGTCACGAGGGGGGAGCGCGAGCTGGTGTTGAGGCGGCCGCCGGAGGGCGCCTTCCTTCCGACCGCTCATGACGTGGGTCGCGAGTACACGGTCCTGAGCGCTCTACGCGCAACCGGCGTTCGGTCGCCGGCGACGGTCCTGATGTGCACGGATGAAGGAATCATCGGAGCTCCCTTCTATGTGATGGAGCGCGCGCACGGCTTCGTGGTCAGAGACGAACTTCCGGACGCCTTCGGACCCACCGAGCGCCCACCCTTCGGCGATGAGGTCGTCGACGCGCTCGTGGAGTTGCACGCGGTGGATCTGGAGGCGTGTGGCCTCGGTGGGTTCGGCAAGCCGTCCGGCTACCTCGAGCGTCAACTCCGACGCTGGCGCGGACAGCTCGGATTGACGACGCCATTCACGCGCCCGCTCCCCGACTTGGAGCTCATCGGGGACTGGCTCCAAGGGAGCATGCCTGAGTCCCCGGCGGGGACACTCGTGCACGGAGATTTCAAGCTCGACAACGTGATGTTCGCGCCGGACCCTCCGGCGCGCCTGGTTGCGATACTGGATTGGGAGATGTCCACTCTGGGCGACCCTCTGGCGGATCTCGGATGGTTGGTGTCTTTCTGGGTGGATCCCGACGAGCGCGACGGGGTCTTCGGGGAGTTGAATAGCGCCACGGCACTCCCGGGCTTCCGCACAAGAGGCGAGCTCGTGGACCGGTATGCGTCGGCCAGCGGCCGCCAGGTCGATGCACTCGAGTGGTATCGGGTCCTCGCGGTGTGGAAGCTTGCGATCCTGCTCGAGGGGTCCTACGCTCGCCATCTCGCAGGAGCCACCGACGACCCCTTCTTCGCGAAGATGGAGCGCGGTGTGCCGGAGCTCGCGGGCCACGCTCGATCCATCGCCCGCATATGAGCGAGACGAACATCGACGCCCTCGTCATCGACTTCGGGGGAGTGTTGACCACCTCTCTTCAAGACGCCCTCGCCGCCTTTGCAGAGTCGGTCGGGGTCGAATTGCAGGATCTGGTGCGGGTGGCGCTCGGCCTTTACACGGGCACGGAGGATCCGCTGGTCCATGACTTCGAGATCGGTGCGATCTCGGACGAGGAGTTCGGCGCCGGTCTCTCGGCTCGTCTGCATGAGGTTTCGGGGGTTCGCGTGTCGCCCTACGGACTCGTTGCCAGGATGTTCGCGGTCGATCTCGAAGAGGACATGCTGTCAGCGGTGGCTGCGATCAGGAGGGCCGGATTCAAGACGGCTCTCCTGTCCAACTCATGGGGATCGAGCCTTTATCCGCGCGACAGGCTCGTCGACCTCTTCGATGCGGTGGTCATCTCAGGGGAGGTCGGGATGCGCAAACCGGATCCCCGCATCTATGCGCTGGCGCTCGAGCGGATCCAGGTGGCGCCCCAGCGGTGCGTGTTCGTCGATGATCATCCCGGTCACCTCGCCGCAGCGCGTGACCTGGGGTTGATGACCCTTCTCCACCGCTCTTCACAAGAGACGATCGAGGCCCTCGAGACATTGCTGGGCGTCGAGCTACGCGACGAGGGTCAGCGGTAGTTCGTGTACTGAAGGGGGATGCCGAAGTCCTCCGACTTCAGGGCGTCGATGATCTCCTGGAGGGTGTCCCTGGACTTCGAGGAGACACGCACCTGGTCCCCTTGGATCGCCGCCTGGGCTTTCACCTTCATCCCCTTGATGTGCTTGACGATCTCGCGCGCCTTTTCCGTGGAGATCCCCTGGTTGAGCGTGATCACCTGACGGGCAGTCCCTCCGGCGGCGGGTTGGATGTCGCCGCGCTGTAGCGCCTTGAGTGCGACCTTTCGTTTCACGAGCTTTTCATCGAGCACCTTGGCGCAATCCTTCACCTTCTGTTCGGTGTTCGATCTCAACGCGATCGTGTCGCGCTCTCCATCTTTCGCCAGTTCGATGGCAGAGCCGGTTCCCTTGAAGTCGAACCGCTGCGAGATCTCGCGCTGCGCCTGGTCGACGGCGTTCCTTACTTCCTGAAGGTCGATCTCGGAGACGACGTCGAAAGAAGCTTCTTTGGCCATGGAGGGAGGTTAGCGATGGTGAGGGGGCATGTGCAACCTCAATGGAACAGTGTGTTGAGAAGCGGCATCAGTTCGACGATCCGATCCTTGTTCAGATAGGCGTCGGCCCACTCCGGCCGGCGCTCGAGCACCGCGGAGAAAGCAACGATCTTGCTCTCTGGCGTCACCGCACGGAGGATCTCGGCGGCGCCCTCGCCGTCCAGCCTGGGCAGCTTGTAGTCGAGGATCACGAAATCCGGTTGATTGTGAAGCGCCAGAGCCACAGCCTCGACGCCGTTGGCCGCCTCACCCACGACGCGCAGGTCTTCGGACTCACAAAGGAGTCGAAGCACGTGCCGTATGTCCTCGTCGTCATCGACGATGAGGACCGTCTTGTGCGAGTTGTCGCTCACAACTTTCAGCCTGAGGGAGTCCGCCGACGTTGTCTAGGGACTTCGTGAACGCTCGTGAAAAAGAGAATCGAGGAATCTGACCCTCGGCTGACCTGCGCCGGGTCACTCTGTGGACGCGTGCGAATGCGCACCGTGTCGGATCCGTTTGTGACGGTGAGCCGGGACTGATACCCAGTGGTCGCCTTACGTGAGGAGGGAGACCGATCGAAGGGAGACGAACTTGCGCTTAGCTTCGCGAAGTCACCTAGCGCTCACCGCTCTACTCATGTCGCTCGTTGTCGCACTCACTGGAGTCGGCACCCTTGCAACCCCCGAGGCCTCACAAGCGAGGCAGCGCGCGGCCGGAAGTGGGTACCGTTTCACGCACGCCGAGCGCTGCTTGATGAGCAAGTTGAATCGCCGTCGCGCGAATCGTGGCCTGCGCCGGCTCGAGTCGGACAAGCAGCTGGGCTATGTGGGCCGGCGACATGCGCGGAACATGGCCGGGGCGGGAACGACGTGGCATCTCGGGAATCTCGCCAACGTAGTAACCCGCTGGCGACGGTTGGGCCAGACGGTTGGCCGAGCTCCCAGATGCCGCGCGATGTTCCGGATGTTCTGGCGCTCCAGCGTCCATCGCACGATCATGATGGGTCGCTGGCGCTTCGTCGGAGTGGGCGTGGAGCGTAGGAGGGGTCGCATCTACGTCCTGCAGATCTTCGAGAGCCGGCGCAACCCCGGGAACACCTTCAGGTACCCCTAGAGGTCAACCCTCGAGCGAGCTGGGGAACAATGCGGCCGCCTCCTCGAGGCTGAGGCCCGGTGGCTCCGCGTCCCGCTCGCTGGTGAAGGGCTCGATCCAGCGGGCGTACCACTTCAACCAGTCGCCGTCGACCTTCGCCTCCGCTAGGGAGTCGTTGAAGTGCCCCACGAGTCCCGACAACTCCGGTGACGCGATCGCCGCCCAGCCCACGGTGGTCTCGTCCTCTCCGACGAACTCGAAGCTTGTTCTCCTGGTGCTGTCGGGATCGAGCCACCGCATTAGGTGTCCGTCCAGCGCGAAGATCGCATCCACCTCTTCGCGCTTCAGCGCGATGGCACACCCCCGTAGATCATTCGTGGAAGACACGGTGGCCGCTTCGACGAGCTCAGCGGCTGAGACGCCCGTTACCTCGTCCACCACCTCACAGACCTCCTTGCCTTGGAGATCCGCGATGTCCTCGATGTTGGATACACCCGGCACGAGCAACCTCTGGTGCGCTATGAAGAAAGGATCCGTGAGGCTGTTGTTACGTACGTTCTCCTCGGTGAGCTCGATGGCTGCGAAGCCGAGATCGGCCTCGCCTCCGTTGACCAGGTTTTCAACCTCCTCCGGCGATGACGCAGCGATGAACTCGGTCTCCATGCCCATCTCGCCGCCAACGAAGATCCCGAGATCCACTGCGAAGCCGCGTGGATCGGCGGAAGTGCCGGTACCGAAGGGAGTCCAGTTCGTGTCCACCGCGATGCGCATGATCCCGGCCTTCTGAAACTCGCCCAGCGGAGTGTCCGCCGCGAACCTGCGGATGGGGTCGGTCTCGGGAGGGACGCACGACGCGGCCACCGAGAGCACGACGAGGCAGAGGAGGGAGGTACGCCTCACCTCAGAGGTACCCAAGCGAGGTCAGTCGCTTGCGTATCGCCTCGATCTCGTCAGGGCTCAGCGGCTCGATGTCGTCTTGTGGCTCAGGATCTGCCGTGTCGGGGTCCGGCTGCAGGCCGTACCTTGCTGCTTCGCTGCGGTGGGACACGAGGTCGCGCATGACGTAGACGGCGAACTCGGTGACGGAGTGGAACCCGGAGCCCTGGATCACCTGTTTGAGCTGTTCGTAGAGGGGACGCGGGATCTTTAGCGTGACGTGTGCGTCGCGCGCGCCTTCCCGCTTCATTCGAAGAGGCCAGAGACGGCGATCAAGGCCAGGGGCATGACGAACATTGTGGCAGTAAATGCAGCTAGCCGGAACTTGCTCTTGACCATCTGGCGCTGAAACTTCCAGATCCCGGTACGCATCTGTGGATAGAAGAACGCGAGAAGCAACACGCTGACTATCGTGGTTCCGACGATCCCGGCCAGCACGATGCGGACCGCAGCGGGAGAGTTGAGCAGGAACGCGGCGAGGAGCGTGTCCCCCAGCGTCGTGATGTTGGCGCCCATGATGTAGGGGAGTATGTGTTCGCGCTTGACGTACTTCTTGGCCACGAGCGGCACCAGCACGGTTAGAGCAACGGATACCGACATCGTCACCAGCGCCACGAGGCAGCCCAACGCGAACATCGGCCACTTCTTCTGGAGCCAACCCAGGCGCGAGTTCTCGATGTCCTGACCCGACATCGCGGGAACCACGGTGTCGATCAACTTGAACGACAGCAAGAGGATGCCCAGTCCACCGACGAAGAGCAGCGCCGCCGGCAGATCCTCGATCCTCGAGAGCATCGATCCGTAGATGACATCGATGAGGTCGCCGAACTGAGCTGGAAACTCGATGTTCAGCGTGCTGAACGGCCCCCAACGCAGGAGGGCAAGGCCGATGAGAGAGCCGGGGATGTAGATCGCTGCGGTCGTTGACAGGGCCATCACCGCCGTGGAGACGGGTTTCATGCGCTCGCCTTCGCGCCCGCGCAGGGCATAGATGACGGCGACTAGCAGAACAACGAACGCGGCTCCCAGACGGGACCCAGTGAGCATCGCGAAGCCTTCGGTCTCGTTGATAGATCCCGCCGCCACCAGCGTCAGAGCCGACGCAGCTATCGGGGAGCCGGACAGCACCAGCAGTGCCCCGAGCCACCCGAGACCGAGGGTGGCCACCGCGTTGCGAACCAGGAGCCCCCCTTGTTTGAGGATGTCGAGGTCTGCCGCTCCCGTCTTCATGACCTGCAGGGCCCCCACGAACAAGAACAGGGCCGTCAAGAAGCGAGCGAGCCACCACAACGCGTCGAATGCTCGCCGGGCACTCGAGCGCGCGTCGACGGCCTTGGCGCGTTCGGGGGGGCGCTGGGAACCGCCCCGAGGTGCGATCGGCTCCGCGACGTCAGTCCGGTCTGTCCGGTCCATAGCCGCCTCTTATAACACTCCTATAGGAGTGCGACAACATCGGGGCCAGGATCGAGGCCGACTGGACGACGCGCAAGAAGGCCCCGCTGGGAGTGCCGGGGCCTTCCGCTGGCTGGCTCGACGGTAGGAGTGTTGGTTACCTGCGGGTTAGCAGGAGGGGGCGACTCGCAGTGTGGTGCCCGGATCGGCCTGAGACTCGAAGACGACCGTCACCCACATCGTGTTCCCGTCCACCTTGACGCCGACCCCGACGTGGCGGTACTGGCCGAAGAGGACGTTGTCACGGTGCGCCGGGGAGCTCATGAACGCGTGGTGCAGCGAGGAGACGTTCCCGCCGACCCCGACGTTCTCGCCGAGGATGCGCCACTTGGTGACGCGACTACTGAGCGTGCTCGACGGGGTGTGATAGAGGCGGTTCGTGCGGGCCATCGCCTTGGTGTGCACTCTGGCGACCTTCGTGAGCTGCTTGTCGATATGCAGGTTCGAACGGCCGGCACGATCGCGAGCTCCATTCATCTTCTGGACGAAGGAACGCTCGGTGGTCTTGTAGCGCCAGCAGTTGTGACCTGGCCGCGAGGTCGTTGCGTTTGCGGTGAGGCCGGGGAACATCGCAACCATGATGACCGTGGCCACCAGGACTCCGGTGAGACGCTTGCCTAGTTTCATGACTTCCTCCCAGTTCGGTAGCTGGGCTGCCCGCTCTCATGGCGGGCCCCTGGCTTTGCGCCCCTGCGTTGCCGCAGGTTTGCCGTTTCGCGTGGGTCTTCAAGAGCTTCTTCGGCACAAAGGTGAGAATGCTTGAGCCCTTGTGGGGCTTAACACCTGGGCATGTCCATGCGGGTCCCGGGGTTCCGTCTGGACTCAAAGATCACGGTTACCCAACGCCGGCCGTGGCCTCGTGAGATGGCGACGCCCACGTTCCTGTAGCTCGACCGCAAGATGTTCCCCCGGTGTGCTGGAGAGGCCATGAATCGCCGGTGCATACCGCCGACGGTCGACCCATAGGCGACGTTCTCTCCCAGCATGCTCCAGCGTGTCACCCGCCAGGCCAGCAGCTCCGACGGCGTATGGAAGAGTCGGTTGTCCTGGGCCATCGACCTGGAATGAACGCCTGCTACCCGGGAGAGCTGCGGATCGCGACCGAGGTGGGGCGCTCCCGCCCGCCCTCGAGCCCGGTTGATCTTTCGGACCATGCGTTTCTCGCCCGGGCCGTGTCTGTAGCAACGGGAATCGGCCGACCCGGGGCTCGCCGAAACAAGGGCGGCCGCGGTGACCAGGGCGGTTGTTGCCAGGATCTTTTTGGTTGTGACCACGAGTGCTCACCTCCAGCTAGGAAAAGTCTGGGTGAGCGGCACAAGCTACAGAGCGAGCCTTGCGGTTCACATCCCTCGTGATGGGGGTGAAAGGGACACGTAAGAGCCTCAAGTACCCACAGAAGAGTGAATTATTGTCAGCTTCGGTACATCTGTGTTGGTTATTGAGGCGGAGAGCGGAACGAGCGCTTGATCTGCTCGAAGGTTTTCTGGGAGCCGGCCCAGTCCTCTTCCAGGGTCTGGAAGTAGAGGGCGAACCCGTACCGGTCGTCCGCGAATCCGAGATCCAGCGCGTGCAAGGTGGCGCCGCCCTCGTCGTAGGTGAACTCCCAGATCGCAGCGGTGTCCGCCCCTTTGAAGCTCGTTTCCTCGATGGTGATCTCCTGATAGTTCGCGTGGTCCTGGGAGAAGGAAGCCGCCTGTTGCTCCCAGGCCGCCGCCGCATCGGGGCCCGGCTGATCCGTCCAGTCCACCCGAAGGTAGGTGTTCGAGGAGGGGTCCGAGAAGTCCGTGGAGGAGGTGTCCGTCGAGTCGTCCTGGATGGTCCAGCCATCCGGATAGGCGACGCGGTACCCCGTCTCCTCGTCGGTGTATTCGGTCCAGCCCGCGGGCACGCGCGGCTCGGGCGGGGCCTCGGACGGAGCCTCGGACGGGGCCTCGGACTGGGTCTCCTCCGGCGTCGGGGAGGGATCCTCCTGGTTGGCCTCACGCTTCGACGCCGCCTCGTTCGAAGGTCCCGGATCGTCGCCGGCGTTCAGCATGATGAAGATCAGGACACCCACGACCGCCAGCGCCAGCAGGGTCGCTATCACGGGCAACGGGTTGCGCCGGCGGCGCGCCGGCGTGGTCGTACGAGCCGGCTCCGGTTCTCGCTCCGGTTCACGAGGAGCGTCCGCAACAGGAGAGGTCGAGGAGGGCGGGGGCCCGGCCCACGACTGCGTCGCCGAAGGGTCTGACACCTCGGTGGCCGTCAGGGTTGGGACGCGCCCGTCGGCGACATCCTCGAGCGCCTTCCTCAGCTCCGCGGGAGACGGGCGTGAGTCTGGCTTCTTACTGAGTAGGGCCCGCAGCACGGGCTCGAGGTTGCCGGCCCGGTCCGGGGCCGGCATGTCCTCGTGGAGTACCGCGGTCAAGGTGGGGATGGGCTGGCCCTTGTCGAACGGCGGCGCTCCCTCGACGGCGAAGAACATGGTCGCTCCCAGCGCCCAGAGATCGGATGCCGGGCCGCTCCGATGCCCCTCGGCCTGCTCGGGGGCCATGAACGAAGGCGAACCCAGCACGAGGCCGGTCGCCGTGATCTTGGGGTCGTCCTTCAGGGAGGCGATGCCGAAATCGGCGAGCTTCACCCGGCCGTCGTTTAGCACCATCACGTTCGCAGGCTTGACGTCCCGGTGCACTATCCCCTGAGCGTGCGCCGCCTCGAGAGCCGACAGGACTCCGAGGCCTACCTCAGCGGTCTTCTCGGGAGTCAGGGGACCCTCCGATCTCACCATGTCCTCGAGCGTCGGAGCGTCGACGAGCTCCATGACAATGAACGCGCGCCCATCTTCCTTGTGCACGTCGAATACCGTCACGGCGGCGGGGTGGCCGATCCGCGCGGCGGCACGCGCTTCACGCAACGCGCGCGCCTGCATCGAGGCCTGCTCGCTCTCCGGCAACGTATCGGGCAGTTGCACCTCTTTGATGGCTACCTTGCGCTTGAGCAGGGTGTCGTTCGCTTTCCATACGACGCCCATGCCACCCCGACCGAGCTGTTCCTCGAGGTCGTAGCGGCCGGCGACGATGTTCTGGCTGGAAGTGGGCATCCGTAGCTGTGTACCCCAATCTCCTCCAGACCATTCGGTTCTCTTCGCTGGTGAAGAATGAGCGTCCATGAGGCCCCTCCACGAGCTCCCCCTAAATGCTCTGGCGGCGGCTATCGAGGACGGGACGTTCGAGCCCACCGCGGTCGTCGAAGCAACGTTCGAGCGGATCGACGCGTTAGACGCCACGCTCAATACCTTCATTGAAGTCCGTGCCTCGGCCGGGGACGAGGCGCTCCGGGCCGGTGGGCCGCTCGGTGGCGTCCCGATCGCGGTCAAGGACGTGTTCGTCGACGGCGGGCGCTCGCCGACGGCTGGGTCTCGCCTCCGTCCTACCTGGCTCGACGGAACCGCCACGGTGCTGGATCGCTTGCGGGCGGCGGGAGCGGTGATCGTGGGCTACACGAACATGCACGAGTGGTGCCTTGACATGACTTCGACCGTGAGCGCGTTCGGCCCCGTGCACAACCCGTGGGACCCTGCGCGGATCGCCGGAGGGTCGAGCGGAGGCTCGGGCGCAGCCGTTGGGGCCGCGTTGGTTGCAGGAGCTCTCGGCACGGATGCCGGAGGATCGATCCGATGCCCGGCGGCCTGCTGCGGCATCGTGGGGCTCAAGCCAACCTGGGGGCTGGTTCCCACCGATGGCTACACGGGAGATGGAGGCCCCTACGACCATGTTGGACCGATGGCCCGCTCGGTGGAGGACGTTGCGCTGCTCCTGTCGGTACTGGTGGGGCGACGGCTCGAGATCCCGGCCTTCGAAGGCGCGCGCGTCGCCGTCGCTCACACCCCGTTCTTCGACGACGCAGCCGAGGACGTGCGGGGCTCGGTCGAGGATGCGGTCGCGGCTTTCTCCCGCCGGCACGGTCAGGTGCAAGAGGTGTCGTTGGAGGGGCTGGAGGATGCCGTGAAGGGCGTCTCCGATCTGCTGGCCCTTACCGCTGCGCGTATGGGGAACGCGATCGAGACGCGAGCGGATGATCTTCAGCCGTCCACCCTGCGGCTCTTGCGCTGGGGAGCCGGCGCCGGACCGAGCGAGCTCGCCGCTCTTGCGTCAGCCAGAGGGCGCGTGCGCCGGCGGTGGGACGAGGCTCTGGTGGACTTCGATCTCTTGTTGACGCCGACGCTTCCGGCCGCTCCACCCTCGATTGCGAGGCCCACGGTCGAGCTGCCCGCCGGCGCGCTGCCCGCCTCGTCCGCATACCTGCGATGGAATGCCCCGATGAACGTCGCCGGCGTACCGTCGCTGTCGTTGCCGTGCGGATTCACCGCATCGAGGATGCCGGTGGGACTCACCATCTCGGGTCGCCGCGGAGCCGACGAGCTGGTGCTCGCCGCCGGCCGCGCGGTCGAGCACGTCCTCGATCGACAGTTCGTGAATCAGATCTCCGAGCCCGATCTCGGGAGCGACGCAGGTTCCTAGGGCTGCGCCAGCCGCGCGATGCGATGAGAGATCGAACGCTCGACCTCCCTGGCCTGCGCGTCGTCGAGTTTGCTTCCCCAGGGTGTGCGGACGTAGAACACGTCCACAACGCGGTCGCCCAGGGTGTCGATCTTGGCCACCTGGATATCCAGCTCGAGATCGCTGAGGCCGGCGGCGATCGCGAAGAGCAACCCGAACGCATCCGGAGCCCTCACTTCGATCACGGTCGCATCTTGGGATGCATCCTGGAGCATCCTTACGTCCGGCCGGATTGATCCATCCGCGCCGTAGTCGTTCGCTTTTCGCGCAACTCGAGCCTCGACGGCCAGGGCTCCCGAGTACGCCGCTTCGAGATCCCCCATCACGCGCTCCCAGGAACCGGAGGGCGGTGGCAGGACGATGAACCGTTCGAGCGCGTAACCATCGGCCGTGGAGTAGGCCTGGGCCCTCATCACCGAGATCCGGTGGAGCGCGAGCACGCCCGCCGTGCGTGCGAGTGTCCCGGGCCGGTCCATCGCGCACACCGTCACGACTGCCTGGTCGTTCTCGGTCCCGCGATCGATGCGGAACGTGACGCGCCCCGGTCCCGGCCGCTGCAGCAGGAGTCTCACCTCGTCGACCATGTCGGGGATCGAGGCGGAAGACAGGTACGAGGGAGGGAGCGAGTTCAGAACGGCTTCGGATCGCCCGGCCAGGGTCGGTTCGTATGTCTCGAGCTCGCGCGCCGTCGCAACGACGTCGGTGCGCGACGGGATCTCGCCGGTCTCCAGCGCCACGACGGCCTTTCGGTACAGCTCCACGACCAGCGCTTCCTTCCATGGGTTCCAGGCCTCCGGGCCCGTTGCCCGCGCGTCCGCCATCGCGAGGATCAAGAGCAAGCGGAGAACGCGAGGGTCGGCGACGTTCTTGGCGACGGATTCGATGACGGCTCCGTCCTCCAGATCCCGCCGGGTGGCCGTGTCGGCGAGCAGAAGGTGGTCGCGAACCAGAATGGAGACCTCGTCGCCGGTGGAGGGGTCGGTCGCCATCCTTCGACAGGCGGTGCCCGCCAACCTGGCTCCCGCCACCGAGTGGTCCTCGCCGGAGCCCTTCCCAATGTCGTGCATCAGCGCAGCGAGGTAAAGAGCGTCTAGGTCTTTCGCTTCCGCAGCCGCTCGTCCGGCCAAAGGGTGTTGCTCCATCACGCGGCCGATCTCGGCGACCGTCAAGAAGGAGTGACCATCTACGGTCAGACGGTGGTACAGGTCATATTGCGCGCGCCCCCGGATCCCCTGCCATTCCGGAAGCAATGCACTCCAGCCGTTGACTCGGTCCAGGAGTTCGAGGGCGTCGATCACATGTGGTCCCCGCAGCGTCACGAGGAAGAGATCGAGCATCTCGTCCGACCAGCGCTCGATCGGATCGCGATCCAAAGTCGTGCGCAGCCATTCGATGCTTCGTCGCGCCACCGGTCTTCCGGTCCGGGAGCGCGCGACTAGCAAACGCAAGGCCACCTCGAGATCGCCACCTTCAAGGGGTTGCTCGACATGAAGCAAACCATCCTCGATCACAATTCCCGTTCCGGCGGCGCGCGCGAAGCCCGATCTGCGGGGGCCGCCGGAGACGCGCTCGGTAAGCATCTCGAGTGCGTCCTCTGAACGATTCTCGATGGTGCGCGCCGAAGAGTGAACGCGTTGCATCAGCTCGTCAACGGCGCCCTCGCCCATCATCCCGACGTGAGCCGCTATCGCCGGCTGCAATCCGAGATGGATGCGATCGGTCTTGCGTCGTACCCGTCCATGTAGGGCTTCCCGAACGGCGAGCAGGACCGAGCCGGGCTCATCCAGAAGCACGTCGCCGGGAGGCACACCTAGGATCGTTCTCACCCATTCGACGGTATGGATGTCGCGCAGCCCTCCGACGTCCTCTTTCAGATCCGGCGCAAGCGACCAGCCGGCCCTGTCGACATCTCGGTGCCTGTGCGAGCGAGCATCCAGGATCTTTCTCACGAGGTGTCGCGCATCCCTTCTGAGCCACCGCGAACGACGGTCCATCAGTTCTTCGTACAGGGCGGTCTCTCCAGTGATCATGCGCGCCGACAACAACGAGGTCGCGGCGTGAAGGTCACCAGTGCACCGGTCGACCGCTTCCCGCGGAGTCCGGACCGCGTGTCCCACCTGGAACCCCCCATCCCACAACGGGTAGAGAAGGCTCTTGATGTCGGTTCCGGCGGAGACACCGCGACCGGTGACGATGAGAAGGTCGATGTCCGAGTGTGGCGACAGCTGGCCCCGTCCGTAACCGCCGACGGCCATGACGGCGATGCGGTCTCCCAATGAAGATTGGAGGATGTGGCACAGCGCGTGGTCGAGCCGGACCGCGCGCTGTGCCGCTGCCTCGGCCCCCGCATCCAGTCCAACCGACTGCGGGAGCTTGATGTCAGATAGCGTCGGGACCCTTCTCACCCGTTCGGATCCTGACGACTTGCTCCGCTGGCACGACCCAAACCTTTCCGTCGCCGATCGAGTCGCTGCGCGCGGAGGCGACGATCGCCTTCACGACCTCGTCGACCTGCTCGTCGTCGACCGCCACTTCGATGCGTGTCTTCGGGATGAAGTCCACTTGGTACTCGGCGCCGCGGTAGACCTCGGTGTGTCCCTTCTGCCGCCCGAAACCTCGTGCGTCCGTGACGGTCATCCCCTGGATGCCGGCGTCCCCGAGTGCGTCTTTGACCTCTTCCAGCTTGAATGGCTTGATCACGGCGACCACCAGCTTCATCAGGCCTCACCTCCTCGTGGTACCGGGATCGGGTTGAGGGCTGGGGCCGGGGACGGTGGTGCGTGGATCGGGGCGCTTCCACCTGATCCTTCGGCGAACGCGTAGCCGACCTCGGCGTGCTGCGAGAGGTCCAGGCCATCTACTTCGTCGGTCTCGGTAACTCTCAGCCCGATGGTCGCTTGCACCAGCTTGAGGATGAGGAAAGTGGCGCCGAAGGAGAACGCGAGGGTGACTATCACTGCGATCGCCTGCTTGCCGAGTAGGGCCGCTCCACCGCCTGCGAGCAGTCCGTCAGTTCCTGCCGGATTGATCGCAGCGTCGGCGAAGATCCCTGTCAGTAGAGCTCCGAGGAGACCTCCAACCATGTGCACCCCCACCACGTCGAGCGAGTCGTCGTAGCCCAACTTGAACTTGAGGCCGACTGCCCATGCGCACACGAGACCGGCGACGAGCCCGATCGCGATCGCCGACAGCGGCGAGACGAAGCCGGCCGCCGGTGTTATCGCCACGAGACCGGCGACGGCCCCCGATGCCACCCCCAGAGTCGTCGCCTTCTTCTCACGGCGTGCGTCGACGAGCGCCCATCCCACCGCTCCCGCGGCCGCTCCGAGGTTGGTGACGAGAAATGCCGATGCCGCGAGGCCGTTTGCGCCTAGGGCCGAGCCCGCGTTGAAACCGAACCATCCGAACCACAGGATGCCCGTTCCCAGGATCGTCATCGTCAGGTTGTGGGGGACCATCGCCTCCTTGCCGAAACCTCTCCTCCGCCCGATGACCAGAACGGCCGCGAGAGCGGCAACGCCGGCGTTGATGTGCACCACCGTTCCACCCGCGAAGTCGAGGGCGCCCAGCTCCCGGATCCAACCACCCGGTGCCCACACCCAGTGAGCCAGGGGCGAGTACACGAGGATCAGCCACAGGGCCGTGAACGCGACGTACCCGCCGAACTTCATCCTCTCCGCGAAGGCCCCGGTGATCAGGGCCGGCGTGATGACTGCGAACATGAGTTGGAATCCGGCGAATGCCACATGCGGGATCGTGGGGGCGAGATCGGCGTTGGGCGCCTGACCGACGCCGGCGAAGCCGAGGAAGTCGAGCCCCCCGATGAGCCCGCCGACATCCGGACCGAAGGCAAGCGTGTAGCCGATCAGGACCCAGAGGATCGAAACGAGTCCGAGGGCGAACATGCTCTGCATCAGGGTGCCCAGCACGTTCTTGGTTCTCACCATCCCTCCGTAGAAGAGCGCCAGCCCCGGTGTCATGAACATCACCAGGGATGACGACACCAGTACGAAGGCGGTATCGCCCGTGTCCATCTGTGCTCCTTCCAGATACGCGGTTGTTACCTGGATTGAATGGAGCGGGTGTTTCGGATGTGTTTCGCAGCCGTTTCCCGCCCGTAACAATCCGTAACACCGCGGGCCGAGGAGGCCGGGGGGCGATCAGGCGAGTCGGGCCGCCGCCTGCTCGTCGAGAAGGAATGTGGCGTCGGCATGATCCGCGAGAAGGCGGGCCGGGCTGTCCGCGACGGGTTCGTCGCTCTGGATCACCCGTCGAACGGCATCCGACTTACCCGAGCCAGTTACCAGGAGCAGGATCTTCTTCGCCGAGAGCATCGCGGGGGGCGTGAGCGTCAACCCCTTCATCCCGTCCGGTCGATCCACGGCCCGGCAGAGCTGATGCCATTCGTTGAGAGCGGGAGAACCGGGGAACATAGCTCCGATGTGGCAGTCCTCACCCATCCCGAGCAGGAGTAGGTCGAGGCCCAGGTCCACGTCCGGACCGATGTCCGCGTGGTACCGGGCGGCGGCAGCGTCCGGGTCATCTTCGCCGGGCATCCGGCGGACCTTGGGAGCACCGACTCTGTCCAGAAGGAGGGTCCGCGCCATCCGGAAGTTGCTCGCCCCGTGGTCGGGCGGCACGCAGCGCTCGTCGGAGAAGAGCACGATCAGAGGGTCCCAAGAGGCCTTCTTCTCGGCCAGCAGCGGATAGATCCTCTGCGCGGTGGTGCCCCCCGTTAGAACCAGAGAGCCCTGCAGGGGGATCGCCTCCGCGATGACGCTCGCCGCGTGGCCCGGATGCCGATCTGGAGAGACGACATCGATCCCGAAGGTCATGCCCACACCTCGTCCAGCCACACGGCGATCCGTTCGGACAATCCGTTCGGCGGGAAACGCAGTTCGAAGAACGACTTGGCCTGAACGAGCTCTGAGTTGCGGAGTTCTCGATGCAGCGCGGCCGCGTCGGAGAACGGGTGGAGCAGGTCGCGACCATGGCCGATGATCAGCGCAGGGTGCTCCATCTTCTCGCGGTCCGCCGGATGAGGGGCCAGTCGGCCGGTGAGCAATCCGTGCAGTACGGCGGCAGAGGGCTCCGGATCCCGTGACAGCAGGTCGATGAGTACATCTCCGTAAACGGACATGCCGCGCGGTGCGACGGCGCCGATCCGTTGTAGGGCCCTGAACACGACGGGCATCTGGGCGTAGGCGATCGTGAGCGGTAGGAACATCGCAGCAGCCGCAGGCGCAGCCCGCTCCAAGACCGGCATCTCGATGATGAGCCCGCGCACGCGTTGAGGGGAATGAGCCACAACCTCGAGGGCCACGTTGGCCCCGAGAGAGGTCCCCGCGACGACAGCCTCGGAGAGATCGAGATGATCCATGAGACCGACCACCTGTTGGGCGAAGAGTTCCATCGAATAAAAGCGCGAGTGATCGGCCTTGTCGGATTCACCGTGCCCCAAGAGGTCGATCAAGACCACACGGTTGTTTCGCTCGGCCAGCGCATCCGCCAGCGGGTAGTGATGAACTCGGGGCAAAAGAAGGCCGTGGATCAGGACCAGCGGCCGCTCGGCGGCGCCCCTTTTTCGGCCCCGCTGCTCGTATGAGATCGAGAAACCGTCGAGATTGAACTGCGGCATCTAGCCCTCTTCGACCTGCTCGATCAACTCGCGCTTCAGCACCTTGCCGGTGGAGGTCCGGGGCAGCTCGTCCAGGATCTCCACACGCTTCGGAACCTTGTACGACGCGAGCTGATCCTTGCAGTACTTCTTGACGTCTTCGGCCCTTACCGTGCCGACGACGAAAGCGCCGAGCACCTCGCCGTATTCGTCATCCGGAACACCCATCACCGCGACATCCTCGACTCCGTCCATGTCGTCGAGGGTCTCTTCGATCTCGACGGGGTAGATGTTCTCTCCCCCAACGACAACCATGTCGTCAGCCCGCCCCTCGATGAATAGGAATCCCCCCTCATCGACGTAACCGAGGTCGCCGATCGTCATGTATCCGTCGCGCACCTCTTTCGAATCGCCCGACGTGTAACCCTCGAACATCACATCACTCTTGATGTAGATCTCGCCGATCTCGCCGGGGCCGATTCGGTCGCCATCTTCGTTGAAGATCGCCACCTTTATCCCGGGAACAGGTTTGCCGACGGTGCCGGGATGATCGAGCATGTCCTGGGGCCGGGCGATGGCCACCCACCCAACCTCTGTCGAGCCGTACAGGTCATACAGGACGTCGCCGAACAATTCCATCGCCGCTCTGCGCATCTCCGTTGACATCGCAGAACCACTCGCCATCACGACTCGGAGACTCGAAAGGTCGTAACGAGACTTGATCTCGTCATCCAGAGTCAGGATGCGCTTGATCATGACCGGCACCAGCGAGCATGCGGTCGCCCCGTGCTCTTCGATCGCGCGCAAGGTTCCCTCCGGGTCGAACTGTTCGGGCATCACGAACGTCGCTCCCAACGCAGTGCCGAAGGTGAAGGTCGCGAGACCGAATGAATGGAACATGGGCGCCGGAAGAACGATGATGTCGTCGCGACTGTAGGGAACAACGCTGAGCAGGTTGGCCAACGCGCCGACTCCGGCTGCGGATGAGTTTCGGGACGCCCCCTTCGGGGTGCCGGTCGTGCCGGAGGTATGGATCACGACCTTAGGTTTCTGCGCCTCCCTGGTGAGGAACGGAGGTGGATTGACCGATTGGTCGCTCAGCAACTCCGCGTAGGAGTAGGAGTTCGCAACTGCGTCATCCTCGTTCCCCACGCAGACGAGGGCCAGGCCCTCGGGAGCGCACTCCTCGACCTGATCCGAGTGCTTCGTGTCGTAGATCAGAACACTTGCCTTCGCCTCGCTGAGCGTGAACCTCAGTTCCTTGGGCTTGGCCCAGGTGTTGAGAGGGCACGCGACCATTCCGAGCTTCTGCGCCCCGAGCGTCGTCTCGACGATCTCGCGCCCGTTCCGCAATAGCATGGCAACGCGGTCGCCGCCCTTCACGCCCAGCTCTTCCAGCATGTGACCGGCTTGATTCGCCCGCTTATCGAGCTCGCCCCAGGTGAGACACCCATCGCGGTCGTGCAGGGCAGCTTTTCGAGCGAGCGAGAACCCGTGCATCTGCGTGATGATCCCGAGCGACGGACCTCTGCCGATCAACCACGGGAGCGAGAGCAGCATCGCGATCGAGTTCTTAGGTGCAAGCGCATTGGCTTTACGCAGTTGCACGATGGTGCGTGGATGAAGGAACTGCCCGATCTGCTTCAGACCATCGCCTGCGGTGGATAGCGCGCCCATCAGACGCCCCTCGCCTTTTTCGCTACCCTCTGGTTTGCACGCGCGAGGTCCTTGATCACGGGATGGTCGAGGTGATCTTCCAGCAAGCGGATGGTTCCAGTCCGGGAGGACTCGACGACGGCGGCGCGATCGTGATGGCGCATGGAGTTCGTTCCATGCTGTTTCAGCTCCGTCAACCACGGACGGATCACGAAGACATCGATCCCCAGACCGCGCGCCTGAGTCACTTCGCGCTTCAAGGCGCGTGCGAAGAGAGACCGGATCAGCATCGGTGGCCACATCCTCGGGTCGCGCGTCAGAAGGGTTTCATCCGTGCGGTAGCCGAGCGGCGCGATGCACAGGATCTTGTCGCAGCCGGCTTCGACCGCCAGATCGAGCGAGGTGGCGCTGAAGGCCCCGCCGTCAACGTACTGACGATCGCCGATCTTCACGGGCGGGAAGACGCCCGGGATCGCGGTGGATGCGAGAACCGCATCAGGAAAGCTGGCCTTCGGCGCACCCTTACGGCCGAAGGGCACTCGCGCCCCCGAGTACAGGTCGACTGCACAGAGGAAGATGTCACGCTTCGGCCATTCGACCGGGAGATCGTTGTGGAAGCGTTCGCGAGTCTCCTCCGTCGAGTACATGCCGGAGGGGAACGCCTTACGGAGCAGGTTCAATGGCACGCGGCCTGCGGCTCCCGGCCGGAAGTAGCCCCGCGACGAGATGGCGGCGAACGCGCCTCCCGTCATCCTCCGAGCGCGGTCGAGGTGTGACGAGTACAAGGGCGAGAAGAGACGTCGCACCTCGTCTTCCTGTTCGTCATCGCCCGCCACGGAATTTGGGTGCACGCCGTGCGCGTAGTCGGAGAAGTCTTGCGGCGTCCAGCCGCTCCTGAGATAGGAGCCTAGGATCGCCCCCGCGCTGGTCCCGACGACGAGGTCGGCCCCCGAGGGGTTCAACCCCATCTCGTCCAAGGCCTTCAGCGCACCGGCGTGATAGGCCATCCCGATCAGGCCGCCGCCGCCCAGAACCAGCCCGCGACTCATGCGCTTGTTATCCCCCTATGGTTGACTGCGGGGAAGCTTAGCCTTCCAGGCAGCGGCCCACGGCGCACGCAGGTGGGCCCGATCGTCACCAACATCAAAGCCACCAACGAAGAGGAGTGAACCGAGCGCGTGTCGCGTAGAGGAATGGCGGGTGTGTGTATGGCCCTGGCTCTGCTGGCCGCAGCTTGCGAGCCTTCAAGGTCCGGACCGGGAGGGTCCGCAGGTCGGGAGGGCTCGCCCGAAGCGGACGGCTCCGCCGGCTGCGACCCGCACGAGGCCCCCGCCGACCACGCCCTTGTGCAGACGGCGACCGAGCCGGCCCCGCTCGAAGCCTCGGGAGGGGCAGAGACCCGGGTTGTGGTGGATGCCGGCGCCGACATCGGTTCGATCAGCCCCCATATCTATGGCGTCAATCACCGGTATCCGTACGGCGGGTTCGGGATCTGGGACGAGGCCTCCGGGGACTTCTATCCTCGCTTCCTGAACAACTTCGAGGAGGCGGGCTTTTCCGCCGTGCGCTTCCCGGGTGGCCGCATCGCCAACACCTATCACTGGAAAAGGGGGATCGGCCCCCCCCAGGATCGAACACCCAACGTGAACGGCGGGGCGTTGCAGCCGGTCACGAACGAGTACGGACCCGATGAATTCGGCGACCTGCTCGAACGGACGGGGGCCGAAGGGAACGTGATGGTGAACTTCGGGACCGGCACCGCGCGCGAGGCCGCCGATTGGGTCGAGTACATGAACAGTCCGGTGGGCGCGAACTCGAACGGCGGGCGCGACTGGGCGGAGGTGCGCGCGGAGAACGGGCATCCCGAGCCGTACGGCATCCATTACTGGGAGGTCGGGAACGAGTTCAACAGCGGCGACAAGGTGTATTGGGTCGGGAGCGACTCCTCTTTTCTCGAGAAAGCCCAGAAGTACGCGTTCGGCGGAAGCACCGAGTTCGCTGAGGACCGGGTGGCGGGTTACGCCGACCACCGTGAGGGGGCCGAGGTCAGCGACGGCTCGAAATCGCAGACCTTCTACATCCGCTACCCGCCGGTCGAGCCGGACAGCGCGACGATCTTCGTGGACGGCGAACCTTGGACGAGGGTCGAGAACCTGGCTGTCGCCGGGCGGGAGAACGTCTACGAGCTGAACGAGGTCACCGGCAAGATCTCTTTCGGCGACGCGCAGCACGGCAACGTCCCACCTGAGGGTGCGCGCATCACCGCCGCGTACACGTCTGGCCCCCATGAGGGTTTCGTGGACTTCTACGCCGAGATGAAAGAGGTCGATCCCAGCATCCGGATCGGCGCGGCCGTCCACAGCGCGGAGTTCTTGTCGACCATGGGGTCGCAGTACCCATACGACTTCCTCGTCGTTCACAGCTACGGGATCTTCAACGAGAAGCCTGCGGGGCCGGGTCAACTCCACGACTTGATGATGCGTCTCCCGAAGGACCAGCTGAAGTGGCTACAGCACACGGAGGACGAGATCCTCAAGTACGCGGGGGCGGAGCGGGCGGAGGAGATCGAGATCATCGTCACGGAGTACGGTCCCGCTCCGTGGCTGAAGCGAGGTATCGGTCAGCTCGACGATCCGCCGGATCACTACCTGCAAAGCCTCGACGTGGCGCTCTACACCGGTCTGCTCATGCGGGACTGGATCGAGCTGGAGATCCCCATGGCCGAGAAACACACGTTGATCGACTTCGATCCCGAGAACCCGCCCGAGGGGTTCACCCGGGTTCACAAGGCCGAGCAGGCGGTGATCGGGCCCAAACCATGCTTCGTTCCCAGCGCGACCTCGAGCATCTTCAGGATGTTCACCTCGATGATGGGTCCCACGAGGGTCAACAGTTGGGTCACGGGCAATCCGACGAAACGGATCTTCGAAGGAACCTCTCTAGCGTCACTTGTGCCGGTCTCGAGCGTCGACGAAGAGGGGAACCTCTATCTCATCGTCATCAACCGCGATCGCTCGGCCGAGGTCGAAGCGGAGGTCAGGACACGCGGCACGGATGCAGCTAGCGCCCTGGAGCTATGGAGCCTGACGGGCCCCAGCTACCTGTCGATAAACACCGAAGAGGATCCGGATCGCGTGAGCATCGAGAGATCGGTGGTGGAGCAACCTCCCGAGAGCATCGTGTACACGTTCCCCCCGCACTCCGCCACGGCTTTCAAGTTCAGCCCCTAGGACGGCTCGACGGACTCACGGGCAATCACGCTCGTCGAGCACCAGGGGATCCAGCGGCTCCTGTTCGAAGTCGAACGCGTCGAACATCGGGGCCGCCCGGCCATCCCGCTCGGTCATCGGAGCCAAACCGTGGAGCTCCTCGATCGTTCGCAGCACGGATGAGAAGTCGTACGTCCGCTTGTCTATGTAGCCGGGTTTCGCCCACGGCGAGATGACGATAGCCGGGACGCGTGGGCCCATCCCGTAGAGGTCGACGTGTGGCGGTGGCACGTGATCGTAGAACCCGCCGTAGTCGTCCCACGTCATCACGACTGCGGTGTTCTTCCACGCGTCACTGGCCATGAGCGCGTTGAGGTACTCGACCGTCCAGTTCTCGCCGCGGCAGATCCCAGCAGCCGAGGGATGGTCGCTGCCTGTCCACGGTGGGATCAGCCACGAGACGCGCGGGAGCCGCCCCTCGGCGAGATCGGCCTTGAAGTCCGAAGCCGGAACGATCTTCTTCCACATCGGACCGAACCTGACATGGCGGATCATCTTCATCGCGTGCATCGGGCCTGCGCCGGAGAAGTAGTACTTCCAGGAGATCCCCCGGTCCTCGAGCATGTCGGGAAGGATCCTGATGTCCGTACACGGTGGCCGTTCGATCCAGAACCTGCTGACCAGTTCGACGATGGACGGGATCTCCTCGAGGCGGTAGGCCTCGTCCTCCTCTTCCTCAGTGAGCTTCTTGAATGACCACATGAGCTCTTGATCGTCCTCGCAGAACTCGCGCGGCTCTCCCGTGCCCACTTGATCCGGTCGTTGGAGATCGACGAAGCGATCCGACTGGCTCGAGATGACCCACATGTGCTCGACCGTTGTAGGTCCGTAGACGGAACTGAAGAATCGGTCGGCGAGCGTGAACCTACGCGCGTACTCCCAGTAGTTCGGGATGTCTTCCTCTTGGTACTGAACGTACGCGTTCAGCTCGCCCTGGCCCGCGCGAATCGAGTCGAAGCAATTCATCTGTCCGCCGTTGATCACGGTCAGCCCCGCAACGAAAGAGTGGTCGACACTAACGGTCGTGTCTCCTGCCCTCCGAAGCGGAACGGTTTCGTTGTCGCACGTGAGGCCCTCGGTAGCGCCCTCTGCCCCCGGGAAGCGGCCAAACATATGATCGAACGTCCGGTTCTCCTTGACGAGGAAGACGAAGTGCTTGATCTTCTCGCGCGCCTGGCTCACGATATCGGCGCGCGCTAGCTCGCGTTCGACCTGGGCGGCGATGCCCTCGGTCACGAAATCCGGAAGACCCTCGATGACGTCCTCGTCGACGCCGGGAGCGCTCGATGCACCCGCGTTCGATGGCTGTTGCGGCGCAGGAGACTGCCCGTCGGCGCCTTCCGGGGAGTCCGTCTGGCAGGCGGAGGCGAGCATCATGAAGCACACCACGAGGACACTCACGGCCCTTATCGGGATCGGATTCCTGTCCACGGGGGCAAGATATCAGTGCACTTTCTCTACCTTGGCCGTCGTCGCAGCGCCAGGACCGGGAGGGCAGCCACGACCAGTAACGTCCCCATCACGATCGTGAGGGTGATGTCCTCGTTGAGGATGATGGCGGCCAAGACCACCGTGGCTACCGGCTCGAGCATCGTTGCGATGGACGAGCGAGCGGACCCTATCCGCGTGATCGACGCGTACATGAGTAAGAAGGCGATCACCGTGGCGATCCCAAGAGCCCCCGCTGCAGGGAAGGCTGCAATGGGCAGGCCCTTGCGCGCGATCAACGAGATGGTGACGAGAGCAACGGCGGCACCCGTGGCCGTCCACCGCGCAGCGGAGGCTACGTCCGTATCGCGTACGGCTACTTGGGCCAGAGTGAAATAGACGGCTACAGCAACGGCGGCTCCGAGCGCGAATAGAGGCCCCGCGAGACCGGAGAGGGGGGTTGCGAAAACCAGCGCCACCCCCGCGGTGCCCAATACGAGCGCTGCGACCAAACGCCAGGTGAAAGGCTCCAGGCGGGCGGTGATGCTGAACAGGCTCGTCCACAACGGATAGCTGTAGAACACGAGCCCGACGATCGCAGCGGGAGCACGCTCCAAAGCAGAGAAGAAAAGGAACGACTCGAGCCCGTAACCGAAGGCGCCGAGCAGGAGAAGCCGGAGGTGACTGGTTCGGTTCCCGGTGGCGACCGGCCGGCGGATCAGAGCGACGATCCATAAGAGAGCCGCAGCTATCGAGAAGCGGGTGGCGAGCAGCGGTAGCGTATCGGCACCCTCCCGATAACCGAGCTTCGCGAAGATCGCAAGGGTGCTGAAGGCGAGCGCAGCTCCCACCCCGAGTGCGACCCCCGCCCCGTCGCTCCGCGGTATTGAGGCGTTCAAATGCGTTGGACCGCTGTTATCGTGGCGCTGACGCTTGCCGGGAAGGAATCTCCTCCCCTTGCGGCGCGGGTCGTGCGTCCCTACGAGGATCCTGGGAGAGACGTGGAAGTCCACTGGTATTACTACGCTGGATTCATCGCGTTCGTCATCGCGATGCTGGTCGTGGACCTCAAGTTCTTCCACACGGAGGAGCACGAGCCGACGCTCAAGGAGTCCGCAACGTGGCTCGTGGTGTGGATAAGCCTGGCGGTCATCTTCGGCGTGATCATTTTCATCTGGCAGGGCAGCGATATCGGGATCGAGTACACGGCCGGCTACTTGATCGAGTATTCGTTGTCCGTCGACAACATGTTCGTGTTCGTTGTCATCTTCACCTACTTCGCCGTGCCTCTGAAATATCAACATCAAGTCCTGTTCTACGGGATCCTAGGTGCGATCATCTTTCGTGGCATCTTCATCGCCATCGGTGTCGCACTGATCAACAGGTTCGACTGGGTCATACCCGTCTTCGGAGCCTTTCTTATCTTTACCGCCTATCGCATCGCGAGGGGCGGCGGAGAGGATATCCATCCCGAAGACAACGCGATCCTCAAGTTCGCACAGAAGAGATTTCCCTCGACGAAAAACTTCGACGGTCAGAACCTCTTCACGGTCGAGAACGGGAAACGGCTCGCGACCCCGCTGTTCATCACGCTCATCTTCATCGAGATGACGGATGTCGTTTTCGCTCTCGACTCGATTCCGGCGATATTCGGTATCACGAAGGAGCCTTTCATCGTCCTGACGTCCAACGTCTTCGCGGTGTTGGGGCTGCGAGCCTTGTATTTCACCCTTGCCGGCGCGATGAACCGGTTGCATCTGCTGCACTACGGCCTGGCGGTCGTGTTGGGCTTCGTCGGAGTCAAGATGATCGTCGAGCTGTTCCACATCGAGATACCCATCTGGCTGTCGTTGGGCGTCATCATCGGGGTTCTCGCGATCACGACGGTTCTGTCCTTGAAGATCCCACCCAAGGACGATGGCAAGAACGACACCTCTTCCGCGCATGGGTAGCGATCGAACGGTAACCATCCTGGGAGCGCCACTGGACCTCGGAGCGTCGCGACGGGGGGTCGACATGGGGCCGAGCGCGATCAGGTACTCGGGCCTGGACGAGCGCTTGGCGCGCTTGGGGATCGACGTCATCGATTGCGGGAACGTGGTGGCAGAGATCCCGGAGGTCGCGGCCGAGACCGACGTCCATGCGCGCTACCTCCCCGCGATCCTCGCAACGTGTGCCGAGATCGCCGCCGAGGTCCAGACGATCGCCGAACGGGGACAGATGCCGCTCGTTCTTGGCGGCGATCACTCGATCGCGATGGGAACACTTGCGGGACTTCACGCGGCTCACGGTCCCGGCGGCGTTCTATGGGTAGACGCTCACGCCGACATGAACCGGCCCGACAACACCCCTTCCGGAAACGTGCACGGGATGCCTCTCGCCGCAGCGCTCGGCCAGTGTGGGTTCTCGATCGAAGGCTTCAAAGAAGCTCCGTGGGCCGACCCAAGCCGCGTGGCCCTCATCGGGGTCCGCCTTCTCGATCCCGGCGAGAAGGATCTGATCAAAGAGCTTGGGATCCGTGTGATGACGATGTCCGACGTCGACCGGTTGGGCGTCGAAGGGGTTCTGACCGAGGCGCTCGAGGTCGTCAAGGGGACCGGGTTCGTCCACCTGTCACTCGACGTGGATGTGTGCGACCCGACTATCGCTCCGGGTGTCGGAACTCCGGTGCGGGGTGGCTTGTCTTACCGTGAAGCTCATCTGTGCATGGAGCTTCTCGCCGAAGCCGACGCCCTTACATCTATCGAGGTGGTGGAAGTGAATCCGATCGTGGATCACGCTGGAGCCACCGGCGCCTTGGCGGTCGAGCTCGCAGCAAGCGCCCTCGGGGAGAGCATCCTGTAGTCACTGCCCGTCCAGCACGCGTCCCTCCATGCCTCCGGCCACCGTGATCACCTGACCCGTCACGTGCCCGGACGCGGCATCGGATGCAAGAGTCACGATCGCGTGTGCGACGTCTTCGGCCCTGCCGATCTTCTTCAAGGGCATGGTTCGGGTGACGCGCGCAACGAGCGCGGGATCTTCAAGGGCATCTCTCGCCATCTCCGTTGCGGTCCATCCGGGAGCCACCCCGTTCACCCGACCATGCGGGGCGATGCGAACGATCTCGTTCTTCAAGCTCATCAAGAAGCCATTCATGAGGGCCGACTTCGCGGCTGCGTAGTCGGCATGGCCCGCCTCTCCGAATAGGCCCGCGGTAGATCCGACGATGACGATGTTGCCTTTCCCGGTGCTGGCGACATGCCGTAGGAACGAGCGACAGGACAGGAACACGGAATCGAGATCGGCTGCGATCGTGGCCCGCCATCGGTCGTACGACAGTTCCCACACGGGCTCATCCTGTGAGGGCCACACGCCGGCATTGGCCACGAGGACATCGAGCCTGCCCAATGCGGCCATTGCGTCCGGCACCAAAGCATCGGCTTCCGCCTCCACGGTCAGGTCCGCCGCCAGGGTCGCGCCGCTCACTTCGGCGGCGAGTCTCGTGGCCGCGTCCTTGCTGGTGCGGTAGTGGATCCCGCAGCGAGCGCCTTCCGCAGCGAAGGCGCGTGTCGTGGCGCGCCCGATCCCACCCGCTCCACCGGTGATCAGCACACCTTTTCCCTCGAGACCCAGGTCCATGCGTGTGACCGTACCCCGCTAAGGTGCTTGCGGATGAAGGACGTCGGGATCGTTGGAACTCCATACGCAGGCAAGTCGACCCTCTTCACGGCTTTGACGCAGCACGGTTCGTCAGGAGGTCGCTCCAACCAGGCGGTCGTGGACGTTCCGGATCCCAGACTGAAGGTTCTGTCAGAGCTCGAGCGCTCGAAGAAGGTCGTGCCCGCCAAGGTTCGGTTCGTGGACGTCCCCGGTGGATTGACGGCGCAAGGGATCGCGGAGTATCGCCAGACGGATGCCTTGTGCATAGTCCTGAGGTCCTTCGGCGCCGACGCCGACCCGGCGAAGGAGTTGGCCGATCTCGAGGCCGATCTGTTACTCGCCGACCTCGCCAGCGTGGAAAGCGGTGTTGAGAAGGCGCGTAAGCGCGCGCGTGGTTCGCAAGAGGGCGCTGCAGAGCTGGCTGCGCTCGAGCGCGCCCACGAAGTCCTGAATGAAGAGCGTCTGCTTCGCGATGCGAATCTCGATGAGGCGGACCGGAAGGTCCTGCGGGGGTTTGGTCCCTTGACTATGAAACCGTGGGTTCTCGTGGCCAATGTTGAGGAAGGCGGCGAGCTCCCACAGGCCCTTCCTTCCACCGCGATCGCGATCAGCGCCGCGCTCGAGGCTGAGGTGGCGGGGATGGACGAAGGTGAAGCAGCCGAGCTGCTGGCGGGATTCGGGATCGAGGAGCCGGGGCTGAGCCGCGTTATCGCAGCGTGCTATCAAACCCTTGACCTCATCACGTTCCTCACGACGGGCGAGGACGAGTCCCGGGCCTGGGAGGTCCGGCGGGGAGCCAAAGCGCCCGAAGCAGCAGGGGCGATCCACTCCGATCTCGGACGGGGGTTCATCCGCTCCGAGGTCGTGGGGTACGAAGATCTTGTCGAGGCTGGCTCGTGGGATGCCGCCAAGACTCAGGGCAAGCTACGTGTCGAAGGCAAGGACTACACGGTCGCCGAAGGAGACGTGTTGAACATCCGGTTCGCCGTCTGACGGCTCACTTGCTCCCCGGGTACACATCCTCCTCCGACTCGTGCCACGCAGGGTGGTCGCCGGAGGTCTCGACGTTGAAGCCGTACTCGTAGACCAGTGCGCCTCCGTAGGCGGCTCCGAGCGAGACCAAGCCTCCGATGATGAGCGAGATGATCATGACTCCGGCCGGCGTCGCGTTCGAGTCGGAGGCGAGCCGAACGATGATGTTCACGATGACGATCGCGGTCACGGTGAGCATCACGGCCATGTGCCAGTTTGCGGTCCTCCACGCTTGAGTGTGGGGAGCGGTGGACTTGAGCCAGTCCCAGAACCCGGTGAGCGCGGTGGGGATGGACACGATCGCGCCGGCGATGATCGTGAAGGTTCCGGCGCGGAACAGATCGTGAGCGAGACGTGATTCGCCCTCGCCGCGACCGGCGATGAAGGAGATCAGATCGAACACCGCCGCCAGCACGTAAGCGGCAACGGGGATATCGGTGAGAGGAGGGTGCGTGGGTTTACCGGCCCACCCGCGCAGTCCTTTGAACTGGCGCCCCTTCATGGTGAGGGTGGGCTTAATCGAGAACAACCTGGCCATCAGCATCCTCCCTGTGTTGTCCGCCGTCCACAGACTAGCGTTCCGCTTCTCCTAGACTCCATATCGTGACGAGGCCGGCCCAGGTTCGATTCGAGATCGAGTCCTCGCGGGACGTCCGATGTCCGCCCGCCGCACTTATGGATCTGATCCTCGATCCCAGCTCGTGGCCCCGGTGGCAGCCGGAGATCGTCGCGACCGAGGGTCCGGACCGCGTGGCATCTGGAGACGTTGTGCGCGGGCACGCGACCATGTTGGGCTTCAACGTGCAGGGTCACAGCACGGC
>Ga0136620_10000078_pt1 | contig 36627 bp, 44 predicted proteins | sample AntDrymUQ4162106_2_FD_104806 | JGI IMG/M metagenome (GOLD analysis project Ga0136620, IMG submission 104806) | Polar desert sand microbial communities from Dry Valleys, Antarctica - metaG UQ416 (21.06) | ecosystem: Environmental > Terrestrial > Soil > Desert | place: Antarctica: Dry Valley... | reverse complement strand
AGGCCTTCGAGCCCGTGCTCGTCGAGGGCAAGGCGATCCAGATCCATCCGCTGGTCTGCCACGCGTTCAACGCCGACTTCGACGGCGACCAGATGGCGGTCCACCTGCCGCTGTCGGCCGAGGCCCAGGCCGAGGCCCGGATCCTGATGCTGTCGTCGAACAACATCCTGTCGCCGGCGCACGGCCATCCGCTGGCGACGCCGACCCAGGACATGGTCCTCGGGCTCTACTACCTCACCTACGCGAGCGAGGACGTGTCGCAGCTCGACCCGGCCGAGCTCGACCCGACGCCGCACCCGTTTCGCACCGCGCAGGAGGCAGAGCTCGCATATGAGAACGGGCTCGTCAAGCTGCGTGACTACGCCGAGTACCGGCGCCCCGGTCACGAGCACTTCCTGACGACGGTCGGGCGGATCATCTTCAACGACCGCGTCGAACGCGGTCTTGCCGATGCGATGGGCGACGAGTACGACGCCGAGAGCTACACGTTCGTCAACCATTCGCTCAAGAAGCGCGACGTCAACGACCTCGTCTCGGAGCTGGTTGAGAACTACGGCGCCCCGGCGATCTCGCTGGTGCTCGACGCCTTCAAGGAGCTCGGGTTCCACTACGCGACCCAGGCCGGGCTGACGATCTCCAAGAACGACATCGTCCCGCCGCCCAACAAGTGGCAGATCCTCGAGGGCTACGAGAAGCAGGTGGCCGACATCGTGGGGCAGTACGAGGAGGGCTACGTGACGGCAGAGGAGCGCCACGAGGCGGTCACCGCGCTGTGGAACAAGGCCACCGAAGAGGTCGGCCAGGCGATGGAGGACAACCTCGACGAGCTCAACCCGATCTTCATGATGGCCAACTCGGGAGCGCGAGGATCGTTCAAGCAGATCCGCCAGCTCGCCGGGATGCGAGGCCTGATGGCCAACCCGAAGGGCGAGATCATCGAGCGGCCGGTGAAGGCGAGCTTCATGGAGGGCCTGTCGGTGCTCGAGTACTTCATCTCGACCCACGGCGCCCGCAAGGGCCTCGCCGACACGGCCCTGCGCACGGCCGACTCCGGCTATCTGACGCGACGCCTCGTCGACGTCGCCCAGGACGTGATCGTCCGGATCGAGGACTGCAAGACGAAGGACTTCATCGAGATGCCGCTGCGCCGCGGCGACGGCGAGCTCAACCCGAACCTGCTGGGCCGCTTCGCGGCGAAGAAGTTCACGACCAAGCGCAGCCGCGAGCTGCTGAAGAAGAACCAGGAGATCGGGGACGAGGAGGTCGAGGCGATCGCCGAGTCGTTCGGCGACGAGGAGGTCACGGTGCCCGTGCGCTCCGCGCTCAAGTGCGAGGCGGAGTCCGGCGTGTGCCGCGCCTGCTACGGCGTCGCGATGGCGACCGGGGCGATGGTCGAGCTCGGAGACGCAGTCGGGATCATCGCCGCACAGTCGATCGGCGAGCCCGGCACCCAGCTGACGATGCGCACCTTCCACACCGGCGGCGTCGCCGGCCAGGACATCACGCAGGGCCTGCCGCGCGTCGTCGAGCTGTTCGAGGCGCGCAAGCCGAAGGGCCAGGCGAAGATGGCCGAGGTACCGGGCAAGGTCTCGATCGAGGAGTCCGAGAAGGCGCTGAAGGTGATCGTCACCGACGAGAAGGGGGAGGACCACGCCTACAGCTTCCCCGCACGGACCCGGCTCGAGGTCGCGAAGGGCGACCGCGTCGAGGCCGGCACCCAGCTCGTCGAGGGCTCGCTGTACCCGGCCGAGCTGCTCGCGATCCGCGGCCGCACCGAGACGGAGCTCTATCTCGTGGGCGAGGTCCAGCGCGTCTATCGCGCCCAGGGCGTCGACATCAACGACAAGCACATCGAGCTGATCGTGCGCCAGATGCTCAAGAAGGTGCGGATCGAGTCGAAGGGCTCGACATCGCTGCTGCCCGGCCAGCTCGAGGACCGCCACAAGCTCAAGCGCCTCAACAAGTCCGTCAAGGACGGCGGCGGCAGCCCGGCCAAGGCCGAGGAGACGATCCTCGGGATCACGAAGGCCTCGCTGGCGACGGAGTCGTTCCTGTCGGCCGCCTCCTTCCAGGAGACGACCAAGGTGCTGACCGACGCGGCGCTCGAGGGCAAGCGCGACCGCCTCATGGGCCTGAAGGAGAACGTGATCATCGGAAAGCTGATCCCGGCGGCCACCGGGCTGCGGCGCTACCGCTCGATCGAGATCGAGCCGGTCGAGCCCGCCCAGCGCCCCGACGAAGCGCTGCTCGACGAGGACGAGCTCGCGGCCGAGCTCGGCCTGTCGGGCAACGGCGAGGAGGTCACCGAGCTAGAGGGCTTCGGCCCGTCGTTCGCCGAGGAGCTCGAGGAGCTGTCGTCCGAGATCGAGACCGGTGACGGAGACAGCGGCAACGGCACCAGCGGCGACGGCGCGGGTAGCGGCGGCGCCAGCAGCGGTACGAGCAGCGCCTAGGGCGTAAGAGCCTAGGGGCGCTGGCGGGCGCCGGCAGCCCTTGCGGGCGCCGGGCGGCTGATCACGCGCGGGCGACCTGCCGGTGGGCAGTCGGGAAGCGGCTGTGCGTCGGGTGAGTGCGGCCCGCGTCGCGGTCCGAGAGGCCGCCGCGGCTCAGCGCGCCAACGGCGAAAGCCGTGGTCGCCGTCGTCGGGCGCTTCGTCGAGCTCGGGCTCGGCGCGGGCCGCCCAGTAGACGAGGTACAGGGCCATGACGACGGGGACCTTCAGCACCACGCCGAGAAAGAAGATCGGCCAGAATCCCTCCACCCGGCGGAGTCTAGCGACGCCGGTCGTAGCGGTCGGTCGGTCGGTCAGGCAGGGTCGTAGCCGTCGTCGACCCAGGCGATCAGGGCGTCGACGTGCGCCTCCTCGAGCCCGCGCGTCGGGTCGGTCTCGACGAGCAGGGTCGGCGCGCTGCGGTCGCGGGCCCAATCGCGGCAGCTGTCGTCGAGCGAATCGTCGATCCAGGCCAGCGGGCGATCGCCGGCATAGGCGGCGATCGCATCGAGCTTCCAGTGCGCGCTGCCGAAGCGCGCGTTGCCGCCGAAGGTCAGGTAGGGGAGCTCGCCGGGCAGCCCGAGCAGCAGCGGCAGGTGCTCGTTGGCTCGCTCCTCCCAGCCCGTGGCCCAGATCAGGTCGTAGTGGTCGGCGAGCCTGATCAGGCGCTCGCCGGCGGGACGCGAGATGCAGTGCGCGATTCCGTCGACGAGGTGAAACTCGCCCGGGGCCTCGGTGATCGGGTCATCGAAGCCGAACAGGCTGATCACTCCGTCAACGTCGACGGCGAGCACGGGCTTGGAGTCGTCGCCGGCCTGGTCGAGGCCTTCCTCAGGCGTCTCGTCGGGCTGCGAGGGCTCGTCTATGGAGTCGTCGAGCAGCCAGCGCTTGATGCGATCCCAGGCCACGGCGGTCAGGTTAGCCGTCGGGTCCGAGGCCGCAGGAGGCGCGTCCGGGCGGGCGCTGTATGCCGTCCCGCTACCATTGCGCGCCGTGCCGAGCACCAATCAGCTGATCCGCAAAGGCCGCCGCCGCCCCAAGAAGAAGGTCGCCACCCCGGGACTGAAGTCCGGGCAGGGGCGTAAGCGCCGGCTCGCGGCCCCGCAGCGACGCGGCGTGTGCACGCGCGTCTACACGGCGACGCCGAAGAAGCCGAACTCGGCCCTGCGCAAGGTCGCCCGCGTGCGGCTGACCAACGGGATGGAGGTCACGTGCTACATCCCGGGCGAGGGACACAATCTTCAGGAGCACTCCGTCGTCCTGGTCCGTGGCGGTCGCGTCAAGGACCTACCGGGCGTGCGCTACAAGGTTGTCCGCGGGACGCTCGACGCCGCCGGCGTGTCGGACCGCAAGCAGGCGCGCTCACAGTACGGCGTGAAGGCTCGATAGCGCCGCATGCCTCGCCGAAGCGCCGCACAACTTCGATCCGTCGAGCCCGACGCGCGGTATCGCTCCAAGCTCGTCCAGCAGCTCGTCAACAAGGTCATGGTGCACGGCAAGAAGGCGCGTGCCGAGCGCATCGTCTACGACTCGCTTGCGTTGATCGGCGAACGCACCGGAAGGGCCCCGGTCGACGTCCTCGAGGCGGCGATCAAGGAGCTCACGCCGGTGCTCGAGGTGCGCTCGCGCCGCGTCGGCGGCGCCACCTACCAGGTGCCTGTCGAGGTGCCCGCGCGCCGCGCCCGAACGCTCGCCGTTCGCTGGCTCGTCCAGTTCGCCCGCAACCGCCGCGAGAAGTCGATGCACGATCGCCTCGCGGCCGAGATCATGGACGCGTCCAACCAGCAGGGTGGTGCGTGGAAGCGCAAGGACGATATCTATCGCATGGCGCAGGCCAACAAGGCCTTCGCCCACTACCGCTGGTAACGCTGCCGCGCTAGCGCTAGCTGGCGCGGCGTCGGCGGGCTGCGCGCGCCGCCGGCTTCTCGGACTTCGATTCGGGCTCCGAGCGCTCGCTCGCGCCGGCCTTGCTCGCCGCGGCGCGAGGGCGAGGCTTGGGGGTCGGCTTGGCCTCCTGCTCGCCTCGAAAGCGCTGCGGGACGAGCATCCGCAGCTGGTCGGATCGCAGCGTCGCGAGGGCTCCTCCGGCCAGCGCAAGCGACACGGTCCCGACCAGCTCGAGCCAGAAGCCGGCTCCGGGCTCGGCCTTGCTGGTGAAGAAGTAGGGCTCGTCGAGGGGGCCCTCGACGTTTACGTCGGGCAGGTCGACGAGCAGGAAGATCAACAGCGACAGGCCGCCGGCAACCGCGACGGCCGCCGCCGCGGGGCGCGACCCCGTCAGCACGGCGACGGCCAGCGCCACGACTGCGAACACGGCCAGTACGAGCAGGGCGTAGTAGTGGCGGTCGGCAGCCGACGTGGTCTTCAGCGGCTCGCCCGAGGTGCCGCGGTTGAACTCGAACAGGGTCGAGAACTCCGCTGCCGCGACGCACGCCGCGGCGACCAGGCATGCGATCGGAAGCAGGTATTCGGCCCGCAGGAAGGCGGGAAGCTTGAAGTTGCTGCGCGCCTCGCGGCTCACGTTCGCACCCCGGCGATTCGCAGGCGCCGGCGCTCGGAGCCGTCTCGCTTGGCGGCCCCGCGGCGCCGTGCGGGAGCCTCCTGGCCGCGCGAATAGCGCGTCAGCAGCAATCCCGCGACGACCAGGATCGCCGCCGAGACGAGCTGGAGCCAGAAGCCTTCGATCAGGACGGCCGTGGCGCCCTGGTAGGCGATCCCGGCCTCGCCCTCCTCGAGTCCCTTGCGGGCGTCGAGGAGCAGGCTGACGGCGATCGCGAGCAGGCCGAGCAGCGGGATGACCCGGGCAAGCTTCCAGCGACCGCGCAGGGCGAGGATCACTGCCGCGATCACGATCACGGCCACCGGCACCATCGCGTAGCCGTGTACCGATCCGGTGGTCGCGCGGTCGGTCTGCGGTGCCGGCGCCACCGGCTCGACGCCGGCGTAGGCGGGAGCGCCGATCTTGACGCCGCGGTAGTCGACGAACTGCGAGATCGCGAGCACGACCGCGGTGGCGATGACGACGACCGCGACGGCACGCTTCGGCGTCACGGCACGCTCGGCGTAGGCGAGTGCACGGCGCGCCAGCCTCAACGCCGCGAGCGCCCGAGGACGCACGGTCCGCCAGATCCACAGGATCCCGCCGCCGAGGATCTCCGCCGTCCTGATCCAGAAGCGGCCGAGCTCTGCGAGCCCGCCGAGCGCCAGAGCGCCGATCACCTTGAGCCCGGCGAGCAGCGACTTGAGCCCGGCGAGCAGCCACGCGAGCACGACCTGTGACCCCTTCGAACCTCTCTCCCGAGCCTTCGTCGCGCCGGGGCTGGTCCAGGCCGCGCGCGCCGCGCCGCCGGCCCGCTCGAAGAGCGGACGGCGATCGCCGCGGCGCTCCGTCCCGCCGGCCTTGCTGCGTTTGCGCTCGGAGCCCTTCGGCTTCGGCTTCGGCTTCGGCTTTTCGGTCAGGCCCTTGCCCGAGGATTTGGCTTTCGCGCCAACGGATCTGCGCTCGGCCGGCAGCTTGTCGGTCGCGGGCCGTCGACTCGGCTTGGCCGCGTCCTTGGGCTTTCCCTTCGGCGTCGCGCCATCGGCGGCCGGCTCGGTGCGCTGGCGGGGCCTGGCGCTGCGGCGCGATTTCTTCGCCGCCTCGCGCTCGGCCTTCGCCTGGCGCCGCGAGCGCTCGCGCGGGGTCGGTGCCGAGGGCTCGCTCTTTGGCTTCGGTGAGGCCTTCTCAGACGCCGTCGGCGACGCCTCTTGGGATGGCTGCGATGAAGCCTCCTTGGATGGCTCCGACGAAGCCTCCTTGGATGGCCCCGACGAAGCCTCGTGCGATGACCCCGAAGCAGCGTTCTGCGGCGGCTCGTCGGAGGTTTCGTCCGACGCCTGTTTCGTGCCCAGCGGCGCAGGCCGACGGCTCGCTTTGCCCCTCCTAAATGGCATCATGCCTTTGCTATGATCACGCGTCGCTCGCGGCCCGGGTTCGCCCGGTCTGTGGGCGGTAATTCACTCCATGGAGAGCCGCAGCACATAACCGTCGTTCCGGGTCGAGAAGGCGATGGCGCTGGGCCCCGTGAGGGCCTTTTTTATGCGCCAATTCCACTGAAGGCCTGATCGTCTCCTCCTCATCCCCACCGAATCGGCCGGCTCTCTGACAGCAAGACGCGACCAACCACAGCCGACACTTTACGCACTCATGCCACGCAGCTTCCCCCTCGAGAAGACACGCAACATCGGAATCATGGCGCACATCGACGCCGGGAAGACGACGACGACCGAGCGCATCCTCTACTACACGGGCCGCACTCACAAGATGGGCGAGGTCCACGAGGGCGCCGCGGTCATGGACTGGATGGAGCAGGAGCAGGAGCGCGGGATCACGATCACCTCGGCGGCCACGGCTTGCGAGTGGAAGGACCACCGCATCAACATCATCGACACGCCCGGCCACGTCGACTTCACCGTCGAGGTCGAGCGCTCGCTGCGGGTGCTCGACGGCGCGATCGCCGTCTTTGACTCGGTCGCCGGCGTTGAGCCCCAGTCCGAGACGGTGTGGCGTCAGGCCGACAAGTACCAGGTTCCGCGAATCGCCTACATCAACAAGATGGATCGCACCGGCGCCGACTTCGCGGGCTCCGTCGAGACGATGCGCGACCGCCTCGGCGCCCACCCGCTTCCGATCCAGCTGCCGCTCGGCGCCGAGGACGGCTTTCGCGGCGTCATCGACGTGATCGAGAACAAGGCCCTGGTCTGGAAGGACGACCTCGGGACCGAGTTCGCCTACGAGGAGATCCCCGAGGAGCTCGTCGAAGCGACCAAGGAAGCCCGCACTCATCTGATCGAGGCCTGTGCCGACTACGACGACGAGCTCATGGAGCTCTACCTCAACGAGCAGGAGATCCCCCACGAGCGGATCGCCAAGTCGCTGCACCGCGCCACCCTCGACATCAAGGTCACCCCGGTCATATGCGGCTCGTCGTTCAAGAACAAGGGCGTCCAGCCGCTGCTCGACGCGATCGTCGAGCTGCTGCCGTCGCCGCTCGAGGTTCCTCCGATGGAGGGCATCGAGCCGGCGTCGAAGAAGGGCGAGGGCGGGGGCCCCGCGATCCGGGCCGTCGACGACGACGCCCCTTTCGCCGCGCTCGCCTTCAAGGTGATGGCCGACCCATATGTCGGCAAGCTGACCTACTTCCGCGTCTACTCCGGCAAGCTGACCGCCGGCAGCCGCATCCTCAACGCCTCCAGCGGTCGCACCGAGCGGATCGGGCGCCTGCTGATGATGCACGCCAACCACCGCGAGGAGATCGAGGAGTGCTACGCGGGCGACATCTGCGCCGGCGTCGGGCTCAAGCAGACTTCAACGGGCGACACCCTGTGCGCGCCCGACGCGCCGATCGAGCTCGAGACGATCGAGTTCCCCGAGCCCGTGATCGCGGTCGCGATCGAGCCCAAGACGAAGGCCGACCAGGAGAAGCTGTCGGCAAGCCTGGCCCGGCTCGCCGAGGAGGACCCCACGTTCCAGGTCGAGACCGACTACGAGACCGGCCAGACCCTGATCCACGGGATGGGAGAGCTGCACCTCGAGGTGATCGTCGACCGGCTGCTGCGCGAGTTCAACGTCGACGCCAACGTCGGCCGGCCCCAGGTCGCCTACCGCGAGACGATCCGCGAGGCAGCCGAGAAGGTCCACGGCCGCTTCGTCCGCCAGACCGGTGGTCGTGGCCAGTATGGACACGTCGTCATCAACATCGAGCCCGCGCCCGAGGTCGGCTTCGACTTCATCAACAAGATCAAGGGCGGCGCGATCCCGAGCGAGTTCCTGCCCGCCGTCGAGGCCGGGATCGAGGAGGCGCTGCAGAGCGGCGTCAAGGCGGGCTACCCGATGGTCGACGTCGCCGTCGAGCTGATCGACGGCTCCTTCCACGACGTCGACTCCTCGGAGATGGCGTTCAAGATCGCCGGCTCGATGGCGATCCAGGAGGCCACGCGGCGCGCCAAGCCGGTGCTGCTCGAGCCCGTGATGCGGGTCGAGGTCGTGACGCCCGAGGACTTCCTCGGCGACGTGATCGGCGACCTGTCGCGGCGCCGCGGCAAGGTCGAGGGCCAGGAGCCGCGCGGCAACGCGCTCGCCGTCGCGGCGATCGTGCCGCTGGGCGAGATGTTCGGCTACGCGACCGACCTGCGCTCTTCGACCCAGGGACGGGCGACGTTCACGATGCAGTTCGAGCGCTACGAGCAGGTTCCGGCCAGCATCGCCGAGGAGATCGTCGAGGGACGGACCGCCGAGCCGGTGGGCGCAGCATCGTGATCGGTGCCGCGCCACGACCCGCCGTTCGCGGACGCAAAGCGGCGAAGACGGCGGATTTCGCTAAGTTTCTTCGGTTCTTCGACGCTGAACGTCGGCGTCGGCGGACCGATTCGACCTGACCTGACCTAGAACGACAAGCCAACTTTCAGAGAACAGCCAAAGGAGCAAGATGTCGAAGGAGAAGTTCGAGCGCGACAAGCCGCACGTGAACGTCGGCACGATCGGTCACATCGACCACGGCAAGACGACGCTCACGGCGGCGATCACCAAGGTGCTGGCCGAGCAGGGCGGCGCCGAGGAGAAGTCGTTCGAGGAGATCGACAACGCTCCCGAGGAGAAGGAGCGCGGGATCACGATCGCGACCTCTCACGTCGAGTACCAGACCGACAAGCGTCACTACGCGCACGTCGACTGCCCCGGTCACCACGACTACATCAAGAACATGATCACCGGAGCGGCACAGATGGACGGCGCGATCCTCGTCGTCTCGGCGGCCGACGGCCCGATGCCGCAAACGCGTGAGCACGTGCTGCTGGCGCGCCAGGTCAACGTGCCCTACGTCGTCGTGTTCCTCAACAAGATCGACATGGTCGACGACCCCGACCTGATAGAGCTCGTCGAGGAGGAGGTCCGCGACCTGCTCAAGGAGTACGACTTCCCCGGCGACGACACGCCGATCGTCAAGGGCTCGGCGCTGAAGGCGCTGGAGGGCGACGAGGACGCCAAGAAGGCCGTTCTCGAGCTCGCCGAGGCGCTCGACAGCTACATCCCCGAGCCCGAGCGCGACCTGGACAAGCCCTTCCTGATGCCGATCGAGGACATCTTCACGATCACGGGCCGCGGCACGGTCGCCACCGGCCGCATCGAGCAGGGCGTCGTCAACACCGGCGACGAGGTCGAGATCGTCGGCATCAAGGACACGACCAAGACGGTCGTGACCGGGGTCGAGATGTTCCGCAAGATCCTCGACCAGGGCCAGGCGGGCGACAACGTCGGCTGCCTGCTGCGTGGCACCAAGCGCGAGGAGATCGAGCGTGGACAGGTGCTGTGCAAGCCGGGCTCGATCACCCCGCACACGAAGTTCAAGTCCGAGGTCTATTGCCTCAAGAAGGAGGAGGGCGGCCGCCACACGCCGTTCTTCTCCGGGTACCGCCCGCAGTTCTACTTCCGGACCACCGACGTGACCGGGGTGTCGAACCTCCCCGAGGGCACGGAGATGGTGATGCCGGGAGACAACGTCGAGATGACGATCGAGCTGATCCAGCCGATCGCCATGGTCCAGGGCCTGCGGTTCGCGATCCGCGAGGGCGGTCGCACCGTCGGCTCGGGTGTCGTGACCGAGATCATCGAGTAGCACCGGGGCCGGCCTTGCCGGCCCCGTTTTACGGCTCGGGCCTGAGGGGGCCCGCGCCGCGAAAAGTTCAAATACATACGACCGGGGCGGCGCCCCAACACCGGCGCCGCCCTAACTGCGCTCAACGGGCGCAGTGGAGACCGAGACGAGACACGCGCAAAGATGGCCTCGATAGCCACAGGAAAGATCAGGATCCGCCTCAAGGCGTACGACCACGACGCGATCGATCGCGCCGCGCGCGAGATCGTGGAGACGGCGCAGCGCACGGGCGCCTCCGTCTCGGGTCCGATCCCGCTGCCGACCGAGAAGAACGTCTACTGCGTCATCCGCTCGCCGTTCAAGGACAAGGACTCGCGTGAGCACTTCGAGATCCGCACCCACAAGCGCCTGATCGACATCCTCGAGCCGACCCCGAAGACGGTCGACGAGCTGCAGCGGATCGACACGATCCCGGCGGGCGTCGACGTCGAGATCAGGCTGTGATGGCGGCGATCATCGGCAGAAAGCTCGGCATGACCCAGGTGTTCACCGAGGACGGAACGCGTGTGCCCGTGACCGTGATCGAGGCCGGGCCGTGTCCGGTGACCGCGAAGCGCAATCCCGATCGCGACGGCTACGCCGCGCTGCAGCTCGGCTTCGGCGAGACCACCGAGGCCAAGCTCACCCGGGCCGAGCTCGGCCACCTCAAGCACGCCGAGGCCTCGCCGCTGCGAACGCTGGTCGAGTTTCGCGACGAGGGCGACGAGCGCAACGTCGGCGACGTCGTCACGGTCGAGGACTTCGAGGCCGGGCAGCGGATCAAGGTCTCGGGAACTTCGGTCGGCAAGGGCTTTCAGGGCACGATCAAGCGCCACAACTTCAGCCGCGGCCCCGTGACGCACGGCTCGCACAACGTTCGCGCTCCGGGCTCGGTAGGCGCCAGCGCCGACCCGGCGCGCGTCTTCAAAGGCGTGAAGATGCCGGGGCGGATGGGCGCTCGCCGCATCACCCAGCGCGGGCTGCGGATTCAGGAGGTCGACGCGGAGCGAAACCTGCTGCTGGTTCGCGGCGCGGTTCCCGGGCCCAAGAACGGCACGCTCGAGGTCAGAAGCGACGATCGTGGCGACTAAGGCGACCAAGGCCCCCGTGCTGGGAACCCAGCGCAAGGCCGACCTACCGGCGGCCGTGTTCGGCGAGGACTTCCACGAGTCGCTCGTCCACGACGCCGTGCGCGCCGACCTCGCGGCGCAGCGCCGTGGCTCGGCGTCGGCGCTGACCCGTGCCGAGGTCTCGATGACGACCGCAAAGGCATGGCGCCAGAAGGGCCTGGGCCGTGCGCGCGCGGGCCCCCTGAGCGTTCCGCATCGCCGTGGCGGCGGGGCGGCCTTCGGTCCCAAGCCACGCCGCTACACGTTCAAGATCAACCGCAAGGCGCGGCGCCGGGCGCTGCGCGCAGCGCTCTCGGTGCATGCGGCGCGTGACTCGATCGCGGTGCTCGACGCGGGCTCGTTCGACGACCCGTCGACCCAACAGGCCGCCAAGGCGCTCGACAAGTGGGGCGCGGCGCGCCCGACGCTCGTCGCGCTGAGCCCCGAGGAGGCCGCCGCGGCCAAGAGCTTTCGCAACATCCCCCGGGTCGGCGTGCTGAGCGCCGACTCGATCGGGGTCGCCGACGTCGTCGGCGCAGCGTCGGTCGTGCTCTCGGAGACCGCCCTCGAGTCACTGAGCCGCCGCGCATCGGGTGAGCCCGCCGCCGCGTCCGGCGACGCCAAGGAGGACGGCTGATGGACTCGCGCCAGGTCGTCATCGAGCCCGTGATCTCGGAGAAGAGTTATGCCCTGATGGCGGCCGGCAAGTACACCTTCCGCGTCCACGACCGCGCCCAGAAGACCCAGATCGCGCACGCGGTCGAGGAAATATTCGGTGTAAGCGTCGCCGGCGTGCGCACCGCCCACGTGCGCTCGAAGCCCAAGCGCCGCGGCAACCACCGCGGCAAGACCCGCGCCTGGAAGAAGGCAATCGTCCAACTCGGCCCCGGCGAGCGCATCGAGCTGTTCGAGGGCGCAGCGGTGGCGGACTAGGCGAGAGGCAGAGATGGCGAACCGAAAGATCAAGCCCACGACGCCCGGACGGCGCTTCGGCACCTACCAGATCCGCGAGGAGCTGACCGAGACGCGTCCCCACAAGCCGCTGACCGAGGGCAAGTCCTCGAGCGGCGGGCGCAACACGCATGGCCGCGTCACCTCGCGCCACCGCGGCGGCGGCGCCAAGCGCCGCTACCGGCGCATCGACTTCAAGCGCCTCAAGGACGGGGTGCCCGCCCGCGTGGCGACGATCGAGTACGACCCCAATCGCAGCTGCTACGTCGCGCTGCTCAACTACGCCGACGGCGAGAAGCGCTACATCCTCGCCCCGGCCGGCCTCGCCCCGGGAGCGACCGTGGAGTCCGGCGAGGGCGCCGATATCCAGCCCGGCAACTCGCTGGCGCTGAGCGCGATCCCCGTCGGCACGATCGTCCACAACGTCGAGATGATTCCCGGCCAGGGTGGCCGGCTCGGCCGTGCCGCCGGGACGGCGATCCAGCTCGTCGCAAAGGAGGGCGCGATGGTCAGCCTGCGGCTGCCGTCGTCGGAGGTGCGGATGGTGCGCGCCGAGTGCCGCGCCACGATCGGCTCGCTGTCCAACGCCGAGCACCAGAACATGAAGCTCGGCAAGGCGGGGCGCTCGCGGCACAAGGGCCGGCGCCCGCAGTCGCGCGGGGTCGCGATGAACCCCGTGGACCATCCGCACGGAGGCGGCGAGGCCCACCACACCCCAGGTGGTCACCCCGTCACCCCTTGGGGCAAGCCGACGCTCGGCTATCGCACGCGCAAGAAGGGCAAGGCCTCCAATGCCCTGATCGTCCGTGGCCGCCGCCGCGGCAAGAAGAAGAGGGGATAGGCAACCGTGGGACGCTCAACCAAGAAGGGACCGTTCGTCGAGGAGCGCCTGCTGGCGCGCGTCACCGCGATGAACGAGTCCGGCAACAAGCAGATGGTCAAGACCTGGTCGCGGACCTCGACGGTCTTTCCCGAGATGGTCGGCCACACGATCGCCGTGCACGACGGCCGCAAGCACGTGCCGGTCTTCATCTCGGAGTCGATGGTCGGCCACAAGCTCGGCGAGTTCGCGCCGACGCGGACCTTCCGCGCCCATTCGGGCACCTCGCGGAGGGAGGAGTAGTGGCCGACGCTCCCGACACCCCGATCGTGCGCGCAAGCGCGCGCTACCTGCGCTCGTCGCCCCGCAAGGTGCGGCTGGTCGCAGACCAGGTCCGGGGCCTTCCGATCGAGGAGGCGCGGGCGCTGCTGCGCTTCTCACCGCGCAGCGCCGCGGCCGACATCGGCAAGCTGATCGAGTCGGCGGCCGCCAACGCCGAGAACAACCACGACCTGCCGGGCGACGACCTGCGGATCACCGAGATCCGCGTCGACGAGGGCCCGACGATGAAGCGCTGGCGCCCCCGCGCGCGCGGCCGCGCGACCCGGATCGACAAGCGAACCTGCCACCTCAGCGTGGCGCTGACCCCGACGCAGGGCGACTAGGAGCAGACTTCATGGGCCAGAAGATTCATCCCGAGGGCTTTCGCGTCGGCTACATCCACGACTGGAAGTCGAACTGGTTCAACGAGCGCGAGTTCTCCGAGTACCTGCTCGAGGACCTCGCGATCCGCGATCACATCGAGCAGCGCCTCGCCCACGCCGGGCTTTCCGACATCACGATTCGCAAGCAGCGCGGCGAGGTGACGGTCGACATCCACACGGCGCGCCCGGGGATCGTGATCGGCAAGTCCGGGGCCGAGGTCGACAAGCTGCGCAAGGACCTCCACGCGCTGACCCAGAAGCCCGTCAAGGTCAACATCCGCGAGATCAAGCGACCCGAGCTCGATGCCAAGCTCGTCGCGCAGTCGATCGCCGAGCAGCTCCAGAACCGCGTCGCCTTCCGGCGCGCGATGAAGCGCGCGCTGACGTCGGCGATGCGCTCCGGCGCAAAGGGCGTGCGCGTCCAGGTCTCGGGCCGCCTCGGCGGCTCGGAGATGGCGCGCACCGAGTTCTACTCCGACGGCCGCGTGCCGCTGCACACGCTGCGCGCCGACATCGACTACGGCTTCATCGAGGCGCGGACGACGACGGGACGGATCGGCGTCAAGTGCTGGATCAACAAGGGCGAGGTCATGCCCGAGGGCTACCGCACCGCCGACGCCGACGAGAACGACGGCCCGCCGCGCCGAGGGAGGCAGCGCTGATGCTGAGCCCGAAGCGCGTCAAGTACCGCAAGCAGCAGCGCGGCCGCATGAAGGGCAACTCGAAGGGCGCCACGACGGTGGCGTTCGGGGAGTACGGCCTCAAGGCGATGGAGCGCGGCTGGATCACCAACCGCCAGATCGAGGCGGCGCGAGTCGCGATGACGCGAAAGATCAAGCGCGGCGGCAAGGTCTGGATCACCGTCTTTCCCGACAAGCCGTACACCAAGAAGCCCGCCGAGACCCGGATGGGCTCGGGCAAGGGAAACCCCGAGGGCTGGGTCGCGGTCGTAAAGCCCGGGCGCGTCATGTTCGAGCTCGCGGGCGTCGACGAGACGCTTGCCAAGGACGCGATGCGGTTGGCCGGCCACAAGCTTCCGATCAAGACGAAGTTCGTCCACCGGGAGGGAGCGGCCGAGTGAAGGCCTCGGAGGTACACGCCCTTGACGACCAGGATCTCGTCGAGCGCCTGCGACAGGCGCGCGAGGAGGCGTTTGCCCTGCGCTTCCGGCACGCCACGGGCGAGCTCGAGAACACCTCGCACCTGAGTGGCTCGAAGCGCGACGTCGCGCGCCTGCTGACGGTCGCGCGCCAGCGCGGCATCGACATCGAGAAGGAACTGAAGAGCTGATGGCTGACGAAGAGAAGAACAAGCAGACCGAGACTGAGGAGACGACCGAGACCGCGCCCGAGGAGGCCGCGCCCGAGGAGGCTGCTCCCGACGAGACTGCCGCGGAGGAGGCTCCCGCGGACGAGCCCGCTGCGGACGAGCCCTCCGCCGAGGAGCCGCCCGCCGACGAGACCTCCACAGAGGAGCCTGCCGCCGACGAGCCCGCGGACGAGGAGCCACCCGCCGACGCGGAGCCCGCCGCGAACGCCGAGCCTGCAGCCGAGGCTGCCGACGCCGAGCCGGAGGCGACGCTGACGCCGAAGCAGCGCCGCAAGGTCGAGCGTTCGCGCTCGGGTGGGCCCGCACTGCCCCCGCGCAGCCCCGAGGAGCGCGCCGCCGAGCGCGCCGAGAGACGCCGCCTGGCGGCGCTGTCACGGCGCCGTCACCGCCAGCGCCGGCGCGAGAAGCGCGGCGACTCGGGCACGGGCACGCCGCCCGCCGAGCGCCGCAGCGCCGGCCGCAAGGTGCGCCAGGGCACCGTGATCTCGTCGCGTGCCGCGAAGACGATCACCGTCAAGACCGAGAACACGCGCCGTCATCCGACATACGAGAAGGTGATCCGGCGCTCGAGCACGCTGCAGGTCCACGACGAGCGCGACGAGGCCAACGAGGGCGACATCGTGCGCGTCGTCGAGACGCGTCCGCTGTCGCGGACCAAGCGCTGGCGCCTGCTGGAGATCGTGGAGAGGGCGAGGTAGCCGGCGCATGATCCAGCAGGAATCCCGACTCAGGGTCGCTGACAACTCGGGCGCCCGCGAGATCCTCTGCATCCGCGTCAAGGGCGGGTCGCACCGCCGTTATGCCGGCGTCGGCGACGTGATCACGGCGACCGTCAAGCAGGCGACCCCGCGCAGCGCCGTGCGCAAGGGCGAGGTCGTGCAGGCCGTCGTCGTGCGCACGCGCAAGCAGCTCGGGCGCCCCGACGGCACCTACATCGCCTTTGACGAGAACGCGGCCGTGCTGATCGACCCGCAGAACAACCCCCGCGGAACGCGAATCTTCGGTCCGGTGGCGCGCGAGCTGCGCGACCGCAACTTCATGAAGATCGTCTCGCTCGCCCCGGAGGTCCTGTGATGACGCGCGCGATGCGCATCCGCAAGGACGACCACGTGGTCGTCACGCGTGGCAAGGACCGCGGCAAGACCGGGCGCGTGATTCGCGCCGAGCCCAAGCGGCGCCGCGTGTACGTCGAGAACCTCAACCTGGTCAAGCGCCACCAGCGCCCGACCTCGGTCAAGGACACGCGCGGCGGCGAGGCCGGCGGGATCATCGAGAAGGAGGGCCCGATCGACGTCTCTAACGTGATGCTGCTCGATCCCTCCGACAACAAGCCAACGAAGATCGCCGTCAAGCGCGAGAGCGGGAAGCGCGAGCGCTTCTCGCGGCGCACCGGCAACTCGATCGACTGACGAGACACCCATGCAGGCTGCAACCGAAACCCCGACTGCCCAGTCCCAGGCGACTCCGCCGCCGCGGTTGCGTGAGCGCTACGAGCAGGAAGTCGTCCCCGAGCTCGTCAAGCGCTTCTCGCTCAGCACCCCGATGCGGGCCCCGCGGCTCGAGAAGATCACCCTCAACATGGGCGTCGGCGAGGCGACGCGCGAGCCGAAGCTGCTCGACCCCGCCCGCGAGCAGCTCGCCGTGATCTCGGGTCAGCAGCCCAGCATCCGCCGGGCGCGCAAGTCGATCGCCTCGTTCAAGGTCCGTGAGGGGATGCCGGTCGGCGTCGCGGTGACGCTGCGCCGTGCTCGCATGTGGGAGTTCCTCGACCGCTTGACGTCGATCGCGATCCCGCGGATCCGCGACTTCCGCGGGCTGAACGCGCGCTCCTTCGACGGCCGTGGCAACTACTCGCTCGGCATCCGCGAGCAGCTGATCTTTCCCGAGATCGACTACGACTCGATCGACCAGGTTCGCGGGCTCGACGTGACGATCACGACGAGCGCCGCCAACGACGAGGAGGCCTACGAGCTCCTGAGGCTGCTAGGTATGCCGTTCTCGCCCGAGGGCCGGCCGGGGGCCGAAGACACCGCCGCCGCCGAGGAGGAGGAGCGCCGCCACGACGAGGCGCGGCTGCGCGCCGAGGCCGAGCAGGCCGCGCTCGAGCAGCTCAAGGCCGAGAACCCCGAGGCATACGAGCGCAAGGAGCGCGAGCCGGAGGAGGGCGAAGAGGGTGCCGAGGGCGAGCCAGGCGAGGCGGACGGCGACGCCGGCGCGGGCAGCGACGAGACCGAGAGTTCGGAGGACTAGATGGCAAAGACGTCACAGGTGGTAAAGCAGCGGCGCAAGCCGAAGTACAAGACCCGGGCCTACAACCGCTGTCAGCGGTGCGGGCGCTCGCGCGCCTACTACCGCAAATTCGGCCTCTGCAGGCTGTGCCTGCGCAAGGCCGCGCACAACGGCTACGTGCCCGGGATGACGAAGTCGAGCTGGTGACCCCAACTTGGTGATCAACGATGCTGACTGACCCGATATCCGACTACCTGACCCGGATCCGCAATGCGATTGCGGTCCAGCACGAGGACGTCGAAATCCCCGCGTCTCGCCTCAAGAAGGAGATGAGCCGCATCCTCAAGGAGCAGGGCTACATCAAGGACTTCGCGGTCGAGCCGACCGCGGTCGGGGAGCTGATCCGGATCCGCCTCAAGTACACCGACGACCGCGAGCCCGTGATCATCGGGCTCCAGCGCGTGTCGCGTCCCGGCCGCCGCCGCTACGTCGGCAGTGGCGAGGTTCCGCGCGTGCTCGGTGGGATGGGGACGGCGATCGTCTCGACTTCGCGCGGCGTGATGAGTGGACACGAGGCAAAGCAGAGCGGCGTGGGCGGCGAGATCGTCGCCTACGTGTGGTGAGCCGGGAGACCTCCGACCGATGAGCCGCATAGGAAGAAAGCCGATCGAGGTGCCCGCGGGCGTCACGGTGTCGCTCGCGTCCGGGCGGGTGACCGTCAACGGGCCCAAGGGGGAGCTCAGCCAGTCCGTCAGCCCGGCGATGGAGGTCGAGCAGGAGAACGAGACCCTTACCGTCGCGCGGCCCACCAACCGCGGCGAGCATCGCGCCCTGCACGGGCTGACCCGCAGCCTGATCGCGAACATGGTCGAGGGCGTCACCGACGGTTTCGAGAAGCGCCTCGAGATCCAGGGCGTCGGCTACCGCGCCCGGCTTCAGGGCAGGGGGCTCGAGCTTGCGCTCGGCTACTCGCATCCCGTTTCCGTCACCGCGCCCGAGGGAATCGAGTTCGAGGTCCCGCAGCCGACCGAGGTCATCGTCCGAGGCATCGACAAGCAGCTCGTCGGCGAGACCGCCGCCCAGATTCGAAAGCAACGCCCGCCCGAGCCCTACAAGGGCAAGGGGATCCGCTACGCCGGCGAGCACGTGCGCCGCAAGGTCGGAAAGCGCGCATGACCGTCCTGACCAAGCAGCAGAGCCGGATGCGCCGCCGCCGCCGCGTGCGGGCCAAGATCCGCGGCAGCGCGGAGCGCCCGCGCCTGTCGGTCTACCGCTCGAACCGCGGCCTGTTCGCGCAGCTGATCGACGACGACGCCGGCAAGACCGTGGCCGCCGTGAACTGGACCGAGAAGGACCTGCGCAAGCTGGGCCCCGCGGAGCAGGCCAAGCGCAGCGGCGAGCTGCTCGCGGAGCGTGCCAAGAAGGCCGGAGTCGAGACCTGCGTCTTCGACCGCGGCGGATATCGGTTCCACGGTCGCGTCAAGGCGCTCGCCGAGGGCGCCCGCGAGGGGGGCCTGGCGTTCTAGATGGCTGACGCCATGCCCCCACGCGCCCGGATGACCCACCTGGCGCATCGCATCTCTTCGTCCTCGGGCCCTCGCGTGGCTGTGCCACGCTTCGCGCCCTGCGTCCTCGATCTGCTCGGCCAGGTGCGCCCCCGGGCCCGTGCGGCCACGGCGTCAGCCATTTTGATGAGCGATTCGACGGCCGACCGCTACCTTCCAGAGTCCGCATGAAGACGAAACCGGCAGCCACCGTCAGCTCCCAGGGGCTCGACCTCCAGGAGCGCGTTATCGAGATCAACCGCGTCGCCAAGGTCGTCAAGGGCGGGCGCCGCTTCTCGTTCACCGCGCTGGTCGCGGTCGGTGACGAGGACTCGATCGTCGGCGTCGGCTACGGCAAGGCCCGGGAGGTCCCGCTGGCGATCCAGAAGGGCGTCGAGAACGCGCGCAAGAGCCTCGTCAAGGTGCCCAAGTACGGGCAGACGATTCCCCACCGGGCGATCGGCCGCTACGGCGCCGGTCACGTGGTCCTGCGCCCGGCCAGCCCGGGTACCGGCGTGATCGCCGGCGGCGGCGTGCGCGCCGTCCTCGAGCTCGCCGGTATCCGCGACGTGCTTACGAAGAGCATCGGAACCCAGAACCCGATCAACCTCGTCAAGGCGACGATGGACGGGATCTTCCAGCTTCGCCGGCCCGAAGAGGTGGCGGAGCTTCGCGGCCTCTCGATCCGCGAGGTGCTGGGGATCCCGCGCACCAACGGCGCCGAGGCCGAGGGCGATGCCGAAGCGACGGCTGCCGAGGCGGCCGCCGCCCCCGAGTCACCCGCCGCCCCCGAGGCGCCGACCGCCCCCGAGGCGCCCACCCCTCCCGACGCTCCATCTGCTCCAGACGACTCCCCCGCCGAAGACTCGCCGGGCGAGGAGCCGGCCCCGGCTGCCCCCGAATCTCCGACCGCGCCGCAGGAATCAGCCGCGTCGCCGGGCGAGCCTTCCAAGGAGTCCTGATGGCAGGACTGACTATCACTCAGGTCCGGTCCGCCAACGGGGTCAGCCCGCGCCAGCGCGACACGCTGCGCTCGCTCAAGCTCGGGCGCATCGGCCGCAGCGCGGAGCATGGCGACACGCCGCAGCTGCGCGGAATGCTGCGCAAGGTCGACCATCTCGTCGAGGTCAAGGGCGACTCGAAATGAGCCGGCTCGCGCCCGAGGACGTCGGGCTTCACAGTCTGCGCCCCAAGCGCGGCTCGCGCCGACCGCGGCGCCGGGTTGGCCGTGGCGAGGGCTCGGGCCTCGGTAAGACCTCCGGCCGCGGCCAGAAGGGCGCCGGCTCGCGCTCGGGGAGCAAGCGCAAGGCCGGCTACGAGGGCGGGCAGAACCCGATCCACATGCGGATGCGCAAGCTTCGCGGGCCGCACCGCAAGATGTCGATGCCATTTGAGCGCTTTCGCACCCGCACCCAGCCGGTCAACATCGCCGATCTTCAGGAGCGCTTCGGCTCCGGTGACGAGGTGAGCCCCGAGACCCTGCGAGAGGCGGGGCTCGCCAAGCGCCGCGATCCCGTCAAGGTGCTCGGCCGCGGCGATCTGAAGAAGAAGCTGACGGTCCGCGCCCACGGCTTCAGCGCTTCGGCGCGCGAGAAGATCGAGTCCGCGGGCGGCACCTGCGAGATCATCGAACCGGGCCTCGCGCGGTCCGAGACCGGATCGTCGGCGGCCGGCTAGCCCAGGAGAGCACCCCGCATTGCTTAAGACGATCCTCAACGCCTTTGCGGTCCCCGAGATTCGCCGCAAGCTCCTGTTCACGGCGGCGATGCTCGCGCTCTACCGCCTCGGCGCCTACATCCCCGCGCCGGGAGTCGACATCGAGGCCGTCGAGTCGCTGCAAAGCAACTTCACCGACCAGTCGATCCTCGGCTTCCTCAACCTGTTCTCGGGCGGAAGCCTGTCGCGCCTGTCGCTGTTCGCGCTCGGGATCATGCCCTACATCACGGCCTCGATCATCCTGCAGCTTCTGACGGTGGTCGTCCCCTCGCTCGAGCGGCTGCAGAAGGAAGGCGAGGTCGGCCAGCAGAAGATCACCCAGTACACGCGCTACCTCACGGTTGCGCTCGCCTTCGGCCAGTCGCTCGGCTACGTGTTCTTGTTTCGCTCCTTTCAGAGCGCCGAGGGCACGAGCGTGGTCGGCACCCTGACGTTCACGAAGCTGTTCTTGATCGTGATCTCGCTGACCGCCGGGTGCACGTTGCTGATGTGGCTGGGAGAGCTGATCACCCAGCGCGGTATCGGCAACGGGATCTCGCTGATGATCTTCGCCTCGATCGCCTCCGGCCTGCCCGGCGGGCTGACGGCGTGGTGGACCAACCCCGATCAGGTCTTCGTAGTGATGATGCCGTTCGTGGCGTTGGCGGTGATCGTCGGGATCGTCTTCGTCCAGGAGGGCCAGCGCCGGATCCCCGTTCAGTACGCCAAGCGCGTGGTCGGCCGCCGGATGACGACCGGCGGCTCGACCTATCTGCCGCTGCGCGTCAACATGGCCGGTGTCATCCCGGTGATCTTCGCGGCCTCGATCATGGCCTTCCCGCCGACGGTCGGACAGCTCATCAACACGCCCGCGGCGCTCGACTTCGCCGCCTTCTTCAACCCCGACCGCTGGGCCTACGTGGTCGGTGAGGTCTTCTTCATCATCATCTTCACCTACTTCTACACGGCGGTTACGTTCAACCCCGTCGACCAGGCCGACAACCTCAAGAAGTACGGCGGCTTCATCCCCGGCGTGAGACCCGGGCGACCTACAGCCGAATACCTGGACCGGATCCTCTCCAGGCTGACCTTCCCGGGGGCCCTGTACCTCGGTGCCGTCGCTGCCCTGCCGACGATCCTGATAAGCCAGACGTCGGCCAACTTCTTCTTCGGCGGCACCTCGATCCTTATCGTCGTCGGCGTCGCCCTCGACACGGTCAAGCAGTTGGAAGCCCAGCTGATGATGCGCAACTACGAAGGCTTCTTGAAGTAGCTGCGCCTCGGTTCGGCGACTCTCGTCCGCCAGCAGCCTTGAAGTAGATCTCGCCGCGTGCGGCTTCCTCGTCCGCCGGCGGTGCGGTGGGACGGATATCAGTAAGGAGGACGGATCGCGACGGGGCGGCGCTCGCGTTTGGATTCCGCGACCGGTCGGCGGCCTCGGCGTTTGAGTTCCGCGACGGTTCGCGCGCCACGCGTCTCGGTTTCCGCGCTTTCCTTCCGTCCCTGGAGGGGTGCCAAACGTTCCATGTCGCTATGCGAACGAAAGGTTTGTCACCCCCGGGGGCGATGTCCGTTATCGACAGCGAGATCTCACGCGTGGCCGATCGCCAGTACGGCGTCGTCTCGATCCGGCGCCTTCGCGCGCTGGGGCTCAGCGAGTCGCAGATCCGCCGGCGGGTCGCCGATGGACGGCTGCGACCCCTGCACCGTGGTGTCTACGCCGTCGGCCATGCCGAACTGACGCTGCGCGGCAGGTGGATGGCCGCGGTGATCGCCCTCGGTCCTGGGACGCTGCTCAGCCATCGCGATGCTGCCGCCTTGTGGGGTCTGGTCGACGTGGGCTCGCGCACCGCGATCGACGTGACGGCTCCGGGCAGCGCCCGCCGCAACCGCAGGCGCCTGGTGGTCCACGTGAGCAGGCATCTGCACGCGGACGACTGCGCAGTTCGCGAGCGGATCCCCGTTACTGCCCTCGCCCGGACCCTGCTCGATCTTGCGGAGGTGGTTGACCCCCGAACCCTCCAGCGCGCATACGAGAAAGCCGAGCAGCTGGGCCTGCTCGACCTGCGCGCCGTCGAGGCCGTGCTCGAACGGAGCCAGGGCCGCCGTCGCGCAACGGCACTGCTTGCTCTCACTGCATACGACCCCGCCGCGGCAGCCCGCGCGCGATCCGAGTTCGAGCGTGCCTTTCTCGACCTCGTACGCGACGCCGGGCTCCCGCCTCCCCAGGTGAACGTGCTCGTCGAGGGATACGAGGTCGACTGCTGGTGGCCACGGGCGAACCTCGTCGTCGAGCTCGATAGCTACGAATTCCACCGCGACCGTGAGGCTTTCGAGCGCGACCGCGAGAAGATCGCCGAACTGCGCCTCGCCGGTCGCGAGGTCCTGCCGCTCACCTACCGTCAGCTGACCCGGCGGCGCGACTGGATCGTGGGGGCGGTGAACGAGCTGCTCCGGCGCGCCTCGCCGGCGGAGCGCCGGTAGGCTCATGCGCGTGTGTGCCCTCAACGCGCAGCGCGAGCTAAATCCCTGTGTCTGAGCTGAATCTCGTCCTGCTGGGCCCGCCTGGCTCAGGGAAGGGAACCCAGGGCGAGCGCCTCCAGGGGGACTTCCGGCTGCCCTACTACGCGACGGGGGACATCCTGCGCGCCGCCGTGCGCGACGAGACCGAGCTCGGGCGCAAGGCACAGGAGTACATGGACCGCGGCGACCTCGTTCCCGACGAGGTGATCATCGGGGTGATCGCGGAGCGAGTTCAGGGCGGCGAGGCGTCCGACGGATTCATCCTCGACGGTTTTCCCCGCACGACGGGACAGGCGAAGGCGCTCGACGACGAGGTCCGTGAGCTGGGCCGCGAGCTCACCGCCGCGATCCTGATCGACACCTCCGATGACGAGGTCGTGCGCCGGCTCGGCGGCCGGCGCACCTGCACCAAGGAGGGCCATGTCTTTCACGTCGAGTTCGACCCGCCGTCCGCCGAGGACGTGTGCGACATCTGCGGAGCGACCCTCCAGATCCGCGACGACGACAAGCCCGAGGTGATCCGCAACCGCCTCGAGCAGTACCACGACAAGACCGAGCCGCTCGTGTCCTACTACGAGGACCAGGGGATCCTCAAGCGAGTCGACGGCTCGCTGTCCCCCGACGAGGTGGGGGAGCGGATCAGAGCCCTGCTCGCGACCCAGAAGATGGAAGAGGAACTCTAGGAATTGATGTACCGCAACGGGATCATCGTCAAGACGCCGCAGCAGATCGAGGAGATGGCCGCCGCCGGCGCGATCCAGGCGCGCTGCCTGCAGATGCTCGAGGCCAAGTGCCGGCCGGGGGTCACGACCGAGGAGCTCGACCGCGCCGCCGAACGCTTCATCGCCTCACAGGGGGCGACTGCGTCGTTTAAGGGGTATCGCGGCTTTCCTGGCTCGATCTGCGCGTCGCCGAACTCGATGGTCGTCCACGGCATCCCGGGCGCTCACGAGCTGGGTCGCGGCGACGTGATCTCGCTCGACGTCGGCGTCACCTACGAGGGCTGGGTCGCCGACGCGGCGATGACCGTGCCCGTTGGCGAGGTCTCAGCAGAGGCGCGCAAGCTGCTCGACACGACGAAAGCTGCACTTCACGCCGGCACCGACCAGGCGCGGCCCGGCAACCACCTCGGCGACGTCTCGAGCGCGATCCAGCGCACGGTCGAGGCCGAGGGGCTGGCGATCATCCGCAGCCTCGTCGGCCACGGGATCGGCCGCGACATGCACGAGGACCCCCAGATACCCAACTACGGCGAGCCGGGGCGGGGTCCCCTGCTCGAGGCCGGGATGGTGCTAGCGATCGAGCCGATGGTCAACGTCGGCTCACACCAGGTGCGGATCGGCGACGACAACTGGGCCGTCTACTCCCAGGACAGCTCGCTCGCGGCCCACTTCGAGTTCACCGTCGCAGTCACCGAGGACGGGCCCCGAATCCTCACTCCCTGGCACGGGGATTAGGACAACCGTCGCGGCAGCGCCGGCGTTGATGTAGGATGCCACCGACCAAAACCGGGGCATGCCCGTTAACCAGGGGAGATCTTGATGAGTGATCGAAGCGACCACCGCAGTGGACCACGACTGACCGCGCGGGGAAACTGGATGCGTCGATTGATGGGATCGGATAAGCAAAGCGACGCAACGGCTCGGACCGACCACGGAGGCAGCCGGCGACTCGCGGCCCTGATTTGCGGAATCGCGGCTGTGGCCGTCTTGGCGCCGGCGACGCAGGCTAACGCCGCTCTCGTGGTGCAGGACCTGGATCGCGGCGCAACCCCGGACGGCATGGCTCAGTTACTGGCCGGTGAGGGGGTGTCGATCTCGAACGTCACCTACGCAGGCGCCACCCGAGCGGGCGGCATCTTCGGCGGCGGGAGCGACAGCATCGGCTTCGAAAGCGGCATCATCCTCGACAGCGGTAACGTCCAGACGGTTGACGGCGACCCCCCCTGCAGTCGCGGCGTAGAGGGTCCCAACAACTGCTACGAAGGCGGCGGGCCTGATGGGTCGGCCAACAGCACTAGCCTTGGCACGCCGGGCGACCCCGACCTGACGGCGTTGGCGGGTTTCGCGACGTTCGACGCGACCATCCTGGAGTTCGACTTCGTCCCCCAGGCTTCGGCTGCTCAGTTCAGCTACGTCTTCTCGTCGGACGAGTACAACGACTTCTCCAACAGCTCGTTCAACGACGTCTTCGCGTTCTTCGTCAACGGCGCAAACTGCGCGGTCGTGCCCGGCACCGGCGAGCCGGTCTCGATCAACACGATCAACAACGGCCGCCCCGGTGGCGACGGGACCCCGCACAACCCGGAGCTCTTCCGTGACAACGTGAGGCCGTCCCCGAGCATCGATACCCAGATGGACGGGCTCACGACCGTGCTGACCTGCAACTCGGACGTGAACGCCGGTCAGACCAACCACATGAAGCTCGCGATCGCGGATGCGAGCGACCGTTCCTTGGACTCCGCGGTTTTCCTCCAGCAGGGAAGCCTGGTCAGCCCGGCCCCGCCGCCACCTAACCCGGGACCCTACGCCGAGGGTTTCTGCGCCAATCTCATCCTTGGCAGCGGTGCCAAGGACAACCTCACGGGGACCGCCGGCAGCGATCTGATCAAGGGGCGCGGCGGCAGCGACAAGCTCAACGGGGGCGCTGGCGATGACTGCGTCCGCGGCGCAAGCGGGCGCGACAAGGTTCGCGGCGGCGACGGAAACGATCGCCTCAACGGCGGACCGGGGCACGACAGGATCTCCGGTGGCTCCGGAGACGACCTGATCAAGGTCCGAGCCGGCCGCTCCGACAGGGTGCGCTGCGGTGCCGGCAAGGACACCGTGATCGCCCGAGGTCAGGACCGCATCGCGAAGGACTGCGAGAAGATCAAGGACTGAGGCTAAGCCGTCCCACCACCGTTTGACCTCCGTCGAGGGGCCCCCCGGGGCCCCTCGGCCGTTCAGGGTTTGATGGCATCGCCGATCACGTGACGATGGCGGGAGGCAAGGAGCGACTCTCACGCACTGGCACGACGAGTGAGCGCTCCGATCGGTCAGGCGGCGCGCGGAAGCGCCTCCGTGGCACTCGACACCCGACGGTCGAGGAGCTGCGCGTAGAGCGCCGCGTACCTGGCGGCTATGCGCGGCGCGCCAAAGCGCGCCGCGTAATCGCGTGCGGCGTCGAGGTCGGTGACACGGCGGCCGGTGAGCAGGTCCGCGATTGCTGCGGCGAGCGCCTCGGGGTCCTCCGGTGCGACGATGAGACCGCGGCCATCGGCGAGCGTTTGGGGCAGGCCCTCGACGGCGGTTCCGACCACGGGGACGCCGAGCGCCATGGCATGCACGGCGGTCTGCGACCACGACTCTTGGCGCGAGGGAACGACGCAGACGCTGGCACCCGCGAGCCAGCGCCCGACGCGCTCGCGCCAGCCGCAGAAGTGCACGCGGCCGGCGAGGCCGTTGCGCGAAACGCGGTCGCGCAACGGGTCCTCGAGTGGGCCGGCGCCGAGCAGGTAGGTCGCCGGCGGCGCCGCCAACAACTCCAACGCGGCGAGCAGCAGGTCGGGCCCCTTCTCTTCGTGCAGTCGTCCCGCGTAGACGATCCGGGGCGAGCGCAGACCTGCCGGCGGCGCGGCGAATTCGAGCTGATCGGGGATCGCCGAGATCCCCTCGACGAGGCGGTCGGGTGGCAGCCCGAGCCGCTCGGCGAGCGCGCGGCTGGCGGGACCGTGAGCGCAGAAGCGGTCGACCCGCGCGAGTGCGGCGCTCATCTCGTGCTCGCGAGGTTGGCCTGGCCAGCGCAGAGCGTTGTGCTCGCTGGCGATCAGCGGAATCGACGGCGCCAGCGTACGCGCCGCGGCCCACCAGGCGCCGAACATGTGGGCGTGGACGAGATCGGTTGCCTCGACGCGAGGCGCAATCCAGTTCGCGAAGCAAGGGTCGACCGCGTACTGCATTTCGAGCCCCCCGAATGTCTCGACTCGCAAGCCGGCGCGCTCGAAGAGCCGAATCCCGGCGCTCGACGCCTGTCCCGCGAGGATCGTGTGCGAGACGCCGAAGTGCCGCTCGAGCTCGACGCTGAGGCGCAGCGCGCCCAGCTGGGCGCCGCCGGGCTCAAGCTTGGCGATGACGCGGGCGATCCGGACTCCCTTGAGGCTTACCGCACCGCGCAACGTGTTCCCCCCGCCACGCATCATCCGTAATGCTCGCCGGGCGCGAAGCTTGCGATGTTACGCTCGGGTGAAACCAGGCACGAGTTAGGCGTGGGTCTACGCGGCCCCTTGCTAACATTCCGCGTCGGCCGCAAGGCTGGTTTGTGATGTCCGCGGTCCGTCTCCTGGGACCGCAGGACCTACTCGATCTGTAGTCCGATACGACCCGCGCAAAGGGGCCGATGAAGGTACGAGCGTCCGTAAAGCCGATGTGTGAGCGTTGCCGGATCATCCGGCGGCGCGGCGTCGTGCTCGTGATCTGCACAAACCCGCGCCACAAGCAGAGGCAGGGCTGATGTCGGGCGGGCCCACGCAGGGGAAGCGAGCGGGTTTCTAATGGCACGAATTGCGGGGGTCAACGTCCCCCTCAACAAGCGCGTCGAGGTCGGCCTGACCTACGTCTACGGCATCGGCGACTCGACTGCGCGCAAGATCCTGGCGCAGACCAAGGTCGACCCCGACACCTACGTCAAGGACCTGACCGACGACGAGGTCGTCAAGCTGCGCGAGGCCGTCGAGGCCCAGCCAGTCGAGGGCGAGCTGCGGCGCGAGCGCTCCCAGGACGTCAAGCGCCTGCAGGAGATCGGCGCCTACCGCGGCATGCGCCACCGTCGCGGCCTGCCGGTCCGTGGCCAGCGCACGAAGACCAACGCCCGCGGTCGCAAGGGGCCGCGACGGCAGACGATCGCCGGCAAGCGGAGCGTGTAGCGATGCCGCAGCCGAGCAAGCCGGCCAAGGGACGCACGCGGCGCAAGGTTCGCAAGAACGTCTCCTACGGCCAGGCGCACATCAAGACTTCCTTCAACAACACGATCGTCACCCTGACCGACCCCGAGGGCAACGTGATCGCCTGGGAATCGGCCGGAAGCGCTGGCTTCAAGGGCTCGCGCAAGAGCACTCCCTTCGCGGCCCAGGTCACCGCCGACTCCGCCGCCCGCAAGGGCATGGAGCACGGCCTCGAGAAGGTCGAGGTGCTCGCCAAGGGCGCCGGGTCCGGGCGTGAGACGGCGATCCGCTCACTGCAGGCCGCGGGACTTCAGATCACGACCGTCAAGGACGTCACCCCGCAGGCCCACAACGGCTGCCGGCCGCGCAAGCGGCGGCGGGTCTAGGACATGGCGCGCGATACGGGGCCCCAGTGCAAGCAGTGCCGCCGCGAGGGCCAGAAGCTGTTCCTCAAGGGCGAGCGCTGTCTGACCGACAAGTGCGGCGTCGAGCGACGCTCCTATCCGCCGGGAGAGCACGGCCGCAGCCGCGTGCGCCACTCCGAGTACCGCCACCAGCTGCGTGAGAAGCAGAAGGCGCGGCGCTACTACCAGGTGCTCGAAAAGCAGTTCCGCAGCTACTACGACAAGGCCACGCGCCAGCCGGGCGTCACGGGCGAGAACCTCCTGCGCCTGCTCGAGATCCGGCTCGACAACGTCCTCGTGCGGCTCGGCTTCGCCGCCTCGCGGCGCCAGTCCCGCCAGATGATCCGCCACGGCCACTGGCTGGTCAACGGCCGTCGCGTCGACATCCCCTCTTACCAGGTGCGCCCCGACGACGTGATCTCGATCAAGTCGGAGTCCGCGGCGACGGACGTCGTACGCACCGCCACCGAGCTGACGGCCACCGTGCCCCCGTGGTTGCAGGCCGATCACGACTCGCTGACGGCGAAGGTGCTGCGGCTGCCCGAGCGCAGCGAGATCTCGGCGCCCGTCCAAGAGCAACTGATCGTCGAGCTCTACTCCAAGTAGTAGGGCCGGCAACCCCCGAACGACAGAAAACGAGGAATTTGATGACCACCCTGCCCGATTTCCAGATCCCGAAGATCTCGAGTGACGACTCAGAAGACACGAGCGGGACGTTCGTGATCGAGCCCCTTGACAAGGGCTTCGGCTACACCTTCGGCAACAGCCTGCGTCGAGTGCTGCTGTCGTCGCTCGGCGGCGCCGCGATAACCAGCGTGCGGCTCGAGGGCGTGGCGCACGAGTTCTCGACGATCCCCGGCGTCAAGGAGGACGTGCCCGACCTCGTTCTCAACCTCAAGGAGATCGTGATCCGGATGCACACCGACGCCGACGAGATCGAGGCACCGCTCGTCGTGACCGGCCCGGGATCGGTGACCGCAAAGGACATCGACCTCCCGGCCGGCGTCGAGATCCTCAACCCGAAAGCCCCGATCGCGACGCTCGAGAAGAAGACCAAGCTCGAGGTCTACCTGACGATCGGTCGCGGTCGCGGCTACTCGCCGGCCGAGGAGAACAAGTCCGAGGAGCAGCCGATCGGCGTGATTCCGATCGACTCGATCTTCTCCCCGATTCGCCGCGCCTCGTACTCGGTCGACTCGGCGCGCGTCGGCCAGCGCACGGACTTCGACAAGCTCACGCTCGAGGTCGAGACCGATGGCTCGATCGAGCCGGGCTCGGCGCTGCGCGAGGCGGCCGAGATCCTGATCAAGAGCCTCGCCATCTTCACGGATGCCGACCGCGTCGACGAGCTGACGAGTCGCAACGGCGCCGCCGCGGTCGAGATGGGCGCCGTGGCGGCGCCCACCGATGGCGACGACCGCCTGATCGAGGAGCTCGAGATCGGCGTTCGCGCCTACAACTGCCTCAAGCGGGCGGGGATCCAGACGATCGGCGAGCTGGTCTTGAAGCCGGAGTCCGAGCTCAAGGCGATCCCGAACTTCGGCGATCGCTCGATCGACGAGGTCAAGGAGTCGCTGGCGTCGCTCGGGCTCGGCCTGCGCGAGGACTGACCCGGCCGGTCAGCGCGACAGGGAGCCAAGGAGCCAGACGATGCGCCACGGCCGCAACCGCCATAAGCTGAGTCGCGACTCGGCACACCGAAAGTCCCTGCTCAAGAACCTCAGCCGGGATGTGATCGAGCATGAGCGGATCAAGACCTCGCAGGCGAAGGCGAAGGCGGTCAAGCCCGAGGTCGAGAAGCTGATCACGCTCGCCAAGCGTGGAGATTTGCACGCCCGGCGCCAGGCGCTGTCCGCGCTCGGGCAGGACCGCTTCGTGGTCCACAAGCTGTTCGAGGAGGTCGCCCCGCGCTACGCCGAGCGCCCGGGCGGCTACACCCGCATCGTCAAGCTCGGCCCGCGGCGCTCGGACTCGACCGAGATGGTCTTTCTCGAGCTGGTCTGACCCGGCTGACCTCGGTTCGCCTGCTGATCGCCTACGACGGCGGCCCGTTCGCGGGCTGGGCGTCGCAGGACGGCCGCCGCACCGTCGCGGGTGAGATCGGCGCCGCGCTCGAGCGCATCGTCGGCGAGCCCGTGGCGCTCACCGTCGCCGGGCGCACCGATGCCGGAGTTCACGCGATCGGGCAGGTCGCGAGCGTCGAGCTGCCGGGCGACCCGCCCGAGGCGCTCGCGCCCCGGCTCAACGCCCTGCTGCCCGACGAGATCGTCATCTGGGGCGCCGACCCGGTGCCGGAGGGTTTCGATGCCCGCCGCGAGGCGCGCTCGCGCCTCTACCGCTACCGGATCCTCGCCGCCCCGACATCGAGCCCGTTCGAGAACGGCCGTTCGCTGTTCTGGCCGCAGCGGCTTGACCGCGGTGCGCTCGACGCGTGCGCGGCGGCTCTCGCCGGTACTCACGACTTCACGGCATTTACGCCGACGGAGACCGAGCACGTGCGCTTCGAGCGCGAGGTCCTCCGCGCCGAGTGGCTGAGCGAGCCTCTCGAGCCCCCGCACCCCGGCGAGCTGCTGGAGTTCTGGATCGAGGCCGACTCCTTCATGCGCCGCATGGTCCGGGTGCTGGTCGGGACGATGCTCGAGGTGGGGTCCGGCAAGCGCTCATTGGCCGACTTCGAGCGCCTGCTGGGAGGCGCGCCGCGCATCGAGGCCGGCGATACTGCACCGGCGCACGGGCTCTACCTCGTGGCCGTGCGCTACTAGCCGGGCGTTCGGGCTATCCGCCGCCGTAGACGACGACGAGGTCGGTTACGACCCCCAGCAGGAACCCGGCCGACAGCATCCAGAGCCCGAGCACGCGGTTGCCGTAGCGGCGCATTCCGTTCCAGACCTCGCCGATGACATAGAGGATTGCTCCGCCGGCAAGGCCGTAGAAGGCCAGCTCGAGTGGCTCGGAGTTCACGTTGTAGCCGATCATCGCGCCCAGGAAGACGGGCCCCCCGCCGACCAGCCCGGCGACCCCGAGCCAGGTCCACGAGGGGCGCACCGAGCCGAGCGGGCCGACGATGCCGAACCCCTCGGTCGCATTGTGCAGCGCGAAGCCGATGATCAGCACCCATGCCAGCGCGACCTCCCCCGTGCTCGCCGAGACCCCGATGGCCAGGCCCTCGGCGAAGTTGTGCAGACCGATCGCGCCCGCGATCGTCATCCCAAGTCCAAGGATTTGCTTGCGGTGGTGCTCGGACTCGCCGGCCATTCGCCCGGCTTCCTCCACGGTCAGCGCATCGACCGCACCGCCGGCCATCGGAGCTGCCGGAGGCCGACGGCGGCGAATCCAGCGTTCGAGCGTCGCCAGGCCGGCGGTACCGGCGGCAAAGCCCGCACCGAGCAAGACCACCAGGCCGACGGCTTTGCCGAGGCTGCCCTCGCCCTCCTCGTATTCCTCGACCGGGTGCTCGACCAATTCCAGTGCATGCTCGAAGATGTCTGCGAACAGAAAGGCGAGCACGCCGACCGCAAACATCGCCAACCCGACCCGGGAGCGGTCGCTCATCGTTTCGAGCCGGCCGAAGGGCAGGCTGAGGTAGATCGTGAAGCCCGCCAGGGCTCCGAGCAATGCGGTCTCGGCGAACGTCACTTCGATGCCTTTCTCACGATGGGTTCGGCTTCACGGTCTTTGCGGGAGATCCGATTAGGGCACCCTAATAGATCGATCGTTTCGGGTCAACACGGGCACGGGTTCGAGGACCCTGTATGGCTGGCTTGGGGCGAACCCCTGTCGATCCTAGAATCGATGGCGTGCGGGTCCTGATCACCAACGACGACGGCATCGAGGCCGCGGGCCTGCAGGCGCTGCGGCGCGCGCTCGCCGAGCTGGAGAACGTCGAGCTCCACGTGATCGCGCCGGACTCCAACCGCTCGGCGACGGCGCGCAGCATCACGACGCGCTCGCCGTTGTGGGTCGAGGAGGTGAGCTTCGAGGACGGGACGACGGGATTCGCGACCGACGGAACTCCCGTCGACTGCGTCAGGTTCGCCGACCTCGGGCTGCTCGGCGAGCGCCCCGAGCTGATCGTCTCCGGGATCAACCACGGCTCCAACCTCGGCGACGACGTCACCTACTCGGGCACGGTCGCGGCTGCGCTCGAGGGGATCGTGCTTGGAATCCCGGCCGTCGCGATCTCACAGCAGTCGATCGCGGGCGAGATGGACTTCAGGCTGGGACGCAGCTTCGACTTCTCCTCCGCCGCGGCGCTCGCGGCCGAGATCGTCGAGCGGATCGCCGACCGCCCACTGCCCCCGGACACCCTGCTCAACGTCAACTGCCCCGCCGGCGAGCCCTCCGGGATCGAGGTCACGACGCTGGGCAAGCGCCTCTACAACGACGAGCTCAAGCTCGTCGAGGAGGACGGCGGCGGCCGGCGCCGCTACCAGATCTACGGTTTCGAGCCGTCGTTCGAGGACGAGCCGGGGACCGACCTGGTGGCCGTCGCACACGGGCGCGTGGCGCTCACGCCGGTGCACTTCGACCTCACCGATCGCCCCGGCCTCGATCGGCTGCGCGAGTGGGACCTCGACGAGATGCTGAACAGCTCGCGCGGACGCCGCACTCCCGCCGCCCAGTGAGTCCCCCGGCCACCGAGCCCGCCACGCGCATCGACGAGCTGCGGGCGCTGATCGCCCGCCATGACCAGCACTACTACGTCCGCGACGACCCCGAGATCTCCGACGCGGAGTACGACGAGCTGCTCGACGAGCTACGGCGGCTCGAGGACGAGAACCCGGAGCTGCGAACGCCCGACTCGCCGACGCAACGTGTCGGCGGTAAGCCGCTCGACAAGTTCGTCCAGGTCACCCACGCCGAGCCGATGTTGTCGCTGGCGAACGCGCGCAGCGAGGAGGACATGCTCGCGTGGGAGAAGCGGATCAACAACCTGCTGGCGCGCTTCGACATCAGCGCCGAGCAGTTCGGCTTCGTCTCCGAGCCCAAGGTCGACGGCCTGGCGATCTCGCTGACCTACGAGAAGGGCGAGTTCGTGCGCGGAGCGACGCGCGGCGACGGCCGCGTCGGCGAGGACGTAAGCCACAACCTGCGCACGATCCGCTCGATCCCGCTGAAGCTCGACGACGACTCCGAGCTCGTCGAGGTCCGCGGGGAGGTGTACTACGGTCGCGCCGCCTTCGTGCGCCTAAACGAGCAGCGCGCGGCCGCGGAGCTGTCGACGTTCGCGAACCCCCGCAACGCCGCCGCCGGCACGATCCGCCAGCTCGATCCGAAGATCGCCGCGGAGCGCCCGCTGTCGGTGTGGTGCTACGGCATCGGGGCGCGGCGCGGCCTCGACTTCGCCACCCACGCCGACGAGATCGCGTGGCTGCGCGACCAGGGCTTCAAGGTCGAGGAGGAGATCGCGATCCACGAGACGATCGAAGAGGTGGTCGAGCGCTGTAAGTGGTGGGAGTCGCGGCGCGAGCGCCTCGACACCGAGATCGACGGTGTCGTCGTCAAGGTCAACGAGCGCTCGCTGTGGCGCGACCTCGGCGTCGTCGGCCGCGAGCCGCGCTGGGCGATCGCCTGGAAGTTCGCCCCGATCACCGCGACGACGAAGCTCAACAAGGTCGTGTGGAACGTCGGCCGCGACGGCCGCCTCGTCCCCTTTGCGATGCTCGAGCCCGTCCACGTCGGCGGCGTCACCGTCTCGACCGCAACGCTCCACAACGAGGAGGACCTGGCGCGTAAGGACGTCCGTGAGCGCGACGAGGTCGTGGTCACGCGGGCCGGCGACGTAATCCCTCAGGTGATCTCGCCCCTGATCCAGAAGCGCAAGGGCAAGCGGCTGCGGAAGACCCGGCCGCCGAAGGAGTGCCCCGCCTGCGGGACGCCGACGGTCAAGCCCGACGACGCGGTGTTCACGATCTGCCCCAACCGCCGCGGCTGTCCCGGCCAGACCTTCCAGCAGGTAAAGCACTTCCGCGGCGCGATGGACATCGAGGGCCTGGGGGAGAAGAACGCCGAGCGCTTCCTGCGCGACGGCCTGATCTCCGACGGCGCCGACATCTACGACCTGACCGCCGAGCGCATCACCGAGCTCGAGGGCTTCGGCCAGATCTCGGCCGAGAACCTGGTGCGAGAGATCGAGGCCTCGAAGGAGGGCTCGTTCGCGCGCGTCCTGTACGCGCTCGGCCTGCCTGGCGTCGGCTACGTCACCGCCCAGGCCCTCGCCGAGCACTTCGGCTCGATCGAGGCCCTGATCGAGGCGGACACCGAGGCGATCCAGGAGGTCGACGGCGTCGGCCCGATCCTCGCCGAGCAGGTCCGCGAGGAGCTCGCCGAGGAGCCCACCCTCGACCTGATCCGCCGCCTGCGCGACCACGGCCTGCGCTTCGAGCTCGACGAGTCAGAGCGCCGCCAGCAGGGCGGCCCCCTTGAGGGCAAGACCTTCGTCCTCACCGGCACCCTCCCCGACCTGACGCGCTCGGAGGCCGAGCGCATGATCAAACGCGCCGGCGGCAAGGTCACCGGGTCGGTGTCGAAGAAGACGGACTACGTGGTCGCTGGCGACACCCCCGGGAGCAAGCTCGCCAAGGCCCAGGAGATTGGGACCGACGTGCTCGACGAGGACGGGCTGCGCGAGCTGGTCGGGTAGCGCGGTTCGTTTACCGCTCAACCGCTGTAACGCGCAACCAATACGACCATGCGGTCCTGGAGGCTGCGAGCGCCGGTGTAATTCGACCCAATCCCGTTCATAAGAATCGAAAACACGATCGGCTCGCCCGACGACTCGCAGTACCCCGACAGCGCTGAAACCCCGTTAATCGTCCCAGTCTTGGCCCGACACCGCCCCTCGGCGGTGGTGCCCTCCATGCGGTTGGCGAGCGTGCCCTCGAGGCCGGCGCGGGGCAGCGACTCGTAGAAGGCGTCGTCGGCGGGCTCGTCGAGCATCGCGGCGAGCAGTTCGCCGACGTACTGGGCGGAGGTCTGGTTCTTGCGGCCGATGCCGGAGCCGTCCTTGGCCCGCACGCGGGTGCCGAGCGAGCGGGCGTAGGCGCGGACGCTGCGCGCGCCGGCTTGGGTCGTTCCCTGGATGCCGGGCTCGACGGCGAGGCGCTTGAGCAGCATCTCGGCGAAGAAGTTGTTCGACGGCTCGTTGGTCTGCTCGACGAGCTCGGCGACGGGCGCCGAGCTGACCGAGGCGATCGGGTCCGTCGCCTGCAGCTCGGGGCTCGCCATGCCGTACTCGACCCCGCCGCCGACGCTGACGTCGCGGTTCTGAAGCGCCGTGCGCAACGCGAGGCCGGCGTCGATCTCCGGCTTGGTCGCAAAGCCCGGGCCCGAGAGGCCGAACTGAAACGACAGTCCCGACAGTGGGCCGACGTAGGGGTTGGGCTCGTTCGGGTCCTTGCCGAGGCCGCGGCGACGGTCGAAGACGGTGTCGTCGACGAGGATCTTGCCGGTGACGCGCCTGATGCCCGCGTCGCGCACGTCCTGGGCCAGCACCGCGATGTCGGATTCGCCAAAGCCGGGGTCGCCGTCGCCGACGAGGTAGAGGCTTCCATTCACTGTCCCATCGGCGGCGATGGGCGTCTCGGCCCAGATCCGGGTCTCGAGGTGCGTTTCGGGACCGAGCCGGTCGAGCGCTGCCGCCGTCGTAAACAGCTTCGTGTTCGAGGCCAGAATGCGCCGCTCGCCCGCGTCGTCGGTGAACAGGACCTGCCCGTCGCCCGCATCGGGGTCGTAGACCCAGACTCCTGTACCCGGGCCCGCCTGGGCGCTGATCTTGCCGAGCTTTGCCGCGAGGCCGCCCGCCGCCAGCGGCTTCGGCAGCGTCGCGGACTGCGGCGTCGACGCGCCCGAGGTCGCGGTCCCGAGGCCGACGGCGGCTACCAGCACGCCCGCGGCGAGCGTTGTCACGACCCTGCTCACGCGCTCAGGTTAGATGCCCGGCCGCGGCCCGCGAGCCGCCTCGACCGTGCCTGGCTGGCTGGTCAGCCTGATATAACCGCTCGGCTCATGGGGGACGTAGTTCAGCTCGACACCGCGGAGCAGGAGCAGTCGCGGTCGAGGCGCAAGCGCAGGCGTCAATCAAAGACGGCGCTGGTGCTCGGCGGCGGTGGGTTCACCGGCGGCGTCTATGAGATCGGGGCCCTGCGGGCGCTTGACCTGCTGGCGGTCAATCGGACCGTCAACGAGTTCGACGTCTACGTCGGCACCAGCGCGGGCTCGTTCGTCGCCAGCATGCT